>Ga0209755_10004424_pt1 | contig 16652 bp, 11 predicted proteins | sample TergutCo191P1_FD_187301 | JGI IMG/M metagenome (GOLD analysis project Ga0209755, IMG submission 187301) | Cornitermes sp. P1 segment gut microbial communities from Petit-Saut dam, French Guiana - Co191P1 (SPAdes) (version 2) | ecosystem: Host-associated > Arthropoda: Insects > Digestive system... | reverse complement strand
TGGTTGTGTCTTGCACCGCCAGTATGGTCCCTCCGTGCTGCAGCATCCGTTTGACGGTCGCTTCACGGTGTGCCCGCAGTATTTCTTCCCGGTCCAGGTTCTCGTTGCCCGGCATTCGGTATATTGCTGCGGAAACTTCGTTTCCGACGCCTCGGCGCGGTTTTCGCTGCTCGACCATATTGATTTGTCGGGCTGGCCTGCCAATGTTTCCATTGTCCTGACAAACCGTTGTTCAAGCCGTTTCGAGTTGAAATCCAAGCCGGCAAACTCTTCCCTCATGTGCAATCCTGTCCCATTTTCCATGGTTCCACTCCTGGAGATTTACTTTATTCGGGAATTATAGCACTTTTACAGAATTCTGTGGGTCAAGTTTAGGCGCAAGCTGCGGGGTATCGAAGATTTCACTTAGAAATCTTCGCATATGCGGGAGAACAAATCCCCCGCACCCCCACAGGAGGGAAAGTTATGCCCAAGCCGCAAAGACCTTTTACCGTCACAAGAAGGGCGGACTCAAGGACGTTTCAGTTCACGCTTAATCCAGCCATTGGCTTACTGGACAAGATTTGCCGCAGTGGGTGAGCTTTCAGAAATTCCTGGCTCCCCTGGTAATGCACTACCGGTAGTGGGCAAAACTTGTTGCACCCAAAAGTGGCATGCCTCTACGCCCCTCCACAGCCAGTCTGAGCCGTGTTTTAGCTCGCTTCCTTTGACATCAACAAGTCTGGCTCATTACCCACTACCTCCCCCAAAACAAGATTGAGGTGGAATACTGGAGCCGATATCCATGCTGGAAAGCGGCAAGTTGCCAGAAGAGATTATCAAGGAGTTCTGCACCAAAACGGTGACGGCAATGCCTGCCTCGCCCACTTCCCAGGCAAGAAAGCCTAAACAACCCCAAGTCACCTCATCCTCAGCCTCTTCCACGGGTTTATGTTGAAGCGGACGACGAAATACAGCCATGCAAAGGCGAAACCGGCAAGGTGGGTCAGGTGGGCGACGCCGCTGTGGGGGCGGGCAAACTGGGAAATCAGCTCGATAATCGTGAAACCAAGCACCATGATCGGGGCGCGCACCGGCAGAATCCCCCAAATGTAGATTATCGAGTCGGGAAAAAGCACCGCGTAGGCAAGGCTTACGGCAAAAACCGCCCCGGATGCCCCCATCAGCAGTACGAAATACTGCCCGGTTAGGTAATACACGAAAAACGAGAAAATCCCCGCCAAAGTGCCGGTCACTAAATAAAAGAGCAGGAACTCCTTGCTGCCCATGTATCGTTCGACGTGGGCGCCGAAAATAAACAGGGCAAGCATGTTGAAAATTATATGGCCGAAACCGCCGTGTACAAACATGTAGGTTACGAAAGTCCACACCCAGCCATTAAGCACAATCCTGGCCGGATTCATCGACATTGCCACCAGGAGGTGGCGAAACCCCAGAAAATGCATGAGTACAAAAAAGATGAAATTGATACCTATGAGCCAATAGACAATGTTAATGTGCTGGTAGCGGAAGGGTTGTCTTATTATCTTCATGTATCTAGAATAGGGCTTGATGAGCCTACTCGTCAAGGGAACTGGCGAGAGCCCATGACGCAAATGCCTTATAGACATATGCGGATTTTGCGTGTATAATGAAAGGGCTGTTAAAAATTGACTTTGGGCTGGCTGGGCAGGTGGTGATTCACCACAATATAAGGGATATGTCGTGATATACGAGACACATGTTATCTGTCACAATGCGGGATTGCTGATTCAGTGTGCGGAGTTCTACCCATGACCTCTGCGGCATTTGCGATTCTGGTGGCATTTTTGGTTGTCCTGGTCCTGATAATTATCAAAAAAAACAAAATCATCTCAAGGCGCGATAAAATCCTCGATTCGATCAATGGCGCCGTGTCCACGCTGATTCATGCGACTTTCGATGAATTCGATCTGGCCCTGCGCAAATCAATGGGGATACTTGCCGAAACCGTAAATGCCGACCGCATATCCATCTGGAAGAACTATTCCAAGGACAATGGCATGTTGTACTGTTTCATGGTTTACGAATGGCTTGGCCCCAACGCCCCAAAGAAAGACGCCAAGCCCATTCTGGAATTGTCGTATGACGGGAACTTGCCCGGGTGGGAAGAAAAACTTTCGAAAAACGAGTGCATCAGAAGCCTGACGAAAAATCTTGCAGATGAATCCAGAAGGGTGCTGGAGCAAAGGGCCACATTGTCCGTCATCGTTATGCCGGTGTTTGTGCATGACAGGTTTTGGGGCAACGCTATTCTCGAAAGTTGCAAAAGCAAAAAGCTGTTCCCCATAAACGTGGAGTCGGTTCTGCGATCCGGTAGCCTGTCGATAACCAACGCCGTGATACGGCAAGGCATGACGCAGGAAGTCTACAATACCTCGATCAAGTTACAGGAAGCCCTTGAAAAAGCCCAAAGCGCAAGCCGCACCAAAAGCGAATTCCTGGCGAAAATGAGCCATGAGATACGCACGCCGATGAACGCCATAATAGGTATGGCGGAACTGGCCTTAAGATCCGACACCATGGACTCCGCCCGCGAGCATATTCTTACGGTTAAGCAGGCGGGAACGAACCTTCTGTCAATCATCAATGACATTTTGGATATCTCGAAAGTCGAAAGGGGCAAACTCGACATCGTGCCGACGGAATACCATCTTTCGTCGCTGCTCAATGATGTTATCAGCATTATCAGGATGAAAATCGTGGATTCGCATCTCCGTTTTGTTGTCAACGTGGACAGCAAGATACCGAATTCGTTGCGCGGGGATGAGGTGCGGATACGGCAGGTGTTGCTCAACCTTCTTAGTAACGCGGTAAAGTATACGGGCAGTGGCGGGTTCGTCTCGCTGTGCATTTGCGGGGAGATGGATGGTGAGGGTACGGTGAACCTGACCATAGATGTCGAGGATAGCGGTTGCGGCATAAAAGAAGAGGATCAAAAAATCCTGTTTAACGAGTATGCGCGTTTTGACAGGGAAAAAAACAAGGATGCGGAAGGCACTGGATTGGGATTGGCTATTACCTGGCACATAGTGAAAGCGATGGGCGGGAATATCGGAGTTCGTTCCGAGTACGGCAAGGGTAGCACGTTTACGGTGATCTTTCCCCAGACTGTGTGCTCCAACAAGCAGATTGGTTATGTCGAGAATGCCAAGGAAAAAAACGTTCTTGTGTATGAGCAGAGGGACATATACGCTGACTCGCTGATTTTTGCGATGGAAAACCTGGGGGTTGACGGCATGCGGGTCTGCGATGATTCGGAACTGCTTGAGCAACTGGCCCACGGAAAGTACACCTCGGCCTTCATTTCGTTCGAGCTGTACCTAAGAAACGTCAAAGCGATAATGGCTTTGAACACCAAAACCAAGATGGTGGTTCTAACCGAGTTTGGCGAGACGGTCCCCGAAAAGAACCTTACCGTTCTTACCATGCCCGTGCATTCCGTGTCGGTGGCGAACATACTGAACGGAGAGCAGGACAGCTTTTCGTATCACGGGAACACCGGGGCTGTGGTCGGGTTTACCGCACCCGAGGCAAGTGTTCTTGTTGTTGACGATATTCTTACGAATCTGAAAGTGGTCAAGGGTTTGCTGTCGCCGTACGGGATGCAGATTAGTCTGTGCAAGAGCGGGGAGATGGCGCTTGATGCGATAAAGGCGGCTCGGTACGACATAGTGTTCATGGATCATCTGATGCCCAATATGGACGGGGTGGAGGCCACGGCGCGGATCCGGGGCCTTAGTGCGGAGGACAGCTATTTCGCAAAATTGCCGATAGTGGCGCTTACCGCCAATGTCATAGCCGGGATGCGGGAATTCTTTCTGGAAAATGGTTTTAGCGACTTTATGTCCAAACCCGTGGACGTGGTTAGGCTGAACGCCGTTTTGGAAAAATGGATACCCGAGGAAAAGCAACTCAAACTGACGGCCGAAGATGCTACGGCAGTGGAACGGGGTTGATTTCCAGTATCTTACGGTAATCTTCGATAGTCTGCGCGTGAACCACCCGATCCCGTACTGCCGCCGCACCCTGCATACCCTTAGTGTAGGCGCAGAACTGTTTGCGCATTTCCAGACACGCGGAATGTTCGCCGATGTCCGCAGCCAGCAGTTCCAGGTGGCGAAACGCCGCGGCCATCTTTTCGGCAAACGGCACGGGCTGCCATCCGCCGGTTTCCAGCAGGGAGCGGGTCGTCGAAAAAATAAAAGGATTACCCATAGCACCGCGGGCGAACATCACCGCCGCGCACCCCGTCTCCCGCAACATGCGCTCTGCGTCCTCTGGCGTGTACAGGTCGCCCGAACCGGTGACTGGCACCGAAAGCCGCGAGGCGAGATCGGCGATATGCGACCAGTCGCTTTTCCCGCCGTAGCCCTGGCTGCGCGTTCGCGGATGCAGGCTTATCATCGCCGCGCCAGCTTCCACGGCAACTCGCGCACATTCGGCGTAGTTGATCGAACTGGAGTCCCACCCGGAGCGCATCTTTATCGTCACAGGCACCCCCCCCAGGGCCTCGCAGGAGGCCCGCGCTGCCGCCTCCACGATCCTACCCATCATGGCGGGGTCTTTCATTAGGGCAGATCCGGCGTTGTTCTTTACCACCTTTGGCACAGGGCAACCGGAGTTAATGTCCACCACATCGGGCTTTAACGGGGCAAGCAACAACGCCGCTTTGTATATCGCCTCGGGGTTTCCGGCAAAAAGCTGGACGGCATAGCGCTTTTCGTTCCTGGCGCGGCTGACAAGGCTTACTGCGGCGGCGGCGTTCTTGCCGGTGCCAGTGCCGCGGTCGGCGATCCCGCCAGCAAGCCCGTAAAGCCCGGGATTGCGGTATAAAGCCTCGGCGGAGACGAGCTCGGTAAAAGAGAAATTCGCCCCCTGCTCGATGCACAGCGAGCGGAAACTTGGGTTGGAATAACCAGCCACTGGCGCGATAAAGAGATTTCCGTCCAGTTCAAGACCGCCGATTTTAACAGTGCGGTAAAGGTTCATTCTAGCCGGCCTCGTTAAACGAGGAGATGCGTGTCTGTATGGCATCAAAATTTGACAGTTGCGATTGCTCGGTGACCCACTGCACTAGATCTGGGCAGGAAGCATAACGGAAAGACGCAAAATCCTCGACAGCCTTTTGCAGCGCGATCATGTCGTAACTTTCGCAGGCCCGCAAGATCTCCCGCAGGACTTTCGGATCGGGGTTTTCTTTTTCGGGCTTTTCTTTTCTGGACTCTTCCGCCGAAACTTCCTCAAGAAAACCGGCAATGTCGGCGACAAGTTTTTCCGCGGTCTCGACAAAGGCGGAGTTGTTGGTGAGAATATAGTTCATGTCGCCTCTTGCGGCGGCCCTTTCCAGTTCCTTCGCCTGCGCCCCCAGCTTTTTCGCACCTATGCCGTTGCTCGATCCCCTAAGACCGTGAACGGCGATACCGTACGATTCAAGGTTGTTCCCAGCGGTCTTTAGCACGTTGATTTTAGTGGGGGTATGCTTGACGAACGAACGAAGCACCAGCATGTAGGCTTCCATGTCATTTTGCAGAAGGGTAAGACCCGCCGCAAAATCAAGCCCCAGCACGGTATATCTGCCAAGGAATTTTGAGGCTTCCTCCGCGGCTTTCTCGGCTCCCGCTTGCGCGGTTTGTGTCTGCGGCAATTCCTTCTCCTTTTCCCTGTTTCTGACCCATTGGTTCAACACCAGATCCAGTCTTAGGACATCGATGGGCTTTGAAAGAAATGCCTGAAAACCGTTTTTCAGGTACAGTTCATCGTTGCCCGCCAAGGCATTCGCAGTAAGGGCGATTATGGGAATGTTTTTCGCATAATCGCTGTTTGCCTCTTCGCGAATGGCGTTTGTCGCCTGTATGCCGTTAATACCGGGCATCATGTGATCCATGAAAATCGCATCGTAACGAACATCCCCGGCAAGAACCATGTCTATCGCCTCGCTGCCAGATTCCGCGGTGTCCACGCTAATCTTGTACGGTTTCAGCAGGCTCTTAGCTATGTCAAGGTTATTGACAACATCGTCCACGACAAGAACCTTCGCATACGACATATTCGCCCGTATAAGCTCCTGATGCTGAACATACCGCTGGGCGGTGTAGCGGAACTGTGAAAGATTCGCCGCGGTATCTTCGCCGATAACCTCATCCCCTGCCGCGTCCTGAAAAAATTCCACGGTAAAGGACGAGCCTTTAAGGTAATCGCTTTCCAGCATAATGGAACCGTCCATAAGCTCCACCAGCTTCTTGGTGATGGAAAGCCCAAGCCCAGTTCCCCCCACATAGTAATTAGCCCGAACGTTTACCTGCGAATAATCCTTGAAAAGTTTTCCATGGTCTTCCTTGCGAATGCCAATCCCCGTGTCCTTAATCGTGCTGGTAATCTTTACTCTGTCGTCTTCCCTGGCGCAGAAAATGCTCCACTCGATGGAACCGACATCGGTGTACTTGAAAGCGTTGGAAAGCAGGTTGTTGAAAATCTGCTTGATCCTAAGCTCGTCCCCCCTGAGCCGCACGGGAATGTCCCCGTTCACGCAAAGGCGAAACTGCACCGGTTTACTGCCAATGCGGACTATGTTCACTTGAATCGTGTCGTTGATCATGTTGGGAACGTCATACACCACCGGAACAAGGGACAGCCTGCCAGATTCTATTTTTGAAATGTCCAAAATATCGTTGACAATCCCCAGCATGGTCATGCCTGCGCCGTGAATCTTTTCGACGTTTGCGAAAGAATCACCCTGCAACTGTGTGCTGCCAAGTTCCATTTCCGAAAGTCCCAGAATGGCGCTTAACGGTGTCCGCATCTCGTGGCTCATGTTCGCCAGAAACTGGGTCTTGGCATTAGACGCAGCCTCAGCTGTGAGTTTCTGCGCCTCCATTTTTTCACAGACCGCGGCGATACTACCAGATAGACGCACCGCCGCGACAATCCCGATGATCAGGACTGTCGCAACGCCAGCAAAGAGAAACCAGGAACCAAAACGACCAACAAGCAACCCCACCCCCAAGGTGAGGCCGGCGGTGAAAAACACGATGCCGATGATTGCGAGGAAGGTCTTTTTTCGGATCGAAAGCATGTATTAGCGCTCCCGCTTATATGCCTTAATCTCCTGACGGAGTCGTGTGGCAAGCTCCTCCTTTGGAATACGAACCTGCTCCATGGAATCGCGGAACCGCAAGGTCACGGTGCCGTCCTCCTTGCTCTGGTAGTCAACGGTGACACAGAAAGGCGTGCCCGCCTCATCCTGACGGCGGTAGCGGCGACCGATAGCCCCCCCCTGGTCGTAGTCCGTGGCAAAGTCCTCCGTCAGTTCCCGCCGAATGTCCTGTGCGAGTTCCGCGAGGCCGTCCTTTTTCATGAGCGGCAAAACCGCCACGGTAATTGGCGCAAGGCTTGGGTGAAAGCGCAGAACCGTCCGCCAGTCGTCGTCGTTCCCCTTGTCCGCGACCTTTTCCTCGTCATATGCGTCGCACAAAATCATTAACAAAGTACGCGTAAGCCCCGCCGACGTTTCGATGATGTAGGGAATGTAACGCTCGTTGCCGCCGTCCTGGTCGATGTACTGCATGTCCTTGCCGGAGTACTGCGTGTGCCGGTTAAGATCGTAGTCGGTGCGGTTGTGTACGCCTTCCAACTCGCGCCAGCCCATGGGGAAAAGATACTGAATGTCGTAAGCGTCCTTCGCATAATGGGCAAGTTCGTCCGGCCCGTGCTGGTGCCAGCGCAGATGGTCCATCTGGACACCCATTTTCTCGTAGTAGGCCCAGCGGCGTTTGCGCCACTCGTTGAACCATTCCTCGTCGCTGCCCGGCTTTACGAAATATTGCATCTCAAGCTGCTCGAACTCGCAGGTACGGAAGATAAAGTTTTTGGTAACGATTTCGTTGCGAAAAGCCTTGCCGATCTGGGCAATGCCGAAGGGAATCTTCATTCGGTTCGACTGTATGATATTCTTGTAGTTGACGTAAATCCCCTGCGCCGTTTCGGGCCGCAGATAGATGACGCTGGCGCTGTCTTCCGCCGCGCCGATGTGGGTCTTGAACATAAGATTGAACTTGCGAGTATCGGTCATCTCGCCGCCACAGTCCGGGCATTTTTTCGCCGCAAGGTTCTCTTCCGGTATCTGATCCGCCCTAAAGCGAGATTTGCACTTCTTGCAGTCCACAAGCGGGTCGGTGAAGTTTTCGACGTGGCCCGAAGCCTCCCAGGTGCGCGGGTGCATCAAAATCGCCGCGTCAAGCCCCACTATGTCGTCGTGGAGTTGGGTCATCTCCTTCCACCAAGCCCCCGCAATACGGTTTTTAAGCTCTATGCCCAAAGGCCCGTAATCCCATGCGCCGCCTTGCCCCCCGTAAATCTCCGAGGACTGAAACACGAACCCCCGCCTTTTCGCCAGGGACGTGATTTTCTCCATCGTTGCCTTGCCATTGTATTCGTTAGATTGCTCTGCCATAGGTTAATTATAGTGGAAGAAAGCGGTTTGTGGAACCGCTCGGCCCCCCACTAATCAAAGCTTTTGGGAAGGCAGTGCGAAGGCGGAAACCCCTTGATGTGTTTAAACTGCTTGTAGAAATGCGAGGTGTCGGTAAATCCGCAGGCCTCGGCGACGTCGCCCACCTTGTACTCGCCCGAAATGAGCATCTCCTCGGAATTTTTTATGCGGATCTGCGTCAGGTAACGGTTAAAACTCGTTCCCGTCGTCCGCTGGAACAGGTCCCCAAAATAGGTGGGGTTCAGGCTTACCATATCCGCCATGGATCTGACCGTAAGACGTTCGGAGTAGTTTTTCGCGATGTAGCGAATGACCTTGGTGATGCGGAAATCCCCGGCGAATGAGCGATCCTTGTAGACAAGCAGTTCCATGAATCTGTGAAAAACCAGCATGAACAGGCCCTGGCACTTGAGCCTGTAGCCCGGATGCCTGTCCATCCACGAAAAGGACAGTTCGTGAAACCAATGGATGATATTCTTGTGACGGCCAGTCGAGGACAACCGCGGAAACGGCGAAGACAACTCGTTGTTCTTGCTGTTCCGCAGGGTGAAATCCACCGAGAAGCAGTGCATGAGACTATCCGGAAAGGTAATCGCCCTGCGGATGCTGCCTTTCGGCAGAACCAGCAGATCGCCCTGCTTCACGTTGATAATCTCATCGTCAACTGTGTACTGGGCCTCCCCGTTTATAAAGTAGGTCATGTTGAGGTTTTCCAGCCTGTTTTCCTGCATTGCCCATACCGGAGTGCATTTCCGGTAAATCACATGCCAGATACTCATGGTAATGTCATCATCGATACCTGCGGACATATCACCCTCCTTGGTTTCTTAAGTTTACACCATTGCGGCGGAATTTTCTTGTGCCCCTGTAACTTTTGCATTGCCCGAATTCCCTATCATATGATATACTGTAAATTGATGAGCTTGCTAGAGGTTTCGCCCCTGATTGGAAATGGTATGGTGTTCCAGCAGGGAGTTTCCGTTCCCGTATGGGGGAAAGCCGACCCTGGGACACGGGTTTCCGTAAGGTTTCTAGGCAAAACGTACCGCGCCAAGGCCGGTCCCGATGGTGGATGGCGCGCTTTTCTGGACAGCCAACCTTGCGGCGGGCCCCACGATATAGTGGTATCCGTCACCGGCCAGAAAAAAGTTTTCAAAGACGTCCATTTCGGCGACGTGTGGGTCTGCTCCGGCCAGTCGAACATGGAAATGCCCATGCAACGTCTTAGGGATGATTTTCCAGAGGAATGGGAAGCCCCGGTCAACCCCATGATCAGGCAGTTCAAGGTTCCGCAGGAGTGGGATTTCTCTGGCCCAAGGCAGGATCTGTCCGGCGGGTGCTGGACGGTGGCTTCGACCGAAACCCTTAACGAGTTTTCCGGCACGGCGTGGTTTTTTGCCCGGTCGATGTTCAAAACCCGGGGCGTTCCGATTGGCCTTATCAATGCCGCGTGGGGAGGCACCCCGGTGGAGGCATGGATGAGCCAGGACGCTCTTGCCGCCTTCCCCGAAAAGATAGCCCTTGGCAGGAAATACGACGATTCCGCCCTCTGCAAAAAGATTGTCAAACAGTGCGACGCGGCAATCAAAGCCTGGTATGATGGGCTTGCCATAGGGGACAGGGGGCTTGCCGAGGGATGGCATAAGCCAAAGGCTACCGTCTCCCAGTGGGGAAAAATGTCCCTGCCGCATACTTTTTCCGAAGCTGGCCTTGATAAGTTCTGCGGCGCCGTCTGGTTCCGCAGGCAGGTCGAGGTTGACGCCGAATTTGCCCAAAAGGACGCCAAGCTGTGGCTGGGTACCATTGCCGACGCCGACACGGTGTATGTGAACGGTACGGAGGTGGGAAACACCACCTACAGATATCCACCGCGCAAGTATGCGGTCCCCGCCGGTCTTCTGTGCGAGGGGAAAAACTGGATAGTCATAAGGGTTGTCTGCTTCGATGGCACCGGCGGTGTTACCGAAGGCAAGGATTTCCGCTTGTTTTCCGGCGATGAAAGCATCGAGCTAAACGGAACCTGGGAGTACCGCGTGGGAATGCGGGCCGGAAAGCCCTGCCCCGAGCAGTTCTTTTTCCAGCGTCAGCCCATGGGTCTGTTCAATGCCATGATCGCCCCCATGCTTGATTTCCCTTGCAGGGGGATTCTCTGGTATCAAGGCGAGTCGAACGACGCCAATCCCGGCGAGTACAAGGCGCTTTTTGCCTCGCACATTGCCGATTGGCAGGGGAAGTGGCAGGGGATGGGCGAGGATACGTCCGCCGTGCCTTTCCTCTTTGTCCAGCTTCCCATCTGGGGTAAACCAAGGGAAAACAGCGAGTTGAGTCCCTGGGCGACCCTGCGCGAGGCTCAATGCGCCGCGCTGTCGCTGCCCTTTACCGGCATGGCTGCGGCCCTTGATCTGGGTGAGTGGAACGATCTGCACCCCGTGAACAAAAAAAGCGTTGGCCGCAGACTTGCCATGGCCGCGGAGCGTCTGGTGTTCAGAAACAGGAACACTGCCCCCGGGCCATTGTTTCGGGGCATAAAACGCGGCCAGGAAAAACTGCTTCTCGTTTTTAGCAACTGCGGTATGGGGCTCACCGCAGATGAACCCCCACATGTTACCGTGATTGCCGAAGGAAAACGCCACCGTCTGCCGCTGGTCATAGATGGCCCCGACTACGTTTCGGTGGATGTCTCCTCGGTAAAAAACCCCGAAATGATACTTTACGCCTGGGCGGACAACCCCCGCGACCGGCAACTGTACAATTCCGATGGCCTGCCCGCTATTCCCTTTAAGGTGAAAATAGCGGATACTACACAGAATGATTAGCTTGTAGGCCAAGATAAGGAGGATGACATGATATCAGTTGCGATAATCGGCACCGGGAATATCTCCCGTCAGCATATAGATGGGTACCTTGCGTTCCCGAATCGCTGCAAAATAACCCATTTGGTGGACATTGTTCCTGAGAAAGCGTCCGCCGTGAACGAAAACCGCGGGTTGGGCGCCCGCGTCGGCGCATCCCACAAGGAAATTCTCGATGCGGCGGACGTCGATCTGGTCAGCATCTGCACCCCGCCTTTCTGTCACGCGGAAATCGCGATTGACTTCCTAAAGGCTGGAAAAAACGTGATTGTGGAAAAACCCATGGCCGTTTCCCTGCAGGAATGCGACGCAATGATCGCCGCACAAAGGGAAAGCGGGAAGCTGCTCTCTGTGACTGCCCAAAACCGTTTTCGGGACTCCATAAGCGGCCTGAAACAGGTTTTGGACTCGGGGCTTATCGGCAAGGTGGTACATGCTCAGGTCGAATCGCTGTGGTGGCGGGGCCATTGCTACTACGACCTGTGGTGGCGGGGAATCTGGGAAAAGGAAGGCGGCGGCTGCACCCTGAACCATGCCGTGCATCACATAGACATGCTGTGCTGGATGCTTGGGCTTCCCCGCAACGTCGGCGCCATGTTAAGCAACGCCGCCCACGACAATGCCGAGGTCGAGGACATTTCCGTCGCGGTTCTGCGCTACGATGGCGGCCTGCTTGCCCAGATTACCAGTTCTGTAATCCACCACGGCGAGGAGCAGCAACTGGTGTTTCAGGGTGAAAAAGCCCGCGTTTCCGCCCCGTGGAAAGTCGCGGCCAACGTTTCCCAGCCCAACGGCTTCCCCGCCACCGAACAGGACGAGGCGCTGATCAAACAACTGAACGACCTGCGCGACGGCCTGCCGAAACTTGCCCACGAGCTTCACACGGGCCAGATCGACGACGTTTTGCGCGCCATGGAAACCGGTTCCCAGCCGATGATTGGCGGAAAGGACGGCAGGGACACAATCGAGTTGATTACTTCTATATACAAGGCTGGTACCGAGGGGCGCACCATCGAACTGCCGATTGAAAAAGACGACCCGTTCTACACGGCGGAGGGGTTTTTGGCGAAGGTGCCGCGGTTTTACAAGAAGACTTCCTCGGTAAGGGAGTTGAGCGGGGACATTACCTTGGGGAAGTTGTAAGGAGGGGCTAGGGAACCGCTGATTAAAGCGGAATTCAGCGGTTCCGCGGACTTTTCGTCCAATGCATCTGCATGGCGCAGATGCGGTTAAGTAGCACTGATTCCGGCATCGCAGATGCCGCGTCCTCATTGGATTTAATCAGTGCTTCCCTAGTACGCCCAGAAACCTAAATCAGTGGATACAAATGCCGCAGCTGGATCCTGGCGTTCCGGCACGCCACCCATGATCGCACTTATGCGGTCATCTGGTCGGAGAAGTACATCCGCCATTCCCATTCAATATAACAACATACCCTCAAAACTCAAACAGCGGCAACTGCAAGCCCGCGCCATCGGTGTCCGCAAGCAGGCGGCGGATGCGCCCGGGATCGTCTGGGCGCTCGATGGATGCGCCGCCGCATGTGGCGAAATATTTGGCCCGTTTAAGCACCGCCCCAATGCGGCGAAGGCCGTCAAAGCCGATGCTGCGGGATCGCCGGGTTTCGATTATCCGGCGCGCGCTTTTCGCCCCAATGCCGGGAACCCTAAGCAAGGTTTCATAGTCGGCGCGGTTTACTTCCACGGGGAAGAAGTCCAGATGCCGCAATGCCCAGGCGGTTTTGGGATCCACATGCGGGTCAAGGAAAGGCTGGTCATCGCTTAGGATTTCGCCGGCGGCAAAGTGGTAGAAACGCATCAGCCAGTCCGCTTGGTACAGACGGTGTTCGCGCACCAAGGGCGGGCCGGGAAGATCGGGCAACCGGGGATCGCCATGGGCGGAACTCCCCAGGTTGGAACCGCCCAAGCCCAGGGAATAGACGCCATCCCGGACATGCCCGGGGTGGACAAATGCCGAATAGTACACCCGTCTAAGGGAAAACTTACGGTACAGGGAACTTGAAAGGTTCACGATCTGGCGATCGTCTTCGGCACTGGCCCCCACGATAAGCTGGGTGCTCTGCCCGGCCGGGGCAAAGGCCGGGATCGTGCTCTTCCCCTGCCGGAAAAAACCGGGCTTTCGGCGAGCTTCCTCGAATTCCCCGGTCAGGTTGGAAAAGTCGTCCATCGCGCCAAGGATTTCGCGCCCGGACTTGTCCGGGGCAAGGGTTTTCAGGCTTTTGTCCGTGGGAAGCTCGATGTTCACGCTAAGGCGATCCACCCACAGCCCGGCCTCGCGGATCAGCCGGCCGCCGGTGCCCGGAATGATTTTCATGTGGATATAGCCGCCGAAACCGGCCTCGGTGCGGAGCGTTCGCGCGGTTTCGACCATCTTTTCCATCACGATGTCCGGGTCGGCGAAAATCCCGGACGACAAGAAAAGTCCTTCTATATAATTGCGCCGGTAAAACTCGCAGGTCAGGTCAACCAGTTCCTGCACGGTAAAGCTGGTGCGCAGAATATCCGCGGATTTACGGTTCACGCAGTAGGCGCAGTCGTAGCGACAGACGTTGGAATACAGCAGCTTCAGCAGGCTTACGCAGCGACCGTCCTCCGTCCAACTATGGCAAACCCCGGCAGGCAGGTTCACGCCGAATCTTCTGTCGCCCAATGCGCCCTTTGCGGATGTGCCTCCACTACCAGATGATGCGCATGAGGCATCGTACTTTGCAGCCCCGGCAAGAAGCCGGATTTTTTCCCCAATGTCCATAAACCACTATACATTTATGTAGCTGTTTGCGCAAGAGGGAGTATCACTTGGGAACCGCTGATTAAATCCAATGCGGATTTAATCAGTGCTTCCCTAATTTTCCGCAGCATCTTGCAATGCTCGATTACGGATGGTATAATCTACACCTGCGGGAATAAGACCCGCCGTGATGTTTCGAGTTAATGAAGGTGTGTATATGCGTGTTATTTCCTTGTCATTGACCTTTATGCTGCTGGCGGTGTTAATGCCGCTTTCCGTACAGGCGCAGACGCAGCAGACCCTGGACAACGCCGTCCGGGACGGGGCGCGGTACTTGCAGGGCCGTTTTCCCAGAGGCACGCGGGCGGCGATTGTCGCGGTGCAGGGCGAGAACCGGGAGATCGGCGAATTCGTCGTCAGACAGCTCGGCGAGGTTCTGGTGAACGCCAACTGGTTCACCATCGTCGAACGCGACGCGGCGGCGTTGGCCACCATCGAGCGGGAGACCGATCGCCACATGAACTTTTATGTGAGCCAGGAAACCGAGATTTTTATTGGAAGACAACTCGGGGCCGAGGTGATCATCTCCGGCTCCATGACCCGCTCCGGGGCGAACTGGCGGCTGGAAGTGCACGCCGTGACCGTGGAAACCGCGCAACGGGTGGCGCAGTGGTCGGCGGCGAATATCCGCCCCGATCCCGGTTGGGCCGCGCTCGCCTCGCCGCGGAGCGCGGGGCTTGCCTTCGCCGGGGACTCGCTTTCGGCCAGGGACAGGCAGGTGGTCGCCGGCGGCCTGCGGAGCGCCATGCAGTCGCGGAACGTGTCGCTAGATCTTGACGAGAACGCTGCCGGGGCCGGCTACGTCTTTACCGTGACCGTTTTCCGCGAGCAGTTGCCGGCATCGCCCCCCGCGAACACGGCCCTTCTGCGGATCGAGGCGACCATCGCCTTCTCGCAGGGCGGGCGGATTTTGTTCCAGGCCGGGCCGTACCACATAACCGAGATGACCGAGGCCATGGCGATGCGGCGCGTCGCGGAGCGCATCGCCAACGACGGGGCCTTTTTCGACAGGATAAACGCCGCATTGCGATAGCGTGCGAAGGGGGAAGACATGTATGCGAAAAAAGTGGTGTTACTTGCCGCAATATTTCTGGCGATAGCGGGTGCTGCACAAGCCAGGCCGCGGCTTGCGATTCTGCCATTTACCGGCGGGGGCGGGGCCGATGGCGAGACAATCGCAATGCTTCTGGGCCACGAGCCCGCGCTTCGCAACGCTTTCACACCGGTCTCCCGAACGACTGCGGTGGAGGCGATAATGCGCGAGCACCGGTTCCAGCGAGCCGGGCTTACGGACGAGGACACCATAAGGGAACTGGGCCGGCAGATGAACGCCGATTACATCGTCGCCGGACACATTCAGCAACTTGGCCGCAGCCGGCTCGTGCACATAACGATAATCCATGTCGAAAGCCTACAACAGATAGCGGGCGACTTTAGGGAGTACAACGACATTTCCGAGATACGCGCGGAGCTTCCGGGAATGGCGCGGCGGATCGTGGAAGCCTCTGGGCGGGGCGGCGGGCGGCAACCCAGCCTCGCGGTGCTGCCGTTTCATGTGATGTCCGGGCAGGTGAACGACGTGTACGCCGAGATTCTGGCGCAGCTTTTGGCGACCGAGATAGCGAACAGCGGCAGGTACGCGGTGCTGCCACGCACCAGTGCGATAGAAAGGACGATGGCCGAACATGCGATACAGCGCGGGGGCATAACCGATCCCACGAACATAAGGCGGCTTGGCGCGGCGGCGAACGCCGACTTCGTACTGGCCGGGGTGGTATCCACGCTCGGTGTGATGAACCTATTCATGGTTGACATACTTGACGTGGTATCTGGCGAGATAATAACCGGGGGAAGCGAGGAATACCGCGAAGTGTCGGACGGGCTTGTTCGCATGCAGACGCTGGCCCAAACGCTGACCAGAACCGCGGCGCCGGCGGCCCGCGTTGGAATGCCCGCTGTTCCGGCGGGGCCAGTTAGCGGTCATGTTATTATTTCTGTGCCTGGTGGAGCCTTCAGTCAACATGGATTGGCAACAAGCGAATTCCAAGCCTCTGGTTTTTCTGCATCCCACCCATCTCTCCCGATTGGCTCTCGGGTAAGCGTAGTCAATAATACCAACGGCAGGGAAATAGAGGTTGTGATTTCCGGTCGAATACCTCCATCTGCGATGAGGATCATCGATCTCTCGCCTGATGCGGCCTCTGCCCTCGGTTTGGGGGGGCGTTGATATGACACGAATGAACAGGTTGATTTTAGGAGGATAACCGTGAAAAGAAGGATTTTGTTTGCAGCGATGTTCCTGGCGGCAGCGTGCGCGCTGTTTGCGCAGGCCAGGCCGCGGCTTGCGATACTGCCGTTTACCGGCGGCGGCGGAACCGACGGGGAGATAATCGCGATGCTTTTGGGCCACGAGCCTGCGCTTCGCAACGCCTTCACGCCGGTCTCCCGAACAGCCGCGGTGGAAGCCATAATGCGAAGCGCAG
>Ga0209755_10004423_pt1 | contig 16654 bp, 12 predicted proteins | sample TergutCo191P1_FD_187301 | JGI IMG/M metagenome (GOLD analysis project Ga0209755, IMG submission 187301) | Cornitermes sp. P1 segment gut microbial communities from Petit-Saut dam, French Guiana - Co191P1 (SPAdes) (version 2) | ecosystem: Host-associated > Arthropoda: Insects > Digestive system... | reverse complement strand
CGAGCCATAACCCGCCCCACCGCCATCCAGCAGCTTGCGATTCCGCCCTTGCTGGAAGGTAAAAGCGTAGTCTTTCGTTCCGCGACAGGAACGGGCAAAACCTTTACCTTTCTGCTCCCGGCGATCCAACGCCTATTGAACGACCGCGCCGAAGATCCCCTGCCCTATCGCGGCCCCGAGATCCTGGTCTGCGCGCCCACCCTTGAACTATGCTCGCAGATAAAGAACGAGCTTGATTTTCTGCTGGACGCGGAAGGCATCGGCAGAATACCCAGTTCCGCCCTGCTGATAGGCTCGGTGAATTTGAACCGGCAGATTGAGGGTCTGCGAAGGAGCAAGCCAGTAATCGCCGTGGGCAACCCAGGCAGGATCTTGCTTCTTGCAAAGATGGGCAAACTTTCGTTTCGCGGCCTGCGCTTCCTGATCCTGGACGAGGCCGACAGGCTTACCGCCCCAGAATGCCGCGAGGAAATGGCCGACCTCGTTCGGGCAATCGCCCCCCGTGGCGGGGAACCTTCCCCAACCGTCGCAGCATGTTCCGCAACCGTATCCACCAAAACCAGTGAATACCTTCGCCCATTGTTGGATGGGGCCATCCCGCTTGAAACCGACGAGCAGGAGATTCTAAGAGAAAGAATCGAACATTGGGCCATCTTCAGCGAGGGCCGCCGAAAGGCCAAGACCCTGGCCTCGTTCCTGACGGCGGCGAAACCGAAAAAGGCCCTGGTTTTTACCGGCCGCGCCTATGACGCGGGAAAAACCGTTTCCGCCCTGCAACAGCGCAAGATCGCCGTGACTGGGCTTTTCAGCGGCATGGACAAAGGCGAGCGAAAGACCGCCCTGGAACGTTTCCGTTCGGGAAAGGCCGATGTACTGGTATCGTCGGATCTTGCCGCAAGGGGGCTGGATATTCCAGGCATAAGCCATGTGGTGGCCCTGGACCTGGGCGAAAACCCAGATGCCTACATCCACCGGGCCGGACGCACCGGGCGGGCGGGGAATCGGGGCATAATGGTGTGCATAGGCGACGAAATCGAGATGCACCGTCTTGCCTCGCTGGAAAAAAAGCTGGGAATCAAGGTCTATCCCAAGGAACTGTACGGCGGAAAAATATGCGCACCCGCCCCGATTGATTAGTTCTATCTATTCGTTTCATCCCCAGGTTGACAAAATGCGGCTATAAATGTATTATGTCCCTGTTGAACAAAGGCGTTCACCAGAGGGCGTGTTTGCTAAGCACCGTCTTGTGGTGAGCGCCTTTTTTCGATAAAGGCCGTATCGGGTTTAGACGTCCGAGACGACCGAATCACCTAAAAAAGTGGAGGATTTTCAGTTGAACAAAACGGAAAACGTAAACTTGCACGCAAGGGCCGAGCAAGAGAGAAACAAGCTCATTACAGGTGTCATTATCCTTTCAGTCTTGACAGTCTTATTTGTCATCGTAAGCTACATGGATGCACCCATATTCGTTATTCTGCCAGTTGTGGTCGCGGTATTCACTGGCGGGGCTGTTTTCGCCATTCGCACAGCGAAAAAACTGGAAATGGTCGGTTTTGAGGAGGGGATGCACCTTGTCATGGAAGGCGTACCCATGAACTGCACGATAACCGACGATAAAGGGAAGGTCCTGTTCTGCAACGAACGTTCCATGGCCATGTTCGATATTAACGACAAACAGGAATACTCCGCGAAACTGTTCGGCGACTTTCTGCCGGAAATCCAGCCAGACGGCACCCGATCGCTGGAAAAGGCCGGGGGGCACATACAGATGGCTTTCAAGAAAGGGGTGGAAACCTTCGAATGGTGGCACCAGATGGGACCTGGCAAAAATCAGTTCCCCTGCTCAATTACTCTCGCTGGCGCGGAGGTCTACGGCATGAAGCGTCTGCTGGTCTTCAACACTGACCTCCGCAAGGCCCGTGAGCTAGAAAGGCAGGAAGCCGCGCTCAAGGAAAGAATGCAGGCGATACTGGACTCCTCGCCGATGCTCTGCGCCCACTACGACGGGAAAGGCGATATCATAGACGTGAACAGAGAAGCCGAGGACATGTTCGGAATCACCAACAAGCAGATCTTCATCGACAACATCACCAGGTTTTTACCAAAAACCCAGCCAGACGGCACGGATTCGATCCAGAAAAACGCGATGATGGTGGAGAAAGCGATAAGAGAAGGCAGCCTTCGTTACGAGTGGATGTACCTGCACAGCGACGGCTCGCAGATTCCCGTCGAGGAAATCGTGGAACCCATAAAGATTGACGGCGAGCAACATGTCTTCGTCTACAGCCGCGATTTGCGCGAGTTTTACCAGGAACGGGAGAGGGAACGGGTCGTACAAGGGAAGCTACAGGCCATGATGGGGCAGTTCAACGAGTATGTCGAGGAACAGTCCTCCTCCGTCGCCACGTCATCGTCCGCCACCGAACAGATGATCGCCAACGTACAATCGGTCACCGACACCCTGTCCAAGAACACGCAGAATGTAAAGAACCTGGAGGAAGCCTCGATCGCTGGTCATGCGAGCCTTAACGAGGTCATCACGGACATTCAGGGGATTGCCAACGAGTCCGAATCGCTCTTGCAAATCAACTCGGTAATGCAGAACATAGCCAGTCAGACCAATCTGCTTTCGATGAACGCTTCGATCGAGGCGGCCCACGCTGGCGATGCGGGACGCGGCTTCGCGGTGGTGGCGGACGAGATTCGCAAGCTGGCCGAATCTTCCAGCAAGCAGTCAAAGACCATCGGCGGGGTGCTTAAGAGCATAAAAGAGTCCATCGACAAGATAACCAAGTCAACGGACGGCGTTCTTGGCAAGTTCAATGCCATAGAGGACGGCGTAAAGATCGTTGCCGTACAGGAAGCCAACATAGTGAGCGCCATGGAGGAACAGCGGCAGGGCAGCAAGCAGATTCTGCAGGCGGTAAGCCACGTAAACGAGGTCACCCATCAGGTTAGGGAGGCCGCGCGGCGAATGGTCGAAACCAGCAGGGAAACTATGCACAAGACCGACGATGCCGAGACACAGGCATACACCGATGACCTTACCGGCGTTCGCAACAAGGAATACTTTATGGAGAACGCGGCACGGGAACTACGCTACTGTGTTGACGAGGAACGCGACTTCAATATGGTCGCTTTCGGCATAGACAACATGAGGCAGTTAATCGATGACCACGGCCAAATCATAATGGACGAGGCGCAAAAGATACTGACCCAACGTGTCCGCAACAGCCTAAAGCAAGGCACCTTGGTGGCCAGATACAGCGACGAGGATTTCATAATAACGCTACCCAATGTCAGGTATGGAACCGCCGTGAAACTTGCCGAGCAGATCCAGAAAAAGGTCAAGGACGCGCCCTTTACGACCAAGGGACAGCGGCTTGATATCAGCATCTCCCTTGGCATTGCCACCAAGACGGGCCACAGCAGGACACTGCGTGATATTGTAAGTAACGCGGAAAGAGCCCTTGCCAACGCCAGGGTAAAGGGAAGAAACAAGATCGCTACCTACGGTCATGCTATTTAGGCGGCTTTAGCCAGGGGATCGCTTTTCAGGGATCCCCTGGCCAGTTGCTTTCTTTGGGTTTTATGTAAAATAGTGGCTCCTTACACATTTCTCTCTAGCTGCCCATGAAAAAAATTGAAATATCATAAAGTTTAGCTTCGGTTTAAAGGGGGTTAAAGGGGCCTCGCTTTGCGGGGTACCCCACCCCAAGGCACCGAAATAATCCCTCGTTAAAACTTCGCGTTTGACAGCTTAATCCACGGGCGATACAATTTTAGATGAGCGGGTTAAAAATCGCCCAAAGTGTACCGGAATATAAAAGGGGGCTAACCTGCGGAAGACAAAAAGGAGGTGTCTTCCTTTTATAACCCTACCAGTCCCAACTTGTAAGCCTCTTTCCCAGCATTCCAGCGATGATCGTCGTCGTCAGAATCTTGGCTTCACGGAATGATTTTGTGTCCAACGTGTAACGGTTCAACTGATCTGGGGAAAGAGGGCGCACGGTTTCGAGCCACAGGCGGCAACCAGGCCCAACCTCGACAAGCCCCCCACTGCTTGGGCGGGTGTTGCCGTCTAGGCAAGCCCCGCAGATCATGCCGCCTTCCCTAGGCAAAAACCTGCTCATGCCGCCTTCGGGCATTGGCCTTCCGCAAAGAGTGCAATGGGTAAACTCAGGGCGCAGACCAAGGAAGTCGGCCCATTGCCACAGAAACCAGAGCATAATGCGCGAGCAGGTTTCGCCGTCCGAGCCAGCCAATGCGTCCAAGGCCGCCTCGGTCAGCGAAAGCGCCCCACCCCAGTTTCCCCCGCCGCCGTGCGACGCAAGTACCGTTTCCGCCACCGCGTCAGAGGCCATCGCCCTTTCGTATGCCTCGCGTATCCCAGGCCGCCAGGAACGCACGTCAAAGTCGGTCAGTTTGCGCGTGTCCTTGACAGGATCGTGGTAAATCCATGCCTGCCCCGAATGAAAAGGCGAGGCATAGGAACGAAGGCGGCTTTTGGGTCCGCCAAAGACCGTGGCACGAACAAGCCCTGCTTCCGCACTTAGCAGCCATATCTCGCGGTTCGATTCCCCGAAGGGGCGGCTTCTTAGGATCAGGGCCGAGCAGCACAGGTTTCGTGTCATAGCGACGGCAACACTCAAGCCGGCGCAAGCGTCGCGTGGGTTTCCGCCAACTGCTCGATTATCGGCAGCTTCTGCGGGCATTTCGTCTCGCACACGCCGCAGGCCGTACATTTGGACGCATCGGCACTTTTGATCCAGCTCCATCCGTTCATCATTTCGTTGTACGCACTTTTCGCGTGTTCCGTTAAACCGTAGACGCGGTGGCGATTCATGATCTCAAAGAGGTACGCGATGTTGATGTCCTGTGGGCAAGGTTTGCAGTAGTCACAGGCGGTGCAGTACAGTTGGGCAAGGTTCTTGTTTTCCTCCATCATGATCTTTACCTTGCGAAGTTCATCCTCCGTCAAGTGTCCCGTAAGGGATGCGACTGCGGCATTTTCCTTTACCATGTTAAGATCGCTCATTCCGCAAAGGGCCATGTCCACGTTCTCGTTGGCAAGCACGAAACGCAGGGCCATCTCCGCAGTGCTGCTAAGTTTGCTTGCAAGCAGTCCTTGGATTTTCTCGCTTGGCGCACCCAGACGACCGCCGCCAACGGGACCCATGATCACGATACCTAGGCCCTTGGATTTGGCGTATGCGATATTGTCCTCGTTAGAGCGATCAAGCAGGTTGTACTGCACCAGAACCGATTCAAAGTAACCGCTGTCAACAATGGGTTTGAAGCCTTCGGGCGAATCGTGGAAGGAAAAGGACAGGTGTTTGATAAGGCCTTGTTTCTTCGCCTTCTGCGCCGCCTCCAGCGGGCCGTAAGACAAACCTTGCCAGCCATTAAAGCTTTTGACGTTTATGCCCCAGAAATGGTAAAAGTCGATGTAGTCCGTGTCAAGGTTACGCAGCGAGTTTTCCAGCCGCTTCATCCAGTTGTCGCCGTCGTTGTCCTCGATTGGGTTTTTGGTTGACAGATAAACCTTGTCGCGGTATCCCTTCAGGGCCTTGCCTACCGCCGCCTCGCTTAGCTTTTCGCAGTAAAGCGGGGCCGTGTCAACATAATTGACACCCATGTCAAACGCCTTTTGCATAAGCGGAACCGCGAGATCTTCGTCAACGATTTTCCGCATCGTTGATGCGCTGTCGCCCTCGTCACGCATGGGCAGACGCATCGCACCGAACCCCAAAGCCGAAACCTTCACACCGGTTTTGCCGAATGTTTTGTATACCATCAAAAACTCCTATTGCAGAGCACATGCATAAAATTGTTGGAAAAATTGTCGCCCCCGCAAACCGCAGGGCCGACTTTACTTACATTTCCAGAACTATCTCGTTTTCCGCTTTCAGCATGGATGCAGGGATATATCCCCCTTCCACCGCCGTGCCGTTTACCGTAAGCTTGCGGCAGCCACTTTCGCGACCGTCGGGGTTGCTTACCTTTATGTTAAGCTTACTGCCACGGAAAACCTTTTCGATCTCCAGCGATTTCCACGCCGATGGAATCGACGGGGACAGCAAGAGACCGTTCATATCAGGCCGCAACCCAAGAATGCCCTCCACGCAGCCGACCATTACCGTGCTTGCCGTGCCAGTCAGCCAATGCACATGACTGCGCCCCTCGAAAGGGCTTTCCGAGCTTTCGGTAAACTGCGAGTAAACGTAGGGCTCCATAAGGCGGGTGTCAGCAATGTCGTTCTGCGCGGCTGGGCAGCTTTCCAGATAGTACTCCATCGCGCGTCCGCCACGGCCAAGCATCGCCTCTGCCAGGATAAGCCAGCCCTGTGATTGCAAAAAGATACCGCCGTTTTCCTTGGTGGAAGGGTTGAACAGCAATGCCAACGCGCCTTCGAATGCGTGTTTCTGGTACGAAGGTGCCATAAGCCGTGCGCCGTATTTCGTGTTAAGTTTCTTATATACCAGATCCATCACCGCCTTGCCGCGCTTCTCATCGGCAAAACCAGAGACCACCGCCCAACTCTGCGGGTTAAGCCAAACGCTGGCTTCTGGATCGCCGGGTTTGCCTACGACCTGGTCATCCTCGGTAATGCCGCGAACGAAGCGGTCGCTGTCCCAGCAGCGTTCCTCGATAATCTTGCCGAAGCGTTCCTTCAAGCCCACCATCTCTTTTTCCGTGGCGGCATCCTTTTTGAACTGCGCGAAACGGATCATGATCTCGAAAGCATAGTAAAGCTGCAAGGCCACGAATACCGAAACACCCTTTGCCCCAAGACGCAGACAGTCGTTCCAGTCCGCGTGAAGCCCTGCGGGTAAACCGTGTATGCCAAGATTGTTAAGCGAAAAATCGATAGCCTTTTTCATGTGGACGAACAGGGTGTCCTCGCCCTTGTCGGCATAGGGGATTACCTCGTCCAGTAGCGCGGTGTTGCCAGTTTCGGCGATGTACTTCCAAACCGTGGGGAACAGCCACAAAGCGTCGTCGGCGCGGTAGGACGGATGCCCGGTTGACGCGCCGTAGGAATCGTCCTCTGGCTTGTCCTCGTGGCCAGGGTTGTGGGTGTACTTTACCAGCGGCAACGCGCCGCCGTGATGCACCTGCGCGGAAATCATGAACTTGATTTTGTCCAGGGCCATGTCGGGATCCAGATGTATGATGCCCTGGATGTCCTGCACCGTGTCCCGATAGCCGTAGCCGTTGCGCAAACCAGAATAGGTAAGCGAAGCGGCACGGGACCAATTAAAGGTGATGAAACACTGGTATGCATTCCAGGTGTTGATCATGTTGTCAAAATTTGTGTCTGGGGTTTTCACTTTAAGGTTCGCCAGTTTGTCGTGCCAGAAGGTTTTCAGTTCGTCAACTTCCTTTTCTGGCAGCCCCGCATCCGCATAACGCGCAATCAGTTCCTTGGCCTGGGCCTCGCGCTTTTGCCCCAGCAGAAACACGAACTCGGTGCTTTCGCCCGGCTGCAGAACTAGGGCCGTGTGCAATGCGCCACAGGGGTTCAGGTTGTAGTTGAGGGTCCCGTCCAGACGACCGTTTTCCACCGAGACAGGGTTTCCATAGTCGCGGTACTTACCAAGAAAGGCGGCCCTGTCGCCGCAGAAGCTGGTAACGTCGGCCCTGGCCAGACCGAAGAAGCGCGTTTCCACACGGCTTTCGTTGACGGCGTTAAGGCAGTTTTCGTTAATGGTCTGTAGGACAAAGCTGTCCTTGAAATAGGTGCGGGTGATAAATTGCGTGTATTGCAGGTTTACCTGATCCTGTTCGTAGAAGCTTTCGCAGGTGAACTCGGCGAAACCAAAGGCGGAAAGCTTGCGTGCTTTTGCCCCCTTGTTGGTCACTTTGACCTTCCATACCTCGTAGTCCTTGCCGTGCGGCACGTAGTACATAGCCTCGGAATGTAGGTCTTTGTATTCCGCCTCCAGCACCGTGTAGCCGGTTCCATGCCGGCACACCGACTTGTACTGGTCCAGAGGCTTGCCCACCGGTTGCCATGAAGCCGACCAGTAATCCCCGGTTTCATCGTCGCGCAGGTAGATATAGCGCCCAGGCCGATCCTGCTCGTTAAAGCGATAGCGGATCAGTCTTCCCGCCGCACCACTCTTTACAAAGCTGTAACCGCCCGCGTTGTTGGAAATGATTGCGCCGTAAGCTGGGGAACCAAGATAGTTCGCCCAGGGTGCGGGCGTGTCGGGGCGGGTAATGATGTACTCCCGTCCCTCAGAGTCGAAATGGCCGTATTCCACGATGGAACCTCCTATATTGCAGTTGTTTGTTGTAGTATTTTACCCCATAACGCCGAAAACCACAATTCACCGGGGGATAAAAGTAAGGTGGGCTACCTTTTCGCACTTTACGTCATGCCTGCCGCCTCTTTGCCGTGAAAATTCCCCCTTGACAACAAGGCATTACTGGAAAATAATAAATAATGCCACTAAAAGCCCACATTTTTCCTGCCTCTCTGGCAGTGTTCGCCCTTTATGGAGCCATGGTTTCCCCCGTATCCCTCGCCGCCGCACCACTACAGTACGGCTTTTACCGCGCCCCTTCCTCGTCGGCCTCTCCCACTGAAAGAGACGGCGCGTTCAGCCAGGCCCGTGAACGCCTTCTTTCCATCGCCCTAGGCTACAAAGGCACCCCCTATCGTCTCGGCGGAACGACAAGGCGGGGCATGGACTGTTCGGGATTCGTATACCGAAGTTTCCATAGCTCATTGGGGGTATCCGTGCCCCGGACCAGTGAAAGCATGTTTTTGTGGACAGAAAGAATCGCCAGAAATGAACTTCAGCCAGGCGATCTGGTGTTCTTTAGGACTACGGGTACTGCAAGAATCACCCACGTCGGTATTTATACTGGGGATGGATATTTTATCCATTCCGCCTCGCAAGGACGGCGCACGGGGGTAATTTTCTCCAGCCTTGGGGAAACGTACTGGGCTAGTGTTTACGCCGGGGCGGGAAGAGCGTTGCCAAGGGCCGAGTTGTCGGTACTAAATACCGCCGAAACGCAACGCACACGGCGCTTTTTCTTTAGGGGAAGGGACACATGAAAAGCTTTTTTTTCTATAGGTTTGACCAATTCGGCAAACACTGGACCGGCGAACATATCGACAATATTACAATCGGCATAGCGGAAGAGGACGATGCCATCACAGAACTGTTTTTCGAATACCATATTCCAGCCAATTTCACAAAAGCCAAACGCCAAGAACTTGAAACCCCTTTGATAAAAGAAACTGCGATTCAGGTCGAAGACTACCTTGCGGGTAAACGAAAGGACTTTTCCCTTCCCCTTGCCTTGCACGGAACCGACTTTCAGGTGGCCGCATGGCAAGGACTGCAAACAATACCCTACGGCGAGACCCGTTCCTATAAAGACATGGCCGAACTAATAGGCAGGCCCAAGGCGGTAAGGGCAGTGGGCCTGGCAAACAATCGCAACCCCATTTCGATAATAGTCCCCTGCCATCGTGTAATAGGCCACAATGGAACACTGGTGGGCTACGGTGGCGGGCTACCCCTTAAACGATACCTACTGGACCTCGAACAGGGCAGACTGGGTTGATTCGTTTAGGGTTTCCTACCCACGTTGCGCGGAAAGCAGAAACAGCGAGCCAACAAAAGCAAGAGCCATTATCAAGGAAAACAGAATAAGCGCCGCAGGAAAGCCCAAAGCCATGGTCAGCGAAATGCCTATGACGTTAAGCCCGGCGCGAATTATGTACGCAATACCGTTAAATACCATTGGCAGAACAAAAAGCAGCGGTATAAACAGGTAACGGGGAAAACGCTTCGTGCGGAAATACCAAGCCACGGCAATGGCGGCGATGGCGGTCGGTAGGAAAAACAAGCTGGAACCAAGGCGATTCAGGATCTCGGCCTGGAAAACCTGCGGAATATAGCCCGTTTCCACCGACACCCTGGACGCATCAAACAGTTCGCTAATATGCATACTGGAAATGTCCTGCCGCATTCGCGCAAGCATAAGAAAGTCTTCGAAACTTACGTTCAGCAAAAACTGTGCGCTGGGGGGAAAAACAACCCCATCCGCAATCGACTCTATGGTAGGTTCCCAAATGCCATCCGGATCATTGCGATCCAAGGCGCGTAACAGGACAAGAACCTGTGGCCTTCCCCCATCGCCTATCGAGAACGGCGTGAACTTGGCATAAGGCGCATACAAATGAAGCATTAGCCTGGACTGATGGTCAAAAAGCATGTACTCAAGACCAATCCCAAAGGCCACGTCTGGCGTAGACGAAAAACTGGCAAGGCGCAGTACAGCACGTCCGCGCCACATGCCAAGCTCCACTGGCAGGGAAAAAATCGCTCCTGTAATCGTGTCGCCAATCGTTACATTCATCTCATCGACAAAGAACGCGACATCGCCAATAGCCTGTTCGGTGCGGGCAAGAAAATTCCTGACATCGGGATTATCTGGTACCAGATCGATAAGTTCCCTAAAAATGTAAAAGGCCCGTACCCAGTCACCCGCCAGCATTGCGTAATAGCCAGACATTTTGAACTGGAACAATCGGTGCGTCTGTATCTGGGCAGCGGTTGGCCGCTGGCTTTCGATTAGGTTCCATGCACGCGCCGCAAGCCGAGCCGCAGCTACCGACTCTGGGCTGCCTTCTGGGGCAAGACGCCTGCCAACGGTGGCAAGCCAATGGGCATCGAACAAACGCCCCTCGTCATAAGCCGTCTGGCTCATAGCCATAGCTTCGGCAGTATCCACAGGTTCCCAGTGCCCTGGCAGATGCGAAACCGCGGTGGGCGGTCTTATCACTACCGGCCTTTCCTCCCTAAAAAAACGCGCCCATTCCAGGTTAACCGCAACCTCGTTCCGCAGCTCCCTAAGATACGGGCTTTCCGGCCAGATACTATCGGAAATACCGATAAACTGCGAGGCCTGGACCCATTCACCAGCCTCGCCGTGGGCCAAAGCCCGAGCCCTGGCCATTCGGAATATCTCCCCGTCGAAACGCATGTTCCTTTCGTGGTACTGCGCCAGTGGAAGAACCATAAAAAACAAAAGGGCATACAGGGCCGAGGCGGATATCGCCGTGATAATTGGAACCTTGAAATGCCGCTTAAAAAGGTCGGCGGAAAACCTGGTGCTGGAATGACGGACTTCGCCCTGGAACTTGTTCATGCCAAAGGGAAGCACCAGTGCGGAAAGAGCCAGCGCGGGAAACAGAGCGATTATATCCAGAAGCGCTAGGGTTCGCCACCAGCTTCTGGATAGAATGGGCAACGGTGGGGTTTCGCCCTGGAATATCATCCGAAATCCCAAAACGGCGAAACAACCAATCACGACATATACGACAAAAATAAACGCCGAAGAATCGAGCGTTTTTCTACTAAACAACGGCATCGCGGCCCTGCCTTCGTGCAAGATGTGTCAAAATCGAATATAAATTGGCAATTAACCCAGCAACCAGAAAGATAACTGGAACCACAATCGAAACGGGTAGGCGATCTTGCAGAAACGAGGCAAAAACATCCTGCATCTCACGCGAATTAAAGAGGGTTTCCAACGCAAGCACCCCTCTGAAGGCAAGAATGCCAAGAAAAAAGTTTGCCAGGGGCCACACGCCGAACCTAATGACAAACATGAGCGAACTTAACAGGAATACCAGGGAACCGACGTACAGTAAAAACGATGGCATCCCTTCCACAAGACGCTGCTGTAGGTTTTCGGCATTTAGTCGAATATCTATGGCAACGCTCTGCAGGAACCATGGGGTGTCGCTATTAAAAGGTGCCGGCGGCAGGCTTTCGGCCAGCCCGGCAAATTCCTCCTGAAAAATCATGGGGCTATCGGGAACGGCGACAATCCGCGCCCTGGACGGCTCATCCGGTCCTTGTAAAAGAATAACGGCAGTACCGAATGGTTGATTGGCAAGAATCAGCCCTGGTGCTCCAAGTGCCTGGTCCCGATTTGCCAGCGTATCTGGAACCAGGTTTGACCAGTTTTCCAGCCCACGACCAATACCAGCGGCAAAGCCTAGGGAAAGCAAAACCATGCAGAGGGTAACCATAGGGGGGAAAAACTTTTCACGCACAGTATAAATCAGCCCAAGAAGTATTCCCCCGTACAGGGCAAGCGACAAGGCCCAACGGGCGGCTGCTATAAAATCGGCCTGCCAAGACAGCGCTCTTACCCATTCAAGGCGAAGCACCAGAAAACGCGCCCCAGCCATAACGAGAAACAGGACCACAAAACTAACGCTAAAAAACAGTACCAGTCTAGCCAATTTTCTCACATATTAAGATTAACACGGGAAGGCCACAAGCGCAAGAAGCTACGACCGCAAGTCGTATCAAGAGTATGCTGTCCACAAGTTATCAACAGGCGAAATCAGGAAAAGCAGTGGATAAACAGGCTGTTTTCCCCACCGGTCTCCATAGATTCACAGGAAAACTTTTGCCTGGGATCGCGTAAGTTGTTGTACAGCAAGGAATTAGCTATGTGTATAATTTGGATTGTTTCCATATCGCAAGTCTAGGCACTAATCGGCTATATGGGGAAAACCCCAGGGGGGATTTCTCCTGATATTTTACACAGGTTTTCCACAGGCATATGTATAGTGCGGTTTTTATGTAAGGCCTTAAATTTCGTCATGCGAAGGGTTTCGTATCTTTAGGTATACCTCTCAACCTAGGGAAATAGTTCCAGTTTCGCCAATGGCAATGATCGATTTGCATTCCGAACACCGAAAGCGGCCCGTTTTAAGTGCTTTTAGTTTTTTTGAGCAAACGGGACACGGAAATACTTTTGGGAATATCGCACCTTGCGGATCGGCACTTATACCGACGAAAAATTCAATGGCATCATCGAGACTTCTTTTTACGTTGAAAAACTGGGAAAAACCAAGCAATTGAAACACTTCATACACTTTGGGTTGGATATTGAATAAAACCACGTCGCCATCGGGCTTAACCGTCTTAAGAAAGGTGATAAAGGACCCTATCCCGGTTGAAGAAACGTAATTAAGACCGTCACAGTTGAAAATCAGCTTATTAAACCCGCCATCTATGGCCATATGGACTCGTCTTTGGAAATAAACGGAATTATAGGTGTCGATGTACCCATCCAAGGCCAAAGTAAGACAATTTTCGACCTCGGACACGCTTTTTAGTTCAATTTTGAGGCTTTCATCTTTCTCATCGTCAAATCCCGAAACGATATCATTATTTTGCATATATACCCCACTTTAAGAAATATAGACCACTATACACTTTTACCTAAAGACTGGCAACCATTACCCAATACAATTAGGGCAGGGAAAGTTTTTCTGTCGATTGTCATGGTAGAATGCTATATGCACATGTCGGATATCGTGGTTGTTTTGTGCCGGCCAAGCGAGCCAGGCAACGTGGGGGCGATTTGCAGGGTGATGAAAAACATGGGCCTTTCCAGGCTGCATCTGGTCGCGCCGGAACCCCTGGACAGGGCTACGCTTCTGGCAAGGGCCATCCACGCAGACGATGTGTGGCGCAATTCCCGCAGTTTTGACACTCTGCCAGAAGCCATCGCGGGCTGCTCGTTCGCCGTGGGAACCACTTGCCGCAGGGGGAAAAAGCGAAAGGTCAGCATGAGACCCCGCGAGCTTGCCGCCTGGCTGACCGAAAAGGCCGCGCCAGTAGCCCTGGTTTTCGGCAACGAACGCGCCGGGCTGGACGCAGACGAACTTAACTGCTGCAATGTCGCCTCCCACATTCCCGTCTCCGACGAGTTTCCTTCCCTAAATCTTTCCCACGCGGTGCAGGTATACGCCTACGAGCTATTCCTAGCCTTTGGCGGAGACAAGGATCTTTCCGTAAAAGGCGAATGGGTTCCACTTGAATGCGCCGCGGTCGATAATCTGACCGGGGACATAACCGACATACTTGCCGAGCTTGGCTTCTATAAACAACCAGGGCGCGTGGAACAAACCCGTTTCCTGCGGGACCTAATCTGCCGTGCCGGGTTAACCGAGCGGGAAGGCCGCTACCTAAAGGGCATTTTCGACAAGGCAGCAAGGCTTGGCAGCATGAAGCATTAACACATTTGCCTCTGGCACCTGAATTTAGTATTATACACATATGGCCAATATGTTTGATTACGTCTCGTGGAGGGGTGATCTGGAATTTGACCTGATTCCGTTCAACCCTGTTGATAACATCGTTTTTTCCCAATTGTCGTACTTGCCTATGGACGGCATTGTCCAGGCATCAGGCAAAGGGAATCCAGTAAGCGTTTCGGCATTGGCAAAGATGTACATGGCAAAACACGGCGGTAACCCTTCGGCATCGAAGGACATCACGGTCGCCAGGGCATCATCCACCCTAAGTGCCATAAGCATGGCCCCCCGTTACGAGGACTGCGAGGTTTTCGGCTATGTCAACAATACCGACCCTGGCACGGAAAAACAGTTTTCGGCTTTTTGCGTAATAATCGGCAGAAAGCGGTCTTCCAGAAAGCTGGTTGTGGTTTTCAGGGGTACGGACACGAGCATTGTCGGCTGGAAAGAAGACCTTAACATGTCCCTGGTCAATTCGATTCCATCGCAGGAAGAGGCTGTATCATATTTGGAGGAAATGGCGAACTGTCATTCGTACCCGTTAATCGTGGCCGGGCATTCCAAAGGCGGAAACCTTGCGATGTACGCATCGGCGTTTTGCAATGAAGCCATACAGCGGCGCATAATCGCGGTTTACAGCAACGACGCACCTGGGTTTCACCAGGAAATAATACAGCGCAAGGGCTACAGGGCTATCTGCGGGCGAATACAGGCCTTTGTTCCGCAGTCGTCTTTCGTGGGAATACTGCTTGAACATGCAGTATCACCCAAGGTTATCAAAAGCACCGCCATAGGCTTAATGCAACACGATTTGCGTTCCTGGGAGGTAACACGCGACGATCTTGCTGACGGGGGCGAACTAACGCCGCAGAGTCGATTTATCCACAGCATTATCACCGAATGGATCGGGAAGATCGGCGACGAAAGGCGGTATCAGTTTATCGAGGCATTGTACAAAATCCTTGTGTCATCAAACGCCACTTCATTTGCCGAGATGGGTTCCGACTGGTCACAGTCCGCAGCCGGTATTATCAGCGGCTTGAAAAACGTTGACGGCCCGACAAAAAAGCTTATGGGTGAAATCATCGGCGAGCTTTTAAAAACCGCGAGCAAAAACATTATCGGACAGCGCAAGAGGAGCAACGGGAAAGACGATTCGTGGACAACCGACCTGTTCAGCGAGGAATAGATCTACAGGTCGTATATTTCCCGCAGAAACAACGCCGCCGCCTGTGCCACGTTAAGGCTTTCGATATAACCGGTTCCAGGAATGCGCATAAGACAGGAACAGCTATCCTTTACGATCTGCGGAAGTCCGTGTTCCTCGTTCCCAAGGACCAGGGCAATCCCGCCCCGCCCCGCCCCGACGGTCAGATCCTTCACAGTGGAAGAAAGGTCCCCAATGCGTCGCCGTGCCCTTATATCGGTGCCTATCACGACAATCTTTTTCGCCGCATCTTTCAGAAAAGCGGCGGTATTGCCGATTTTACGCACGGTAACATGCTCCATGCCGCCTTCAGCAACCCGGTAGGCACTGGTGCTTAGCCGTGCCTCGTTGTCGGACTCGTTTACCACGATGAAATGCACGTCGAAAAACGCCGCAGCCCTTATGATAGCCCCAAGATTGTGATCGTTCCCCACCTCATGAAGCACCAGCCCAGTCTTGCCTTCCGTCTCCCAAAGTTCCAGGTCTTCCCTGGTCAAAGGCTCGATCTCCGGCTCCTCTATCATCGCCACCACCCCCTGGTGATGCACGCTTTTGCACAGACGCTCCAGTTCGTCGTCCAGGCAGGTTTTGTAAGGGCGTTTACGTTCGGCAAGCTTTTTGCATAGCTTGGTAAACAGATGGAAACGATCCTCCCGCAGAAAAAGGCGGTTCACCATTTCGGGATGATATTCCGCCAGGGCAAGAACAGCTTTGAGGCCGCAGACCGCAAGTTCATCGGTAAGCTTGTTACGCATGGCTTATTATACCCACTATTCCCGATATAGGAAACCCGGCCTTATAAGGCCAGGTTCCCAGCTGCTTTAAAGCCGCCTAGAATCGTTCGGCATTCCAGGCGTGGCACCGTTGTTCGCGGTAATGTACCAGTCCGCCGCAGTGTTTGTATTGTCCACCAATTCGTCCCTGGAGATACTCCTGGTTACCGCCGTTCCGACACTGGAAGTTATAACGGCACTGGCAGGTGTGGCAATCCCTCCCGACGGCGATTTCCAGGCGTTTTGCTCGAACAAAAACTCCGCAATGTCCGCAAAATGAGCCCTGCCACTTCCTTCCCACCACGAGGGATCGGGGCTTTCTGAAAGCATTACCGCACCCAGCACCATGTCGTAACGATCCAGCACATAAATCGCGCTGGTTTTGTTCAGGCGGCTACTCGATCCAGGTATCCAGAAATTGTGCGCGGTCGGGGACACATCCGCGCTTGAACCTTCCAGGGTCCGCAGGTGCAGAACGACATATTCATCCGCCATTACCTCCGTACCCGGAAACTCGAAGATGATTGGGGTCCTGCCCCCGCCACTCCTATAGATGAACACCCTAACCCCATCCAGGTTAGA
>Ga0209755_10004422_pt1 | contig 16658 bp, 15 predicted proteins | sample TergutCo191P1_FD_187301 | JGI IMG/M metagenome (GOLD analysis project Ga0209755, IMG submission 187301) | Cornitermes sp. P1 segment gut microbial communities from Petit-Saut dam, French Guiana - Co191P1 (SPAdes) (version 2) | ecosystem: Host-associated > Arthropoda: Insects > Digestive system... | reverse complement strand
AAATTTTGTCATTTCAAAAAAAAGTTGTACCTTTGCAACGGAAAGTTGGCAGAGTGGTCGATTGCGGCGGTCTTGAAAACCGTTGACTGTAACAGGTCCGGGGGTTCGAATCCCTCACTTTCCGCTGGAACTCCGAGGGCAGTAGTATTTACAACTGTTTTCGGGGTTTTGTTTTGAATGATGTTTTTATTTGATAAGTGAAATCAGATAAGCAGAAAAGTTATCACGGCTATACGCTTCGCACAAATGTTGAATGGTTTTCATTTTTGTTGCATTGTCGGTATTTTCAGCAATGATGTTGCAAAGTTGCTCGTCGTCGATGCTTTCGAGTATGCCGTCCGTGCAAAGGAAAAAATAATCACCTAACATTACATCCTGTGTGATGTGAATATCGGCTTTGTCGCGTTTTTTCTCAAACTGATTGGGTTGCATCGCCCGTGTAATCACATTTTTTTTTGGATGTTTTTTTGCTTCTTCTTCGGTGATGATACCGCCTTGCAACAACTCACTGACTAACGAATGGTCGGATGTTTTGTGCAGAATTTCCACCTTACCGTTTTCGGTTTTACGCAAGTGATAGATGCGGCTGTCGCCGATATGAGCCATAAACGCTTGTTGGTTGTTGAGGTATAAAAATGTGAGCGTTGTTCCCATTTCTGCTTTGCCGCCTCTGTGGTTGTCTTCTTCGTCCAAAGCGTCGTATGCGATGGTCAGTGTTTCTTGAAATCGTTTTTCGTTGAAACTTTCGGGTGCTATATTTTTCAATGTGAATGCAAAACTTTCGCACACTGTTCGGCTTGCAACATCGCCGTTTTCGTGTCCGCCCATACCATCACACACTAAGAAAAAAAGTTGCTGTTCGGTGGCTGTTCCTTTTGGGGGATAGATGCTGTCTTCGTTGTTTTTGCGTTTGCCTATTTCGTTGAGGGCGAAAAGTGTTTGCTTCATTCTTTTTTCTTTATGGTGTGATTGTGCGGACGCAACGAAGTGCAAGTCCGAGATATTTGCGCCAACTAAGTTGTGGATTGGCATTGCCTACCGTATCGAATTTCAAAATGTATCCGAAGTATATATTTCGCTCGGACAGTGACCAGTAGACACCCCATAACCCCTGACTACTAAAGCTACCACCTGGATTGCTGATACCGCCAAAAACTCCACCCCAACGATTGATGTAATTGTCTGTTACAAATTGCACGAAACAACACCTATTCTTGCCACTTCCACCCAATGCTTGATCCAGTGCAATAAAATCATCCCTTGTAGGAACTCGCCAAGGATAAGGGCAAAGTTGGTTTGCAAAGCAAGTTACCGCACACCAAGAAAACAAATCGCCCCTATGCTCTGGATTAGAACGACAGTCAGCACTGTAGTTTCCTGTTCGCGGATTTCCTATATTAAAAGCTGTCTTTTGGCAAGCTGTAGCAGTTACAGCATCTGACCACGTTTGGTTACCAATCGTCCACGTTTGATTCGAAACAAACGAAACTCTACCGAGGTTGTTTCCCCAACCTGGCGTGTTGGTGTTGCAACCTTGCTGTGCAAAGGTTGCTTGCGCTAGCATTACACTCGCTAATGCTAAAACATAAATGATTTTTCTCATGATTATTTTTGTTTTTTAGCTTATTGCTATCATTGCCTAAACTGCCATTGTTGCTGTGCTTCTCGCACTCTTCGTTCGTGTGCTTCTTGTGCATCTCGCACTCTTTGCTCGTGCACTTCTTGGGGCGTTTTCGGCTGAGGTAATGTAGTTGCTGGAGGCTGTACAACAGGCTCTTGTACTGGAGCTGGTATGGCAGGTAGAGGCTGAACTACTGGGTGCTCTTGCGGTGGTTGCACTGCAGGTGATGGCTGTACAGCTACCTCTTGTTGCGGGGGCTGAATAGTCTGTGGTGGCTCTATAACGGGTTCTTGTACTGGAGCTGGCGCGGCAGGTAGAGGCTGAGCAACAGGCAACGGTTGCACAACGGGTTCTTCCTGTTGAACAGCAGGTTGAGGTGGCGTAATCCGCTGGTGTGGTTGTGGTTGTAGCTGTGGTTCTGGATCTGAATCTGGTAGCAATGGTATAGTTTCGACTTCGACGTAATCAGGTTCAGGAGTGTGTGATCTAGACTCTAAATGCTGGAAAAATAGCCATCCTCCAAACAACAACACACCCACAACAACAGCTATCAAAACATATTTGATGATTGGAGGTTTAGAGGAGGTAGGTCGAGGCTTTTCTTTCAGCCTTTCGGTGGTGATGGTTTCGCGGGTTGTTACATTGTCCTCGTCTTCGCCCGTATATCCATCGTTCTCATGGGCAACCACATTGCCTTCTACCACAATTCTATCATCTACGACATCGCCGATGAATATACGTTTCACTTCTTGTGTGTTTTTCAGCCGTTTTTCCACATCAATAACCAAACACTGCCGAATAGCCGTCTGCCAAGACGTAGGGATTTGACTGATGCTATCTGGTAGTTTTCCGCTACTGATTTGTCGAAACAGTTCGATACGCCCCTCTTCACTTGTCAGTGAATGCTCTCCAGATGTAAAAGGCAGCTGGCCTGAAAGCACCTGAAATGCAATCACTCCAAAGCTCCACAAATCTGTATTTTTATGAATTTCTCGCTCGCCCAATTGTTCTGGCGAAGCATACGAGCGCGTACCTGCACCTTGAGATGTATTGGTTCCCGAACTTTTGTTTGCGTCTAATTGCTTACTGATACCAAAATCGGTAATTTTTGGAATGTATTTGTCGCCCCATTTTGCGATAAGGATATTTTGAGGTTTTAAGTCACGGTGAATAATGCCATTGTTGTGCAAAAAGTCAATGCCTTCTAGAATTTGTATCAGTATGGACTGCTTTTGTTCGGCGGTTAGCAAATGGTTTTTCAACAGTTGGCTGAGATTTCCATCCTCATAATATTGCAAGATAGCAAAATCCTCTTCGCCTTTGGATGATGGAAAGGTGTGGCACTCTTTTTCGTAGTAAGCGATGTTTGGATGATCCGGCAAACCGCTCACCATTTCAACTTCTTTACTTAAGCGAAAATTTTCATATTGCGGATCCACTTCCGATATTTTCAAAGCCACCCAACGGCTACGATACGTATCGTAAGCCTTGAACACTGTTCCATAGCCACCTTCACCGAGCTTATCGGCAACGGGATTGTAGGTGTAGCGTTTTTGAAATTCTTGCAAGGTCATAGCTTTGAAATTTTGCTGTTTAAGGTGCCCAAAGCACCAAATTTTCGCCGTCTATATGCAAGCGAAAGTTTGCCCAAGGGTTAGCAGAAAGTCCTTGAACTTCTGATGCTATATCAAACAGCAATAGATTTGTGTATGCCACGCTCAATGAGTAGCGTAGCGGGCGAGACAGCAAATCTCTGTTCCCTGAAAGAACTGCTTGAAGTCTTTGTCTGTAAGAAAATGCTCTCCCCTGATCAAGAAAAAAACGTTCGACGTCTTGTGTTGTAGATGTTGGAGAACGCTGGGCTATGCGCAAGATTTCTGTAACAAGCTCTGTTATTTCACCATTTTCACTTCTAGTCACGAAGCGAATTGTCATTTCGTAGTTTGACCTATCAGCAGTTATAGCGTAAGTCAAGCGTTCAAGTCTTGTAATGCCGTCACACATAAGTGTGGTAGACCATTCTAATGTTGCATCAGTGCTCGGTCCTGTTATCCTGACCGATACAAAAACTTCGCCATATTGATTAATCGCCGTTCGTACTATTTCGTAGTTTGGCAAGAAAAGCCTCGTATTCGAAACTACCAGATCTCCACCTGTTGAAGCTTCTGCTTCTCTTGTTTCCCTAGTAGCTACAACCCCTCTCACCCCTCTCATTGGCAAATCTCTTCTTACCGCATGCGATATTAAGGCTACATAAACAGCGTGCAACTGAGCAAGCTCTTGGTTTTCTAAGGGCAATGAGACGCCAACATATTCGCCTGCTGGCTGATTGAAAAACCAGTCTGGAGCATCTTGCACTCTAACCATTTGGGCTGTTACTGTTGCAACTGTAAGAATACTGAACAGCAGTGACAGTACGATTTTTTTTGATTTTTTCATAGATTTTGTGTTTGACTATTCTACAAATTTAAACGTGGTCTGCCCCATCCGAATGGTGTCGCCAAAGGCAAGGTTGATAATTTCTTCGGCTTCCAAAGCATCGCCATTGTGATACGTTCCGTTTGCGCTATCTGCATCTGACAAGTGATGCACAAATGTAGAATCAGCGGTCATTTTCACTTCGATTTTGGCATGGCAACGGCTCATAAACGAATCGGACGTTTCCAACTGAATACTGACTACAGAATTAGGCGATTTCCGCCCCAGCGTGTTGATACCTCGCACAAGCGTTACGATTTTTTGAGGCGAAAGCCACATGTCTTCGCCATCAACAAGTTCGAGTTTGCCCACACGATATTCTCTCAAAATACTTGGCCTGTCGGTAGGCGACATTTCTTCCTCTTCAGCCATATTTTTTGCACCAATGGTTCGCATGCATTTCGGACAAGTGGTGTCTTTATGAGCTACGCTTTCGGGCACTTTGAGACCAACCTTGCAATGTGGACATTCCACATTTTTCATCGGCACTTCTCTAAAATCTTTTACATTTCCCAAATGGTCGCATTTTGGACACTTGGCCGTACGAATAGCCGTTCGATCAAAGATCAAAACAGTGTTGCAAGCCGGACATGTACTTTTAGTTTTCATCGCCTATATAAAATTATGATCTATATCATCGCTAAAATCTGCCATCAAATCATTATCTGCATCAAAATTGGAGAAATCGTCATCAATCTGGATTTCAGAAATATTACCACCTCTCATCTCGGGTTTGCAACGTTTGGGATACGATCTGCACACCTCAACATTGCAACCCACGCAATTCTCGTGAATCTCCACGTCTAACGAAGCCTCTTTGACGACTACAGCCTCTGTGTTGATTTCAGCCTCATCAGCGTTTTCGGCAATCTTGATTTCATAATTTGAGTGTTCTGTTGACATTTTTTTGCTTAGGTGTATAAATTGTAGTTCTGTCTATTGAAATTCGCGCCCACAGCCTTTGCATCGGCCCTGCTTTCGGATGTTTTCCCAAGGGCGCTCGCCAAAATCGTGGGCACAATTGGGGCACACATAATCGTGCAAGAATTGCTCGCGGAGGTTGTTGAGCAATTCCGGGATTTTTCCAATGCTTTTAGACGCCCATAGCGACCCGATAGCCACAGCGCCAGCAGCAAACAACCCACCTACGATTCGAATGGTGGGATTGCCCTGCAAAAACAGCATCAACAACCCAGGTATAGCCATCGGCAAGGAGCGTTTTAGCATCATTTCGCTTTGGCTTTTCGACTGTATGCGCACTTTGTCTTTCTGATAGTTGTTATAAACGTCTTGCAGTTTTTGAAAAGCCGTTTGAAATTCTGTTTCCGTCATAGGTAACAGTTTCGATAGTTTTTGAACGTTCAGTGGGTAGTGATCAAGCCCTCCCAGCATAACCTTATCCGAAGCAGTGATTTTTTTTCTCTTGATGGACTTCCCATTGACAAACGTGCCGTTTTTCGAGTCAAGGTCTTCAATGTACATACCGTCGGACTTGCGAAACACACGAGCGTGCTTTCGTCCGACCTTTGTGTATTGCTCGTCGACTTGAAAATCGTTTTTTTCAACTTGTCTGCCTATGATTAGTTCGGATGGTTGCATGGAACTTTAGGATTATTAGCTAAATTTGTGTTTCGTTAATTCTGATTAAAATCACTGAGGCGGAGTACCTGTGGTAGTAAAAGAGACTATTCCGCCTGATCGTGTACCAATCCCATTAGTCGCAAATGCTTGCATATGAAATACTGTTCCAGGAGTTAAACCCGATACCATTGTCCAAGGGCTTATTGATTGACGTGATCCTGCGTCAGCAGGTATTTCTAAATTCCATCTCTCTCCTCCACTTGTCGGATCTGAATTTGTGCTAATCAAGAGCCAAACATCCGTAGGCACCCTTTCAGAGAAAGGGCTTCCGTCAGCAGTAGAAATCTCAACAGATATATGTGCTGTAGTTGAACCCAACGAATTGGGTTGCCTTGTTAAAACTCTAATCTGAGTATCTGGTCTATATGCATTTAAAGTTATCTCCGAACGTCCGTTGTCGGAGATAATATTCAAAACAGTTGTGTTGTTGTCATAATTAAGCATATTGCGGTCAATAGTTACTTGTACCGATTGCGTTCTTCCGTGTTGGATAACTCCGTTATTTGGATTTATAGAAACTATCCAAGGGGTTGTGGTTGCGATCCACCATTCCAAATCTTCTCCACTACTGTTTACTAAACTAAAAGACAATTGAGTAATTCCTGCCTCTGAACCAAAATCTAACGTTGTCCTATCAACAGTTACGATGGCAGGCAAACGTTCCATGGCAATATTTCTTTCCACGCTATTTCCTGCAACAATTATTCTTTCAATCGTATCATCTCTATAGCCAGCACTCGATACAAATAATGTATAAACACCGCTTGCAAGATTTTCAAATTGAAAAAAGCCAACGTTGTTAGTGGATCTACTTTCTTCTCCCGGAAACAACCGAACATTGGCAATAGGAATAGGGTCTCCAGTTACTCTATCCACTACAACCCCTGTGATACTTCCTCCTCTGTCTCTTTGGCAGGTTACAAAAAGCATTGTAGCTGCTAAAATTGTTAGGGTTTTGTAAATGATTTTCATATTTTGTTATTTTTAATTCTGTTTTTCTCTACGGTATAATCGTGCGGACATAGCAGACACAATTAATTGTCACGGACACAACGGAGTAACATCCCCACATTCTTGGCACCCCATCCTAGAGAAACCAAAGCTCCAAGCCCTTGTGGCGTTGAGTCAATGTGCAGGATAGTTGCTCTCGTAGCATCACCTTCCCGATCCATTTGCGACGACCAGTAGTATCCAATCCTACCTTGCTCTGACAGTGCTCCTGTTTGCAAGCTAGCACCAGCAAGAACACCTGCCCATTGATTTGTACCAGTACCGATGAAATTAGTAAGCGAAGACCAGAAAGAATCACCACTACCACTACCACCCATCGCAGTATTAAGGTTTACAAAATCTTGAATAGTAGGAACACGCCAAGGACTCGGACAGAGTTGATCAGCAAACCTCATAACGGCACACCAACTAAACAAATCACCAGCACCTGGAAAGTTACGATTGCTTGCATGGCTTCTCCTGCAATCAGCATTAGATGAAGTAGCAGAACCTCCATTAAAGGTCGTTTTGTTGCAGTTGCTCGCAAAAACAGGACTCGACCAAACTTGAGTAATCGTACCATTGGACACTGTAGTTGTATTAGTGCTTATGTTGGTATTTGTTGCAGAACCGTAAGAAATAGTTCCAAGACTACCACCCGTAAATAAAGGTGTGCTGAAGTTACAATTAGTTGTAACAATATGTCTTCCGCTAACATTAGATGCTGTGCTCCCACAATAATTTGTTATTATGACATAATAATATAGTGCACCATCGGAGGTGCTTGGTGGCGTGAAACTTGCATTAGTTGCACCCGGAATAGCAGTACCGCTTGTGTTATCGTTGCGAATGTTGGAAAACCATTGATAAGTAAACGGTGATGTACCTGTTGCAGTTACAGTAAGTGTACTGAATGTTTGATTGCGTGCTCTGATTTGCGTGCCTGTAGAAGGGTGAATGTTAATATTCGGGGGATTTCCACTGTTGCAGGATCCTCCGTCTCTCACACATCGGAGTGCCAGTCCTTCGAATTTATTTCTAGCAGTTTGTGGAGATACGTTGGTACCTCCGCCTGACGAGAAGGATAAACTATGTGCAGACGTACTCGTCGGAGTTGCTTGTGTTGATGCCCAATAGAAAGCAGTACCACCGATATTAGGCGGAATAGCCTGTGAGACTAGCTGACCATCTACATTGGAGCGACCACCGAAGACACCACCCCAAACGTTGAGATATCTATCACGAAGTGTTGCGTTACTCATGTTGGTTCCACCACCACCAAGAGCAATATCCAAATTGATAAAATCTTGACGAGTAGGAACACGCCATGGATAAGGACAAAGTTGTTCTGAAAATCTCATAACAGCACACCAACTAAACAAATCACCGTAACCAGGATGACTACGATCTATAGCATGACTTCTCCTGCAATCGGCATTAAATGGGTTTGCAGGCCCACCATTAAAGGTGGTTTTGTTACAAGCATTAGCCATTACATGATCCGACCAGACTTGAACAATACCATTGCCAACAATAATCCTCTCACCGCCACGAGTTATGGTACCCAAACTGTTTCCCCAACCTGGTGTATTGAGATTACAAGTTGGTATACCCGTAAAGAAACTTTCTTGATTACCATAAACCGTGCCGTTAGCATTGGTAACAAATGCACGAACAAAATAAGTTGTTTTTTCTTGTATATTGCTAACCGCACGACTGAAAGCACCTGCTACCTCACTGCCTGAAACTATTTCCTTTCTGTCAGCAATTGTCGGATTGGGCGAAGACCCAAACACAAAACCTCGTTCAAAAATCGGCCAATCACCTGAACTCACAAGTGTGCCATTGAAAATAGCGGTACCATTAGCAGTGTTAATACTGGTTACTGCTTGAGTGGTAACCACAGGCATAGTAGTAGCAATAAAATTAAAACTTATATAGTCGGGGCTATACTTTGTTCCATGAGCATTAGTCGCAAAAGCACGAACATAATAAGTAAATCCTTCTTGTATATTGCTAACCGTAAGACTGAAAACACCTGCTACCTCACTGCCTGAAGCTATTTCTTTTCTGTCAGCACTTGTCGGATTTGGAGTTGTTCCAAACACAAAACCACGTACAGTATAAGCAGGATCGCCGACATTTACAATCGTTCCGTTAAAAGTCGCAGTACTGCTGGCAATATTGATATTAGATACCGCTTGAGTTGTAACTGTCGGTAATACAATTTGTGGAATAAAATATACTTGATTCGGGCTATATACTGTTCCAAGAGGGCTTATTGCATAGGCTCGTACAAAATACGTTTGCCCCGAAATTAAACCGCTTATAGATGCTGAAAAATATGCTGTTTGTGCTACTACTACTCTTACAACTTCCTCTTGTTCGATTGTCGGCATTGATGAGGTTGAGAATACAAAACCTCGCTCGGTGTATGCAGGTGTTCCAGCGGTTAAAATTTCGCCGTTTAGTGTAGCAGAGGAGGCTGTGATATTGGTTACCGAAAGTGTTCTCAAAGTTGGAAATATGCGATGTTCACCAACAGCAGTTATTCTTAATTCTGCATTACCACTATTAGATTTAATATTGAGTAAATAGTCATTTTTACCCTCAGCTAATTTATTTCGGTCAATAGTAACACCTATTGGCAGGGAACTATTGGGCAGAATCGAACCACTTGTACTGCTTAAGTTGTTAATCCATTCACTATTGTTTTCAATAACCCAATTTAAAATCTCAGGACCATCGTTAAGAATAAAAAATGTGCGAGTTGTTATCCCCCCACTCCCAAAAGCAAGTGAATCAATATCAACAGGAGGATTAGTAGAACCAACTATTCTCAATGCATCAGGCAATCTCTCCAGTAGAAAATTAACTTCAGCATTTTCTCCAGCAATCACTCTTACCGGATGGTTCAATTCTCTATAAGTAGCTTGGTTTACCGTCAATACATAGTCTCCGGCTTTGAGTTCTGTGAAATAAAATTGCCCATCAGTTCCTGTTACTCTTTGAACACCACCTGGATTGAGTAATACAGTTGTTAAATGAAGCGGATTGCCGGTGGCTCTGTCTCTGACAAATCCAGAAACACTACCAGTAGTGTCTGGACGATCATCTTCACACGCTATAAACACTACAGCTAATAGCAAAAATGTAGCGATAGAATAGATTGTTTTTTTCATATTATCTTTGCACTTTGTAACGTTGTATAGCTTAAGGTTAAAAATTTATAGTTAAAGCTACACCACTTGCCAAATTTCCGCCTTGTGGAGTGATATGAGGATTAAAACTGAATCGTCGGTTGTTTCGGTCTAGATCTATAACTCGCTCGTTACCTCTCGAAGCTAAGCCTTCAATAATGTTTGCCAAATATACAATTCCTGCACCTATGAGAAAAATATCGCGAAGGTCTGCCATATCGTTAGCTCTGTTCAAATAAAAAATTTGACCTGTTCTTCGAAAGTCATCCATGTCGGCTCGATGCCTGATTTCGCAGAATCCTGCTCCAAAAAGAGCTCCTGCACTAAGTCCGATGAACGCCCATGCTCTCCCTGGTTGTTGCTTGTAAAATTGTGCCCAACCTGGAATAAGGACACGAAATCCAGCCGAATAGTTGGTACTATATTCAACTCGCTCCGGAGCTATATGGGGAAACTTTGCTGTTTGCATCAACATAGTTACCTGGTACCTATTGCCACATCTCTCAATAAAGGTTCCTCCTATTTCTCGACTTCTCACACTAAGATCGCCTTCTAAAGCAGTGCCATCAGTCCGAAAACGCCCACCTGTAGCAAGATTACGACGAATTACTACATCGCTTGAGGCATCAAGACGTGCTTCCTGTATTGTAGAACCGAAACCTCTCACTACATGGATGTAGGAATTTCCTAAATCACGAAAATAGCCCCTTCGTTCCCAAGTAGGTCTTCTCTGATCGGAATGACAACGCTGACTTATTGCTGGCTTTGGTGACAATACAGCAAAAAGAATAACGGATAGTATCAAATGTTTTGTTTTCATAGTTTCTTGTTTTACGTCCGCTCCTTATTCGGACTTTCATAGCTATGTTATGTTTTTTCTCTTTTTGGTACTAGGACAAGGTTCAGGTGCAACGGACACTATAGCACTAATTATTACGAACACAACGTAACAAGAGCCCATTTTCCTTTCCTGAACTGCCTTGTGGGTGAACAGTACCTGTTGCGTTAAAAGTTAATGCAGTTCCACTACCAGCTACAAAATAGTGTCCCGACCTAGACCAATAGAAGCCCGTACGGATTACTGTCCCCGGTATACGAGCTGGTGCTGGTGCTGATGCTGAGGTTGATGGCCAAAAACCTGCATTCAGACCAAAAGCGCCACCCCAAAGATTGATATAATTATTGGTAACAAATTGAGCCGTGGTGTTTCTGTTGTTTCCTGTGCCTCCCAAGGCGATGTCTAAATTTCTGAAGTCATCACGTGTTGGAACTCGCCAGGGATAAGGACAAAGCCTATCTTGAAAACGGGTAACAGCACAAAAAGAGAAGAAATTACCAGAACCCTCACCCGGATTTGTACGACAGTCAGCATTGAAGTTACCCGATGAACCACCTGAGAAAACATTTTTTTGACAAGCAGTAGCAGTTACAGCGTCAGACCAAGTTTGATTGCCAATAGTCCAGGTTCGGTTCGTTAGAAAAGATACTGTGCCAAGATTGTTCCCAAAAGCTGGAGTATTGGTATTGCATCCTTCCGAAGAAAAATTCATTCGTATTTCATCTTCGCTATAGATAGTTTTTATAGCATTAGTGACATAAGCACGGACAAAATAATATCCCCTTGGGATATTGGTTACTGTGGAACTATAGTCAGCATTTGTACCTAAAACAGCTATTCTAGTGGCATTATGGATATCAGTGTCAAATATACTGCCAAACACGAAGCCACGCTCAATAATGGGTAAATTACTAGCAGAAACTACTGTGGCATTAAACACCGCTGTTCCAGCATTAATATTTACATTTGTCACAGATCGCATGGTAACAGTCGGCATCATAACAAAAGTGAAACTCTCCTCATTATGACTATAAATCGTCCCGGTAGTATTCGTAGCAAAAGCACGGACAAAATAAATTGCGCCCTCTTCTATGTTTGCGACATTCAGATCGAAAGCACCTATTGCTGTCCCTGGCACTCTTATTTTAATATCAGCTGAAGTGGGATTTGGCATGGTCCCAAGCACAAAACCTCGCTCAAGGATTGGTAAATCACCTGCACTTACAATTGTTCCACTAAATCTGGCGGTACCGTTAGCAACGCTGATATTAGTTACAGGTTGTGTAGTAACTGTTGGCATTTCAGCAATAAAACTAAAACTTATTTGATTGCCATACTCTGTTCCGCTGGCATTGATCGCAAACGCACGAACATAATAAACAAATCCTTCTTGTATTTCATCAACCAAAAGGCTAAAAGTACTCGTCACTCCACTACCCGCAGCAATTACTTTTCTATCTGCACTAGTTGGATTTGGAGTTGTCCCAAACACAAATCCTCGCTCAGTATAAGCAGGGTCGCCGACACTCTCAATCGTACCGTTGAAAATAGCTGTACCATTAGCTATATTGATGCTAGTTACAGCTTGAGTGGTAAGCGTAGGTGCAGATGATATGGGCGTAAAAGATACTTCATTACCAAAGGCAATACCTTCAGAGTTGACCGCAAACGCACGAACAAAATAGGTTTCGCCGAAGGTCAATCCAGTTACAGAAGCAGAATACATTCTACTTTCCGTGAGTGGCACCGTTAGTCGCTCAATGGTATTCTCCAATGTAGGTGTGGGCGATGTGGAAAACACAAAACCTCGTTCTGTGTAAATAGGAAATCCAGGATTTAAGATTTCTCCGTTAAATGTAGCAGCCGTTGAGGTAATATTAGTGACGGAATGCGTATTAAGAGTAGCGAGCATTCTACCAGTTGCTCTTACGACCAAATCCTTACTTCCATTATCAGAGGTCACATGGATTGTTGTAATATTATCGCCTCCACTCAGCTTCGCGCGATCAATAGTCACAACAATAGCCTGCACACCCAAAGAACTAAGCGTCCCTCCTGTTCGGCTCACAGCAGTAACCCAAGGAGCTGGATATGTTATTTCCCATTCGAGTGATTCTGGACCGTCGTTAAAGATATTGAACGAGCGTGTAACATCAGCGTCAGCACTACCAAAATCCAACGAGTCAATATCAACTGGTGGATTTGTAGAACTCACTATTCGCAATGCAGGTGGCAACATATCTAATGACACACTGCCTGGTGTTATTTCCCCTGCTCTTACAGTTACTACATGCTCTCGCAATTCGCCAAAGCCTGTTCGAGTAAATGTCAGCGTGTATTCGCCAGCTGGCAGTTGGGAAAACTGAAAGAAGCCGTTGCTGCCTGTAACGACTGTTGCACCTGTGCTTAACAACACATTCACACCACCTAATGGCGCATTTGTGGCACTATTTGTTACAATGCCAGAAATACCGCCTGGTGCTTCTGGTCTGTCATCTTCACAACTTACAAGTACTACTGAAAGTGTGAGTAAAAGTGCGAACGTTTTGTAAATAAGTTTTTTCATATGTCATGTGTTTTTTTATTGTCTAAATGGGGCTACTCTAAAATATTGTACGGGTATATGCCGCAAGTTGGGCATCGCCATACCTAACCTTGCGCCGATAAACGTTGGATCGCAAATCAAATATCGTTGCCCGTTGATTATGAGATAATCGCCTCTTATGTTGGGATTGTCAAACCTTACGGCTGTGGCCAAGTGTATGTCTGGATATAAGACCAGCACAACCGGCATATTCAACAATCGGCGCACCAATTGTGCAAAAAGAAAAGAGCGATCATCACAATCGGAATAGCGCGATGCAAGAGTTTGTTCCGCAAAATTCCATCGCTCAAAGCCGTAGTTGTCTTGGTCGGTTTTGTAGTCAAATGCTCTTTGCACGAAATTCAAGAGCCAATTCACTGCATTTTCTTGCGACATACCTCGGATTTGCGGTGCAATGTGCGCTTCTATACTTCTCCACGTAACCTCGCAGATATCAGCCTCGGCAAAAATAGGGAAATAAACCGTAGGGTATGTTGCCAAAAAATCCACCAAATTTCTGTTGTATTGAAGGGGCATCCCCATCAGTGTTCGTGTGCGTATATTGTGTGCAAAACGGGGCATAAAAGGCAATGCCATATCAATCTGCAACTCGGCACCTCCGTGGTTTATTGGTGTGGTTCGAATAGACGATAAGTCTCTTTGGTTTGGATTTACCACAAAATATCTGGCCGTGCCTCCTATCGTAAAAAACGTTGTATTGAAAACCATTTGACGGAAAGCAACCAATGCAAAAAGTTCGTTTGCACTGCGTCCAATCCTTGCTCGATAGCCCAATTGGTTAAGCATAAATACAGAAAAAACAACTTGTTCATTCTCGTTCCCTTGCGGGAAATACACCGAAAACAAGTTGTTCAGCAATTGAAAAAGCCCCCAATCGTTCAAACGCAGTTCACTTTTCAGGCGCAAGGCCTCGTCCAACCAATCGGTATAATAAGGCAAATTGGAGAGTGCCAACCAATAATCAGCCACTTCTCTTTCAGACACTCCTGCCAAGCGGATGTTTGGTCGTGGTGTTTCTGGCAATGTGATTGCTGTTCCGAAGAACGTTGTTCGGAATACCTGCTGAACGGGCGGTAGGGGTATCGGGGTTGGCGTCGGCGTTATAACGGGAAGTTCAACAGGTCGAGGCTGAAGTTCGGCAGGTGGTGGTTGTGGTGTTCTTGCAATCGGAACTCGTATTGGTTCGGGAGCAACGTCTGTTTCGGGGTCAAATACTGGCGGCTCGAGAATTGGGGTTCTGATGGGCGGTTCCGATTTGGTTAAGTCGAAACTTCGCCAATCCCTTGCCAAGTCTTCGGCAAATCGTTGGTTGAGCGAATCTAAGCGACTTCGAGCATCTCTATGCATATTGATTAAGCCCGTACGAGCTTGCTGATGTTGTCGAACAAGAGCCTCACTGGCCTGCTCTTGTTGCCTAATGAGCCCTTCACGGGGTTGTACTTGAGCATTAGCCGTGCCAAGGGAAGAGAGTAGCAAAAACAAAACCACAAGGATGAATGGTTTTCCTAGCAAGTTCACTACACAAAAAATAGTTGTTTTTTTCATGATCGGCTTTATCAATGTATTGTGATGTTAGTTTGGTGACAATTGAAAATTTGCCTGCGCCCTTCTTCCAGCTCTAACCTGGGCATGTCTCGAATCTGATCTATAGCCAACTGCTGATACAGCAACTGTGTACGGCTCTGGGCGTAGGTCTGTAAACTCAAAAAAACCCGAAGCATTGGTATGGCGATTTTCTCCAGTTGGAGAAAGAGTAAGTGCAGCATTGGGTATCGGCTCACCAGTTACACGACTGGTCACCGTGCCATAGATCGCACCAAACGGGTCATCGTTTGATCTTCCGCAACTGCTCAATAGCAACACGCAACTTAGTATTGGCAAAATAAATAGTTTTTTCATTTGTTTCGTATGATTATGTTAAAATTTGTCGTTTTAACTAAAAGTTATCTTCTATTTCCTCTTCGTTGAGTTTCCGGTCTTAGGTACCTTCTATTTGGATGCACGCGCTCAAGGTTTCTATTTTCACTTTTCGCAACAACGTATAGTGCATATACATGAAAGAATCTTCCCCCTCTCACTGGATCCCAACAAAGTTCCCAATAGACATCTAATCTTCGGGAAGTAATAGGTACACTTGTAATGTTTTCTGGAAAACGTCGTCCTAAAAAGTTGTGATGGTTGGTTACAACCTGCCTCGAAGCAATTTCGAGTGCCTGTTCTCTTGTTTCAGCCACACCAAATCCCATAGCGTAATAATAATGTCTGCCATCGGGTGGAAGTCCAACGGTCATCCACATAGGCATAGCAGGAGCTGACCTTTCCGAAGGGAAAGGGCAACGTCCCATCGCTAAACAAGGCAACAGTAGAATTATTACAACTATATGTTTTAAGTTCATTGATTTTTTATTCCAAAATTTCAGGCAGATCTGCATCTGCCTGAAACTTGAAATTTCTAAGCATTCTTACTCTGGAGAATTTCCAAGATCTTGGAAAAATTCTAACATTTCACCGCGTGCCTGTGCAGCACGTTCACGAACCGCTTGGTGCTCACTTCTTGATAAACGGTTGGTAATTTCTTGAGCAACTCGCTCTCTACTGATTTGAACGGCCATAAAAGCTTGTACATCTCCTCTTTCACATGGTCCAATCCACTGTAAGCAGGAGTGTCTTGCGTCGTTGACCATCGCAACAATAACTTGCCTGCCGACATTTCGCACTTCCGTCTCAAAATCTGTGCCTTGATTTGCACCTACTCCCAACATATAGCTATCAACAAATCCTTGGTAGAAATGCTCCATTTTTTGGCGGATGATGTTTTGCGCGTTGGTTAATGCAGCTAATTGAATTGCATCCATTCGGTGTCTTGAGCCACTGGCAGTACCGGTAGCAGCAAACTCCTGTGGTGTGTCATACACATTACAAGGCATTGTCCAAGCGGGACCTAATCCGACGGGGGGTTGCCCTGGTACTTGCGCTACGTTTCTACTTCCTCCACAAGCTGTGAGGATTGTTCCTGCCATCGCAATCATGGCGATGTAAATGAATGTTTTTGTTTTCATAGTTTTTGTTTTACGTCCGCTCCTTATTCGGACTTTAATTAGGAATTGTGTTTTGTTTTAGTGTTTGTATGTTATGTTTAATTGATTTCAGCAGACCTTCAAGCATAAAAAAAACGTGGACCAAATCCATTTATACTTGCTTATTGAGGTCTACCATAACCTTGCAGTCAAATATGTCAGAGAAAAGCCCACGTTGTGAAACGTGAGCGTTCCTGCTTTTCTCTTG
>Ga0209755_10004421_pt1 | contig 16659 bp, 12 predicted proteins | sample TergutCo191P1_FD_187301 | JGI IMG/M metagenome (GOLD analysis project Ga0209755, IMG submission 187301) | Cornitermes sp. P1 segment gut microbial communities from Petit-Saut dam, French Guiana - Co191P1 (SPAdes) (version 2) | ecosystem: Host-associated > Arthropoda: Insects > Digestive system... | reverse complement strand
CCCCCCCCGTCATTTGTGTAGTAGTAAATAAGCTCTGCGGCTCATTTTTCCCCGTCATTGTCTCGATAACGATAAATTGCGGCAAAGCCTTCGTGTTCAAAACCAAGCCTACTGGCCTGAGCACGAAGGCTTTTTTTGTACCCACATTTGTTTTTAGGAGGATAGCAAGATGAAAAGGAGATTTTTTTGGAAAACTTCGGCGATGCTGGCAGCATCTGGTTTGGTTTTGGCCTTCGTTCTAACGGGGTGTCCGATGGACGACAACGGCACGCAGCCCGACATTACCTGGACGGCGACCGCCAACAGCACCAGCACGACCGCCATCGACTTTACCTTTAGCCGGAACATCCCTTCGGGCTTGAATGCGGCCCATATCACGGTTAACCCCATGGGGGATGCCAGGGTAACGAAGGGGACTTTGAACCACGATTGGGGGGAGCATGGATCCTTGGGTCTTACGGTTGTGGAAGCGGGGAACGTTGCGGTCTCGATTAACTTTCCCGGGGTTGACCCTGGGCCAAGAATGGTAACGGTTCAGCCCATTGCCTGGACGGCAAATGTCAATTGCACCACGAATACGACATTCATCTATTTTAGTTTTGGTGAACTTACCTGTTGCTGTTTAGGGCGACCGAATTTGACCGCGGGACATATCAGTGTCGTTGACGGAACCGGTGCGGTAACGACGGGGACTTTTGATGATGGATGGAATAGATTGCATGTTACGGTTGTGGAACCTGGAAATGTATCGGTTTCGATTAACCTCCCAGGGGTTGATCCAGAACCAAGGGTTGTGTCGGTTTCCAGCCAGCCCATTACGCCCATTACTTGGACGGCGACTGCCAACTGCACCACAAACACAACGGCCATAGACTTCACTTTCGGTGAATGGGTGTGGGAGATGACGGCGGCTCATGTTACGGTCAGTCCCATAGGAAACGCCAGAGTAACTACTGGAAATCTATGGGGCAGCGGTATGTCACGTTCATTGGCGGTTTCCGTCGTGGAAGCTGGAAATGTATCGGTTTCGATTAACTTCCCTGGAATTGACCCAGAAACAAGATTGATAACGGTTCACAGCCCCATTGCCTGGACCGCAACACCCGACAGTACCACATACACCACCGCCATCGACTTTACTTTTACCGAGGCTGCTCCAGGGATGACATCGGAGCATATTAGGGTTTACACAAGCCAATGGGGATCAAGGATAACAACTGGGGCTTTGACTGGTACTGGAATATCGCGGTCATTGGACGTTGCAGATGTAGGGGCTGGAAACGTGTGGATTGTAGTTGACTTCCCCAGGGTTGTATCTGAGGGGCAATATCTAACGGTTCACAGGGAACCTATCACCTGGACTGCTTATCCCAACAGCCCCACGACGACGACTGCTATAAACTTTACTTTCAGCGAGCCCGTTCCTGGATTGACGGCAGGGCATATCACGGTTTGGAATCAAGACGGCAGGGTAACGACGGGGGCTTTGACAGGCAGCGGCTTGTCGCGGTCGCTGGCCATTGACGTTGTGGAACCCGGGGATTTGGAGATCCGTATTGACTTCCCCAGGGTTGAAAGCGAGGGATGGTGGGTAAGGGTTCACAGGCCGCTCATCACCTGGACCGTTGCCCCCAACAGCACCACAAACACAACCGCGCTAAACTTTACTTTCAGCGAGTCCGTTCCAGGGCTGATATCCAGCAATATTCTGGTTAACCAGGGATGGGGATACTCGCCGACAGGGGGGACTTTGACGGGCACGGGAACGTCGCGATCATTGGACGTTACCGATCTGCTGCCGCCTAGACACGTTTCGGTTAGGATTGACTTTCCCAGGGCCGCAAGGGATTCGCAACCAGTAATGATTCACAGGCAGTGATTTACGGTAAGGGGGAACAAATGAAAAGGCGAGTATCTGGAAAAACACTGGCAATGGTGGCGGCATTTGGTTTGGCTCTGCTTCTAACGGGATGCCCCACCGCCAACGATCCACCCAGGGGCGATATTGCCTGGGTCGCGTCGGCTCGGGGCGCTCCGGAAACAAGCGCCATCGACTTTGTTTTCGGTTCCCCAGTCAACGACTTGACGACGGACAATATTGAGGTTGTCCAGGAAACGGGCATGATAGCGACTGGGCATTTGACAGGTAGCGGGGTACTGTGGTCTTTGGACGTTACCGCCGTTGCAAGAGCCGGTAACGTATCGGTTTCGATTGTCAGCCCTGGGATTGCAATCGAGTCATGGACGGTGGCAGTTAGGGGCGGTGGAGCGGCAATGCCCGGCGACATTGCCTGGCTCGCAAATGCCAGCGGCAGCCCGGAAACAAGCGCCATCGATTTTGTTTTTACCGATCCAGTTACGGGGCTTAGCGCCAGTAATATAAGGATTACCGAGGGAACTGGGGCGGTGACGACCGGGGTTTTGACGGGTAGCGGGACATCCTGGTCGCTGACGGTTACCAGTGTCGCAAGACCTGGAAACGTAACAGTCCGGATTGACGCACCGGGAATTGCGGACGGGCCGCAGACAGTGGCGGTCTTGGGCGGCGATGAGACGGCACCCGTACCAAGCGTAACCGAGGTCAGGCTAAGCCCAGCGGACATCGATGTCGTAAGGGGCAGAACACAGGACTTTACCGCCACCGTTTTGGGAACCAACAAGCCCCCGCAGGAGGTTACCTGGTCGATTGTCGAGACGGACAGGCACGAGCAAACCACTATGGACAATGGCCTTCTTTCGGTAGCCGCCACGGAAACCCTCTCGACACTTACGGTGCGGGCGACATCCGTGTTTGACCCCTACGTCAGCGGAACGGCAAGCGTTGCCATAAGAGCGCCCTCTCTTGCCGAGGAACTTGAGTGGTTACGAACTTATGCGCAGAGCGGCGGCAATTACGTCATCTTTATATATGAAGATGAATCCCTTACCCCCGCCCAAGCCGCATTACCAGCCGACAGAAGCGATCTTACCATAAGCCTTATATCCAGCGGCAGCCATGTCGGTGATCTCGGCCTCGCCCGGGACGGCGGCAATGCCGACAACGGGGCAATGCGTACCGTCAGGCTTGCCCATAACGGGGTTCTCTTTACGATAGGTTCCGGAATCACTTTGGTACTGGACTGCAAGGTCACCCTGATGGGACGCGGCTCCACCGCCCTTCCCCCTTCCATGATGCCCAACACCAACCACCTGGTACGGATAGACGACGGCGGCACTCTGATTATGAACGAAGGATCGATTATTACTGGTAACACCAATACCAGTTCGGGCGACAATGCTGGTAGCGGTGTGCGTGTAAACACTGGTGGAACCTTCGTCATGAACGGCGGGGAAATATCGGGCAATGTCGCCACGGTTACTGGATGGTTTGACATCAGCGACGGTAGCGGCGTGCACATCGCCTCTGGGGGAACGTTTTCCATGCATGGCGGAACCATCTCTGGTAATTTCACCGAGAGCTGGGGCGGCGGGGTACACATCGCCGGCGACGGGATGTTTACAATGTATGGCGGGGAAATATCGGGTAATCGTACCGACAGCAACGGCGGCGGGGTCAGCATCAACAGCAACGGGATATTCAACATGTACGGGGGGGAAATCTCTGGTAACAGGGTAGGAGGCAGCGGCGGTGGGATTGCCATAGCCAGCGAGGGGGTCTTCAATCTGCGTGGCGGAGCTATCTTTGACAACAATGCCAGTCACAATGGCGGCGGGGTTGCCGTGGGCAGGGTTTTAGGCAGGGATGGGATCTTCAACATGTACGGCGGGACGATTTCCAGCAACAATTCCGGTGGCGCTGGCGGCGTGTTCAACAATGGGATCTTCAACATGCACGACGGGACGATTTCCGACAATACCGCCTTTAGTGGCAGCGTCAGCGGCCATGGCGGCGGCGTTAGGAACGCGGGAACTTTCAACATGTACGGCGGGGCGATCCTTGGCAACAGGGTTAACGGCCACGGCGGCGGGGTGTACAACAACTCGGGTACGTTCAACATGCGCGGCGGGGCGATCTCTGGCAGTAGGGCAGCCCTTGGCGGTGGGGTGTCGAACGGCAACGGCACCTTCCGCATAAGCGACGGGATTATCCACGGCAACGAGGAAACCTTGGCGGCCGAGCTTAGAAATACGGGCACTTTGGGTCATTCGGCATTTTCCAACAACTTTGGGGTAGCCGAGCACGGCACATTCGGCACTGCCGGTGATTTTGAGCCCTTGGGTCTTGTTGGCATTACTAACAACACTATCTGGGTGGTAAACGGCAATCTTCAGCCATAGCGGCAAGCCCGCCGCCTTTCTCCGCGGCGGGCCTTAAGCGGCGTTTTGCGCTTCACTAACAGAGGCTGCCTTGCTCCAAGTCCAGCAAGTACCGCTTTATGGGGAGGCCCCCGCCGTAACCCACCAAGGCCCCGTTGTGGCCTATCACCCTATGGCAGGGCACGATTATCGAGATAGGGTTGCGGTTGTTCGCCAAACCCACCGCCCTGACAGCCTTGGGCCTGCCTATCTGCTCGGCCATGTCCTTGTATGAACGAACCGCGCCGTAAGGTATGGTTTGCAGTGCCTGCCAGGCGGCTTTCTGGAATTCGGTTCCGTGCAGGGCAAGGGGAAGGGAAAAACCCTTGCGCTTGCCTGCAAGGTAGTCCTCGACCTGGAGCGCGGTTTCCTTAATCAGTGGGGTTTCAAGCTGCTGGCATTCGGCCTTTGCGAAGCTAGCCGGGACATGGTTCTCGAAAAACAATTCCGTGATGGCACCGTCCTCCTCCGCTATGCCAATGACTGTCTCGCCAAGCCGGTCAAAGCGATAGTAAAAAACATTTTTCATGTACTTGCCCCCTGCTTAATCCGCCGCTTACCTTCGCCATGTAAAGCGCAGGCCTGTGGAAAAACGAAGGCCCGCGGCCATATCGGCGAACAAATTCACCGTGTCGGCCTTGTCGCTGTAGAAAGACTGCCATGCAATTTCCCCGTATGGCGAAAACTCGGTTCCGGCAAACCTTATCGTAAAGGGGGCGGCGCTTAGGCCTGCCGTGCCAAACCAGCTTGTCCCCCCAGTGTAGCGCCAAACCTGATCCCCGGCGCTTATGGCGGCACTGCCGAAACTTAGGGCTGGGCCTGCAAAGAAACGCAAGCTGTCGTTTAGCCCCCACGAAAGGGTGAAAGGCAGGCGAAAAACCCCCAGCATCCTGTCCCATTCCGGCCTTAGCTCGAACCCCAGGATCATCGGCTGGCCAAAGGGCCTTAGCTCCGTACCAAGAAGGAAATGCCCGGCGATACCACGAAAGGCGCCGCTTTCGGGAAAAACAGTGTTCCATGTTGGCGCAGCGGCAAAGCCGATCAACATACGGTTTTCCACCTGTTCCCTTTCCTCGCTGGCCCTCCTCCTAAAGAAGAAACGCCTTGTGCGTTCCAGCTCGGCAGGCGATTCGGCGGTCGAGCCAGCTTCTATGAGTTCGGCATTGTCAGCCCTTGGCAAGACCCTTCCCGCCCCGGCGTATGTGCGTGTCCAGTACGGCTCATCCAGCCTGGAGAAAATCACCCCCGTGACCCGCCCCTGCGAGGCGGAATGGATGAAACTTCCGTTCCCTGTATAAATGCCTACGTGCGTAATCCTTGCGGTATTGCCAGTCCTAAAGAACACAAGGTCGCCCGGCTGTATTTCGTCAAGCCGAATCCTTTCGGCCCACAAGAACATACTTTCGCTGGTACGGGGCAACGACACCCCAAGTGCCTCACGAAAGCTTCGGTAGACAAAGCCCGAACAGTCCATGCCGCTTCTTGTCGTGCCGCCCAAGCGGTAGGGCGTGCCCTCGTAAGCCCTGGCAACGGCAAGAAGCCGCCCACGAGCCTGGTTAAATGCGTCCGCCCTTTCCGAAGGGGATGCCGATGCGGAAGGGGCATAGTAAAAACCGTACTGAAGCGGCGCGGCGTGGAGGGCCGTGGCACAAAGGACAAACACTGCCAGAAAAGCAGGAAAAACACGGGCATTCTTCATTGTGCTTTAATTCCTGGGAACGGGGGTCTGCTCGAAATCGGGCGGCAGCCCAAAAACCGTTCCGAAGACCATTCCAGGATCCAGGTAGCCTGTGTGATACAACATTTCCGTCACCGTGACCAGTTCGAATCCCCTTTCAATAAGTGACGGTATCACTAGCTCCATGGCATCCGCCGTCGTGGGCCAGATATCGTGCAGAAGAATAACAGAGCCGTCCTCCACGTTATCCATGATGAGGTTATAGAGAAACTCGGCGTTCTGGTTTACGGGCATCCAGTCGTTGGTGTCAAAAGTCCAGCCAACTATGGCGTACCACATGTCTTCGGCGACATCCAGAACCATCTGGTTCACCGCCCCAAATGGGGGGCGGAAATGGGGAAGAGGCGGGTGAAGATCAAAACGGTCGAAGAAGATTCTAAGCGCACGACGGGTTTGTTCTAACTGATCCCTTACTCCCGTTTCGCTTAGAGTACTCAAATCTGGGTGATCCCAAGAATGACCTGCGACTTCGCTACCCAAATTGAGCGTGCGTATTACCGTGGCGGCTTCTGGGATCACTCTGTAACCCTGCACATAAAAGGTTGCCCGCCCACCGTGTTCCTCCAGCATGTCCAGGATGCGATTGGTAACCACGTTATGTGGCCCGTCATCAAAAGTAAGGGCTACCATGGGTGCCGTGCCAGGACGCGGCGGCACCTGACCGATTGGCGGGCGAGGCGGCCGCTCCGGCGACGGATCGGATGGAGATGTGGAAACGGTTCCTTCGCAAGTTGCCAGAACCAGAACCGCACCAAGTACTGCGAATACTGTCAACAGTTTCAAAAAGTTTTTTTTCATAACGTGACCTCCGAAAAAAATATTTGTGTTGGGTCTTAGGGTATCCAGTAGTTGCCCGATGCGGTAATCAGCGCAATCAATCTGAAGTAGTCGCCATAGACGTTGTTTGCCCAATGGTGCATACCATTCGGAATAACAGTATCAGTTCCCCAGAATGCGTCTATCCATTGATCCGGGTGCTCACCCCTTGCCGCCGCAGTTACGACGAAAGGCGTGGCAAAATCCCGACGCATCCCAGCACTGGGACTGGCTGATATATTCGTGCCGTCCATGTGCATGTTGCCAATGTTCAAGCCACCGGGGCGGGTTCTGGCAAAATTATCCAGCGGTGCTATGATTAAATCGTACAGCGTCAGCGTCGAATTGCCCACCGGCATGTCGCCGAACAGCATGTAGGTAGTGCCCATCCTCCAAGGGACGCGGACGGAGTTCCAGTGCCAACGACCGTCATTTGCGCTTTCGAGAATTTGCCCGGGGGGAACCGCCCATCTCCCGTCTTGCCGTGTGATAAAATCAGGCAGAAGGCCATTCTGATAATACAGGCCCCCCTGGGCGTTTAGATAGGAACGTATCTCCCATATAACATCGAGAGTGGCGTCTATTACCGCCTGCCAGTTATGGGCCGAATTCTGATCCACGTCCCTAAACGTGATAAGGTGGCTAAGCATAAAGTCGGAAGCCCTGGTCGCATCCCCCAGTTCCGTACCTGGGCTCCACGAAGCCCAGTCGCCTAGGAGCAGGGTACGGTGATCGCGGTGTATGCAGAAACGGTAGAAGTCGGCCAACATTCTTTGGGCCATACCCATGTAGTTTATGGTGCCGTCGCTTCCCCACTGCCTGTCGGCCAGGATTAGCGCGTAGATCATGTCCATGTCGCCGTCCGTGGCACTGTTTCCCACATTACCAAGATGTACCCCTTCATTCCTAAAGGGGGCCGTTCTTACGCCGTCAATAAGCCTGTATCCGGCTGCCCGAATACCTTCCAGGTTGGTTTCGGCATGGAAGAGATCGGCATCGCGCTCCGCGTTGCTGTAACCCCATAAACGCCAGCTCATAAGGCTCGTTCCAGCTTGACGGGCAGATGGGAACGCTTGCATAGTGCGAACCATCGCGTCGAAATAATCCCGTATGTCGCCGCCAAACAGCCAACCCGCCTCCCCAAGATACAGCCTGTCCTCGCTTCCAGCCATTAACGCCAGTATCATCATTCCATAACCGTGCGACTCGGAGACTGTAATGTTATGTACATTACCACTGGAACCGCCAGGCCATGAACTTCTATGCTGGAACACTATGCGAAAGGCTTCCCTGGTCTGCGGGCCAAGGGAGTCCACGATTATGTTGTTGCGGAGTATGTTTTCGAACAACTCTAGAATCCTTTCCTCCATTTCCACCTGCGTCAGGTCGGAAGGCAAGGCCGGGGGCCTCGCGAACTGGTCAAAGTCGCGCTGTGGGAAGGGGAGGCGAGCCGGGGCATCGGGCTGGGGCGGGGTAGGCCCCGGTTCCGATGCGTCTGTCTGGCAACCCGCCATAAGCAAAGCCCCCCCGGCCACAAGTAATACCGTCAAAACCAGTGCAAAAACCTTTTTCATACCAATGCGTCCTCCTACCATAATTTTGCCGAAACAAGGTTTCAATCAGGTGATCGCGTGATCACGATGCTGTCAACGTAAAAATCCCCTGTGCCGTTATTCGCCATTATTGCCGCGAAGGGGTAACCATCGTGCCCCGAGTGTAATGACCCGCTTATGGTGACATCTGTTCCGCTACCCCATACCGAGGCAACATCAGTCCACCACGAATTTGCATCAGGATTCATGGCAATAAGAACCATTCCCTCATTTGCCGGCAAATCAAAACCAGGGGCAGCCCTTACCGCAACGCTTATTGTATCACCCGTCCTAAAGTCGGCAAGGTAAATACGTACCCCGCCCACAGCGGTATTCCGTGTGGTGCTAACCCGTAGGGAAAGCCCTCCGCCAGGATTTCCTTCAACCCAGGTAGGTATCTCGGTCGCATGATGGGAACCCAGCGGGCCTATGCGTTCAAGCGGTGTACCCGCCGTTATACCTTCGGTATTAACGAGATCCGCCATGTTGAATATAGCATCAGGTACTGGGGCAGGATCGGTAATGAACCTGAAACTCGTTACCTCCATCCATGCTGGCTCAAACCTCACTATCGGTAGAGGTTCATCCTCTGGCCAATATAATCCATCCTCAAAATCTGGCTCGGAATTCACCTGGAAACCAAGTTGGTATATGTTGGAAAGATCAACGGGTCTGTCACCTCCCCACCCAGGCACAAGATGAGCGAAGTGAATGGTAATCTCCGTCCATTGACTGGAAGCAGGCGGAGGAGACCAACTGGGATATATTCGCGCAAAATCCCCGTCAGTGACATCCGTCACGGTAAGCACCCAGGGATGGCTGGAGCGGTGACGAAAGCGAATGCCAGTAAAACGGGAGGCATCGAACGCCCCCATTTCTATCGCGTCCAGCAAGCCCTCCACGGCATTGTGGGCATGCGGTAACCCCGCATGATTCGGCCCAGAAGGGGTTCCCGTCCAGGCAAAAGAGTCCTGGCCGAAGCGAGTCGCTGTTGCGTTGCCCGTTTGACCCGTTTCAAATACCGCGCTTACTGCAAATTCAAAGTTTTCCCGAAGGTCAACTAATGTCCCAGGAAGGGAGGGCCCCCCAGCTCCGTCCCCACAGGCGATAAAAAGAAGTGCCGTTGCGGCTGCAACAGCCAAAAAATACCCAAGTTTCTGAGCTCGATTCATATTTCCTCCTGAAAAATTGCAAGCAAAAAAATATCACTACCTATTCTAACGATAGCATGGAATTGGGCTTTGTCAAAGGGTATTTTGCCCGGGCTGCTTAGCCATGTGGTGGAACGGGTGGCTCGGGAGCCTAATGGGGCAATATCTCCCAAAACCACGGTAAAAAATGTGAAATTTGCCGGGTACCCCCTGCGAAAAACCTGCTTTACACTGTCCCCATTGCGCTATCAGCAAGAGGTTTCTATTGAAAGCCAACATAAAACCCATGTTTGTCGCCAATGCGTAACATTAGGGAAGCAGGGTTTCAAAACCCTTCGCCTGCCTGTTGCCTGGGTCGAGCACATTGGCCTTGAACCCGACTATGCAATCGCGGAAGCCAGGTTTCTGTGGATGGATACCCTTACACGGGTGCTGGAGGCCAATTTGGGGAACGGAAAATGAACGAACCCCGCCGCAAGCAGCGGGGTATCGTTCGTTCTCCTGTGGAATTGCATTCGGGGTTTAATACCTTCTTAACCGCCCCAAGGGGCGGGGTATTAAACCCCTCAGCACGAATAATGGAGAAGGCGTTTATGAAAACCCTGAGGCAAAAAATTACGATGCTAATGGCATTGACACTTGCATTGCTTGCATCCTGCCGCAGCACGGATGATACCGTGTACCGGCCGCAGAGGCCCCCGGGGGATCTTAACGCGGCGCAGGCACTTGTCGCGGACATGGGCTTTGGTGTGAACATCGGTAACACCCTGGATGCCATAGGGCATTGCTGTTGGCGTGCCGGGGAAACGGGCTGGGGGAATCCCCCCATAAGCCGGGATTTCATTTCGGCGCTTAGGGCTCATGGTTTTAGAACCGTCCGCCTGCCCGTTACCTGGGCCGAATACATAGGCCCAGGCCCTGACTATCTAATCGAGGAATCCAGGATGGCGCGGGTGGAGGAAGTAGTAAACTGGATACTCGACGAGGGTATGTATGTTATCCTTAACATGCACCACGACGGCGGCAACATCGGCCCAATCGACGAGCGCATTTCCAATGTGGCCTGGATACTGCACATAGCGGATCGCGACGAGGCTGGCAACTTCTACCGCGAGGAAGAAATGGCAGGGAAATTTGCAAGCGTCTGGGGGCAGATAGCCGAACGCTTCCGTGATGCCCCGGACAAGCTGCTACTTCAGTCCATGAACGAGATTGGCTTTGATGCCCTGTGGAACCGGTGGAGGCCAGGGCAGGCCGCTGAAAAGGCCGAAGCCTACCGCCTGCTTAACAGGCTTAACCAGATTTTCGTGGACACGGTAAGGGCCACCGGCGGCGGCAACGCGGAAAGGTTCCTTGTTGTCCAGGGCTATTGGACAGACATACAGAACACCGTCGATCCCCTTTTCCAAATGCCGACGGACAGGCTAAGCGACAGGCTCATACTTTCCATCCATTACTACACCCCCTGGGACTTTATCGTGCCCTGGGACTTCCCCCATGCCAGGCGCGACTGGGGGACCCCTGCGGACAGGGAGCAGCTTCGCCAATTGTTCAACATGCTGCGAATTCCCTTTCTGGATCGTGGCATACCGATTATCCTGGGCGAATTCATGGCGGGTAGGGTAATGGCGGATGCCCAACGCGAGGAATACCGTTTCCTGTGGATAGATGCCGTTACACGGACGGCCCTGGGTCTGGGCATTGCCCCGGTTTTCTGGGAGATAGGGAGCCAACACCCCGGGCCGCATGGCATGGGCGACATCAATCGCAGGTACCCCTTCGAGATGAGTGAGACGTTCAGGCGGGTGATGGAACCCCACTTGTAGGCCTGTAGCCCTAGTGCGGGCGATTAACAAGGAATGTGTATGAAAATTTTTAAACAGAGCTTTGCGGCCTTAGTGGTATTAGCGATCCTTGTCCTGCTGGCCTCGTGTCCAATTCGGGATGATAGCGGCGGGCAGGGGCCGTCGCCGGGTATTACCGGCATGGAACTGGTTCTGGACATGGGGATCGGTGTGAATATCGGTAACACTTTGGATGCCATCGGAACTTTCGCCTGGCACGCCGGGGAAACGGGCTGGGGGAATCCCCTTATTTCCAGGGACTTCATCACTGCGCTTAGGGAACACGGATTTAGAACCATTCGCTTGCCGGTTACCTGGGCCGAGTACATAGGCCCAGAGCCTGACTTCCTAATTGCGGAAGCCAGGATGGCTAGGGTGGAGGAAGTGGTAGGCTGGATACTCGACGAGGATATGTATGTAATCCTTAACATGCACCACGATGGCGGCGGGGCCGACAGAAGCTGGATACGGAACGTCGCGGATCGCGACGATGCTGGGTATTTTTATCGCGAGGAAGATGTGATAAGGAAATTCAATATAGTCTGGACACAGATAGCCACCCGCTTCCGTGATGCCCCGGACAAACTCCTTCTGCAATCCATGAACGAGGTCGGCTTTGACGATCTGTGGAACCGATGGATACCAGGGCAGGCGGCGCAAAAGGCCGAAGCCTACCGCCTGCTCAACAGGATTAACCAGGCTTTCGTGGACACGGTAAGGGCCACTGGCGGCGGCAACGCGGAAAGGTTCCTGGTTGTCCAGGGCTACTGGACCGACATAGAAAACACGGTCGATCCTCTTTTCCTTATGCCAAGGGACAGGCTAAGCGACAGGCTCATACTTTCAATACATTACTACACCCCCTGGAATTTCATCGATGCACGAAGCGGGCCATCGGCTAACAGGGTCCCTAACAACACCGTATGGGGAAGCACGGCCCAAAGGGACCAGCTTAACAATTTGTTTGAAATGCTGCGCCCCCGCTTTCTGGATCGGGGCGTGCCGATTATACTGGGCGAATACGGGGTATACAGGGGGGCAGTAAGCCCCGAGCGCGAGGAGGCAATTTTTGAATGGACGAATGCCGTTACAAGTAAAGCCCTGGAAATGGGCATTGCCCCTATTCTCTGGTGTGTCGGAAGCCAGCACACGGGGGTCGCCACCATGGGCTACATAAGCCGCCAGCCGCCATTTTACATGAACGATATTTTAACTCGCGTTATGGACGCTAATTTGAGTTTGACAGGAGGCACAAGATGACAAGCAAAGGCATAGCCGAACGCGCAGAGCGCACGAAATGGTTCCGCGAGGCACGTTTCGGGATGTTCATTCACTGGGGGCTGTACGCGATACCGGCACGCGGGGAGTGGGTACGTAGCCAGGAATATATGCCCAAAGATGATTATATGCCTTACTTCCACGAATTTGCCGCAGAGGAATACAAGCCCCACGAGTGGGCGAGCCTGGCAAAAAAGGCCGGGATGAAGTATGCCGTTCTTACCGCCAAGCACCACGACGGCTTCTGCCTTTGGGACACCAAGCTAAGCGACTTTAAATCCACCAATACCCCCGCTAAACGGGATTTGGTAAGGGAATACCTCGAAGCCTTCCGCGAGGCGGGCATAAAAGTCGGGCTGTACTTTTCGCTCATCGACTGGCAGCATCCTGATTTCCCGCATCACGGCGACTGGCATCACCCCTGCCGCAACGATCCAGCCCAGGGAAACGAAGGCCGCGATTTCGACCGCTACCTGGAATTCATGCACGGGCAGATCCGCGAGCTGCTGACCGACTACGGCAAACTCGATATCATGTGGTTCGATTTTTCCTACGGCGAAATGAGCGGCAAAAAATGGAAGGCCAGCGAAATCATGCAGATGGCGCGAACGCTCCAGCCCCAGCTTATAATCGATGACCGCCTTGAAGGTTCCGGGGAATCTTCCGGGACTATCCTTTCCGCCAAGCCTTCCGACATGGCTGGCGATTTTGCATGCCCGGAACAGATGATTCCGCCCTCCGGCATTTGCAACGAGCTTGGCGAAAGCGTAGCTTGGGAGGCTTGCATCACCCTTAACAAAAACTGGGGCTACCATGCGGCGGACAGGCACTGGAAGAATGCCTGCATGGTAATACGGATGCTGGTCGAGTGCGTTTCCAAAAACGGCAACCTGCTTCTTAATGTAGGGCCGGATGCAAAAGGCCGAATCCCCAGGGCTTCGGTTGAAATTCTGGAGGAAGTGGGCCGCTGGATGGCCGACAACGGGGAAAGCGTTTACGGCTGCGGCATTGCATCGTTCGACAAGCCGGAGTGGGGCCGTTTTACCCAAAAGGGGAATTTGCTGTACGCGCACATCTACGAAGCCCAGGCCGGCGGCCTGTGCCTGCCAAACATGGCGGGGAAAATCGAGAAGCTGCGGCTGCTATGCGACGGTAGCGAGCTTCGGCTAGTAGGCCACTGGAACCTGGCGCAATACCCCGAGCACGGCTTCTTCTTCATGAACCAGGGCGACAACTACCCGCTGCCCGATCCCCTTGACACCGTGGTGGAGATTACTTTGAAAGGCTGATCAATCGAAATCGTCAGGAAACGGGAGAAACGCGAAGAAATTGTAGGCATTGTCCAGAAGCCAGCGTGCCGTTCGCTGGTCAAGGATTGTCATAAGCCGTGTCGCAGGGTTGTCATCGGGGTTGATGGCAAGAACGGCCTGAAGGCGCTCCTCGAAGGTGTCAAAATCCTGTTCGGGTATGCTTAGCGACCTGGCGTACGAGATAAGGGCGCTCGTGGAACTCCCCCCGGTTTTTTCCATTGCCCGTCCAAAATGGTACCTCGCCCGATCCCTGTCGCCGCCCAGCATTTCCGGCAGGGAGGCGAAGTACAGGACAAGGAACTCGTCCAGGGTTGCACCGCCAAAGTCAGGGTCAAGCTCGAAGGCCCTTTCTATCATAAGGTGCCATCTGGGTATATATGCGGCAAGCTCGAAGTCAAAAACGTCCACAGAGTACGCAGCCAATCCGCTTGCCACGATCCAGTACAAAAGGGGTACGTCCCGCCGCCTGAACCTTTGAAGGAAGGGCCGCAGGGTATCCTCGCTTTCGGCGGCGGCGGTAAAGCCACGGTGCCTTTGTTCCAGGGCATCGAGCAGGATTCGGTGCCCACGCAGGTAAAGCTGTTTTGCCCGTGCCAGCGCCTCTTCCCTGGCCCGCCATTCATAGACGGGGAGCCTGTCCGCAGGGCCGTGGACAAAGGCGTTGGCGTACATCACGAAGAGCGAGCCGGTGGTAAGCATAAGCCCCTGGTGCCTCGGGGTGGTGTACAGGAGAGCCTCGTACATCTTGATGGCGAAGGGAAGCGCATCCCTTACCAGTTCCGGATCGGAATCACCGGTAAAAACCGTGGACGCACCTTCGCCCGTAAGGGCGTTTGCAACCAGCGTGTTAATCGAGCAGCCCGTGAACGCCGTCGCCGCCAGCGAAACCGCCAGCAGCGACGCAAAAAACGGGCGCAACCCTGCCTGTAGCATCACCATCCTTTTTTTCATGTTGCTCCTCCTAAGTTAGGCCAGCTAGGGAACCGCTGAATAAATCAGCGGAATCAGCGGTTCCCTCTGCATTTGCTCCCTACGGTGCGCAAAATGCGGTTAAGTAGCACTGATTAAATCCCCATTGGATTTAATCAGTGCTTCCCTAGTCCCTAATTACCTGCCTAATGTCCTTTTTTATCGAGTCCAGCTTGCGGGCGGCCTCCGCTTTGGCGGCATCAAGCCCACCTTCCCCTACCTCGGCGCAGCACGACGCATAAAACTTGATCTTAGGCTCGGTGCCGCTGGGACGTGCACTTACCACGGTACCATCTGACAGAAAAAACTGCAAGACATCGCTGGGGGGCAAACCATCGGCACCCTTTTCCAGATCCCGTACCTTGGACACGGCAATGCCGCCCAGGCTTGCCGGGGGAGCCGTCCGGTACCTGTCCATGATCCCTTTCATGATAGCCGGGCCTTCCGGCCCCTCGAAGTATTTAGAAATGCCGATTTCCTGCCAGAAACCGCAGGAGGCGTAGAGTTCGTCAAGGCGATCCAGAAGGCTTTTGCCCTTGCTTCGCCAGTAAATCGTCATTTCGGCTGTGAGCGCTGCGGCGGAAATGCCGTCCTTGTCACGAACCTCGCCGGCTATGTTGTAGCCGTAGCTTTCCTCGGTGCCGAACACGAAGGTTCTGGCCCCGGGATCGCCTGCGGCAAGGCCGTTTTCCCATTGGCGCATTACGTCGGCAATCCACTTGAAGCCGGTAAGGCATTCGAAACATTCGGCCCCGTAAAATTCCGACACCCGTTTCTGCATTCCTGTCGTGACGATTGAATTGACCATGGCGGCGTTCGCTGGCAGTTTCCCCTGCTCTTTAAGGGAAAGAAAGATATAGTCCGCAAGCAGAACGCCCATCTGGTTTCCGGTTACAAGGACATATTCGCCGCTGCTGTCGGGAACCGCAATCCCGAAGCGGTCGGCGTCGGGATCTGTGGCCATTACCACGTCGGCCTTTCCCTTCTTGCCAAGCTTGATGGCCATGTCCAGGGCGGCGGCCTCCTCCGGGTTGGGAAAAGCCACCGTGGGGAAGTCGCCGTCGCCTTCACGCTGCTCCGGCACCGTGATTACGCTAAGGCCCAGGTCGCCAAGCACATTTTCAACGTGCATGGCCCCGGTGCCGTGCAGGGGCGTAAATACGACCTTCACCTCGCCGGCCTTTTCCTTTATAAGTTCTGGGCGGAACAGCTTAGATTTCACCATTGCCCGGTACGGCTCGTCCACTTCCCTGTCGATGATTTTGAGCAGCCCTTTGTCGAGGGCTTCCTGCCTGGAAATTTCCCTGATTGTTTCGACCCTGTTCACCTCGTCGATGATTCCGGTGTCGTGCGGCGGAACTACCTGGGATCCGTCGTTCCAGTACGCCTTGTAGCCGTTGTACTGTGGCGGATTGTGGCTGGCCGTCACGACGATGCCAGTGTCGCAGCCCAACTGCCGTATGGCGAAGGACAGTTCCGGTGTTGGCCGCATGTCCGAAAACAGCCAGGTCTTTATGCCGTTTGCCGCAAAAATCAGAGCGGCGGCCTCGGCAAACTCCGCGGAGTAGCGGCGGCTGTCAAAGGCAATCGCCGCCGAAAGCCCCCCAGCCTCGGCCTTTTCGGGAAAGGCCCTGATAAGATAGCTTGCAAGCCCCTGCGTGGCGC
>Ga0209755_10004420_pt1 | contig 16662 bp, 11 predicted proteins | sample TergutCo191P1_FD_187301 | JGI IMG/M metagenome (GOLD analysis project Ga0209755, IMG submission 187301) | Cornitermes sp. P1 segment gut microbial communities from Petit-Saut dam, French Guiana - Co191P1 (SPAdes) (version 2) | ecosystem: Host-associated > Arthropoda: Insects > Digestive system... | reverse complement strand
AAAAAATCTCATTTTGTATTTAAATATTTTTAGTTAATTCAAAAGTACACTTATATTACAGTGTGCCAAATTTTATTCAGATCTCACCCGATTAAGATAATCCTGCTTTAAGTCCATGTTAGACTGGCACATAAGAATGAGTGACTCAGCTGAAAATTTCCTAACAACCAAGTCAGCCACAACAAATTCCAGTAATGGGTCATTGGCTAACCCATCAGATGAAGGTATTTTTACTGACACCCAAGCAATCTTGCTTCCATCCTTTTTATATCTGTCAGATAAAGTAAGAGCCATTTCCTTAACTGATAAAAAAGTGTCATCTTTTGTACCTTTCCCAGGTAAACTTGGGTCATATAGTAGAACCTATAACAACACAAAAGTTTTACAAGTAATTAGCTTGCAATAATAACACTGATTCCACAGAAAACTCCTTTTTATAAAAAATTGTGACACCAAATATACATTCATACATTGTTGGTATAAGTAACATCATTAGACCATACCAGCATAAGAAATGTCTTTTCTCGCTTCTCCATACAAATTCTAGCATAGTTTTCCATGAACTTTATTGCTTCCAGCTTAAATTCTGCTTCCACTGGTAGAACCAAATTCACACGTACATTTTCCGTAACATATGGCATAGGTACCACCTCTACCTTGCCCAATGGCTTACACACCTCTATTCTGAAAATACAGATGTGACATTAGTGTTATTAGATATTTTGTGTGTGTAGCACTGCATTCATTGCTGCCATATATTGCACTGTATGGTGGACATTTACACCCTTCACCAGACGCTAGGTAATCGTAAAGCACTCCAATTACAGGACCGGACAGGTTCTGAGGGTTCCAGGAGGTTGATACTCTCAGATTTCAAGACGATCGGCATACAAAGGTGGTAAGGTTGTCAGCCCTACGCATCAGCCGTCTTTACACCCCAGTAAATATTCCTGGTACTCATTTCTTTTGGAGACTGAGTCAACCCTAGGGCCATAGTGCGGCCGGAAGAATTATGTCAATAAAAAATTTCAGTGACACCATTCGGAATCGAACCTGCGACCTTCCAACTTGTAGCCACTGTGTGCCCACCTTCACCAGACATTAGGGTTCTCATATCAGGTTGAGATGGGTGGGACATGCAGCAAATACAGGATATATAATAAAGCACATACAAAGCTTGGTTCACAAAGAGGAGAGAAGAGAGTGTTTGGAAGACAAAGCACAGATAAATGTAAAGTAACCCCTAGCACATCACGAAGGCAAAAAGGGAAATTGGGAAGTGGTTCCACTCATTCTGAAGCTTTGCAGTAGATGGTGGTGACTGGTAAGCTTCATGCCTCAGCCACATCTTCAGGGAAAAAGCCCCTGGTATCCACTGAGTAGTAGGCTGTACAGACCTCAGAGCCAGTCTCGATGCTTTGGGAAAGAAAAATTTCTTGCCCTTGCCACGAATCAAACAATGATTACTTGCTCGTCCAGACTGTAGTGTCATCAATATACTGACTTTGCTGTCCTGGCTCCAAACAGCAAAAAATGGGAAAATAATATTAAAATGAATTTTAAGGAAATGGGGTGAGGATGTGGGCTCAATTTATTTGGCTTAGGATTGGGAATAGCGTGTGGTTCCGTAAACTGCAGAGAATTTCTTGATTAGCTGAACTACCAGTTTCTTTCTAAGGATTGTGCTTTGTGGAGTTAGATACACTAGATATTTAGTTTGTGTTAAGTGTGGCTTTTGATGCTTGAAGAAAGTGAAAATGGCTTTGACAGTGTAATCATAATACAGCCTCTGAGCTGGTCATGGAGACCACTTTGAGAGAGCCAGACATTAAGAACTAAACTGAACACATGGTAATTATTCCTGAGTAAGTGAGTGAGGAATTACTTTTCTGGAACTTGAAGGCTCACTACTCAGTCACCAAAGCTTGCCAGGTACTCCGGTATGAACAATCTGAATTAGTCAGTGCTTTAACTCTGAAATATGAGGTTCTTACAGTGGCCACTTTGAGGACTATAAGGATTACTGTCTTCTGCAATGTGGTGTTGTGTAACTTGGTTGGACAGGTACCAACATTTCTTTTAAAAATCAATACTTATCTATCATTAAATCTTAACATCTTCATTGATTTAGTTTTGTCAGAAGTCCCTCAACCTTCTAAAATAATGTATAGCATTTTTATTTTCTAGAAAAGGGGTGGTTAGTTCAAAGCCCATCCCAAAACCAAAGGACTACACCTTATGGACCATATGTTGGGTGCACAAGAAATGGGAGATAAGTTACAAAAGGCACTCCCTCATGCAGTTCCAAGTTACACAGTTTCAGACTTAAGCAGTTAAGTAAAATTAGATTAAATGTCTGGAACATGTGCTAAATTTGTCCTGGTGGGAATGGGAGCACAATGAGATCAGGGTGGCAGAGCTGGGTGATGACGTGGTGAGGCAGTCCTGCTGTCACCAGTCAAGTTCCAGTGTGCTGGAGTTTGGATTCCAGCTGGACTGCTTTGTGTATACATGTACAGTTGCCCCCATATATACCAAATTCGTACTTGCACAAAATTCAACTTGAGCCAGACCTTCAAAACATAACTATAGTGTAAGGTAAGGGGTGCCTGTAATCATATTTGCAGGACTGAACACTTTCTTCCCAATGCACAAATCCTCAGGTTGTGACTTATGACTCTTTGTAGCAACTGTCTGAAAGTAAGAATGATCCCCCATATAATCCCGCAGAAATTTTTGTGTTGTGTTTAAATCATATGGTTATGAACATAATTCATTTTTTGGTAACTTCTGACTTTCCATGCACAACCATCACATTTGCTGCTGTCTTTCTATATAAGGAAGCTGTTTCCTCAGTCTCCAGTATGACCCATCATGCTGTTGTGATAGGGACCTCACAATGACTGAGACATAGATGGTAAGGCAAATATTAAATGTATATTGAAGAAGAGGGTTTTATGGACATGAATTGGATTGAAGTGACACGTGATAGTCTGAGTAATGGGTTTCTGAAGTGAAAGCATTGAACTTTGGGATACAAAACAGGAGTTTCTGAACCGGTGAACACCTATAGTAAAAAGACATATGGAGCAGTTGAGTTGTAGCTCTGCTCATTCATAACCTCAGCACTAGTGATCAACTTCATGCTCTGGCCACTTTAACCCTGGGGTAGCAGCTGCAAGTCCCCACTGAATAGGAAGTGGGAGAAGAGATGAATTTTTTGCCCCTGCTGGGGATTGAACTAAGACACCTCGGATGTCCAGCTGAGACTTGTCACCATACTAAGACAGCTAATCCAGCTCCCACAGGCCATTTCTAAACTGCAGTTACTTCTGTGTCATATAAAGACTGTAAAAAATCATGCATATAATGTGTTATGCCATTTTTTAAAGCTGATCATGTGACCAGAGCACAAGCCTCCCACATCAGGCAAACCCTGAATCAGTTTATAAGTCTGTAGTATCTGGAATATGTTGTGGATGAAAGTGAAATGTATTATCCTCCAGCAGTGCTATCACTTTTCTTTTATTATTTCACATGCACATCAGACAGCCAGTAGGTTTTTTATACACATGCTACCACAGTAATTGAAATTTTATACCTCTTATGCACTTCTTGGCCAGTTCGAGTGTCCCTGAATGCTAGGTCCAGTCGGTAATCCATGCCACGGGAGGGATCAAATCTTCTGTAGCCGTTTGTCAAGTGACGATACTGCAGATGTTCTCCCCAGTCTGCCTCCATCTGTTTTATACTTGCATTCACCACATACTACAAACATTTTACAAATATATATTAGAATCATCACCTCCATACTAATGCTTTCTTTGTTTACATTCTTGCAATACTTTGCATACAACCAAGTCATTAACTTTAATCCAGGTTTTACCTGATGCTGCAGACATACTGGTGTCATTCCTTAACAGTTATCAGGCATAACTGTCATTAATGCAAGGTAAATAATGGGCCACATGCAGACAAATACAAAGAGATTATAAGGTATTGGAAATTTGACACCAGCTGTATGCATACATCATTTATGGTTTAGGAATTAGAAGGAGCTGGATGAAAAACACTGAAAGATAAATTTTTAACATTTCAAAATATGAGTTTAATCACATGCTGAGACATTTTCAAAAAGTATGAGACCTGCTTAGAAACAAGGAGCCAGAACTTAAAAACTATAAAATAAGGTATGATGAACTGCCTGGGAAACATCTAACTAAATTCATGGTGAATTCAGGCTTCCTACAAGACACACCTGATGTAATGCTCAAGGTCATGACAATAATACTCCCTACATTTTGGAGTATGTTTACTGCTTGGTTCTATAATGGTACATGCTAATAATAAACATATTTATCATTACATAGACTTCTGGAATGCTTTTTAGTATCAGGTACTGTATATCTATTCTATTCCTAGCACACTGATACATAGCACAACACAGTAAAATGAGATAAATGTTCCTTGCAATGCTTAACATGCATGACATGATTAGACATTTAACTACCCTTTTTTTCAGCATATAGACAAAAAGGGATCTTTGTTGAAGAATCCCAATTATTTGTTACCTGAATGTCATTTTTATCTGCTCCCTCAAGTTTCTTCCCATTGGAGAAGTCTGAATCTAGGTATATTTCAGTGTCTGTGAAATAATCCCATCTAATCACATCAAACCTGTTGGTTGGCACAATTCCTGATGGAATTCCAACTGGCCAGGTCACACTACTCCATCCCCCAGGGGTCAGTTCTGACATGTTCACGAGAGAGTGGCGCAGGGTGGCTATGTCTTGTTTGTTGTGAACAAGTCCCACCTATGATGAAGTAAACAATGAACAATGGGGGCACAGAGTTAAATTATGGAAGAAGTAAATTAAATGTATCACATAAGAACAGACTGATATTTATGGGTTATATCTATCAGTCCGGTTTTTTTAACAGCTGTCGCTGTCTTCCAGAAAGCAAATGCCATTCCTCTCTGTTTCTCCATTGCTCTGGTTCTATATTTCTTGTTGTCATGGCTGCTTGTACTCCTTCCATCCACATTCTTTTCTTTCTCTCCTGTGGTATCCAATCCATAATTAATTTTGGTTTTTTTTTAATATCCTTTTAAATTGTTCTTGTATATGTAATTCCTAAGGCCAGAATAATTTTTTACTGCAGACAGTAAGTAGTTGCTTTCCTTGGGCTCCCTTTACTAATGTAACAACATTCAATGAACAGTGTGTTTATTAAATGTGATGCATGTCTGTGAGCTGAAAGGAAACATTTCCAGCACCTTCTTTAAATATGGTCAGTAAGAATATATACAGTAAGAGTTGTGATATCCAACATCTGGAAAGCACTGTAACTGGACACTGAATTATAGGCCCATTCCATTTCATTACTGATCAGGCATGCATATATATATATATATATATATACACACACACACACACACACAGTAAGAGTTGTGATATCGAACATCTGGAAAACACTGTAACTGGACACTGAATTATAGGCCCATACCATTTCATTATTGATCAGGCATGCATATATATATATATATACACACACACACACACACACAGTAAGAGTTGTGATATCGAACATCTGGAAAACACTGTAACTGGACACTGAATTATAGGCCTATTCCATTTCATTATTGATCAGGCATGCATATATATATATATATAATGTGACATATGTAGTGATGAAAAGGGAATAGAAATGTGGTAGGGTAACTGAAACAGTATATCAACTGAAAATTTAAATGGTTATGTTTATCCATGAGGTTGCTAAATATAGTAAGATACACACAAGGGATAACATTCTAATATCTGGAAAAGCACAGTATCTGGCTATTACTACTGTGACTGTTACCAGCTAATGGAGATATCAAGGGAACTCTTTCTTACTGAAAAGTCCTATCAGATCCTCCAACACTGATTTGAGTTCTTAACATGGCCACAAACATCAGTAGCAATTTTAACATAATGTCTTCCAAGAACCTGGTTTTAGTAGATACAGTAATAAACACAAGGTCTTACAACTTTGGTTTGGGATTTTACCAAGAGTTGCACTAATCTATAGGCATAATTAGGGAAAATTAATTTTGTCTACCATGCTTAGGGGTTTCTAGTTTTTACTAGTGATAACTGGTAGTAACAGAATTCATGTCTTTACTGCAACATAATTATGCACTTATTATCTATGTAAACCAGATACTGTTCATTATGTTCCATGTCATTTAGTTTCCCCAAGATTAAATCATTCACAATGGAAGTGTTACATTGCTCATTTGTTTTCTCAGTGTCTTTGACTTTGCAACTATAAATCCTCATATTTATCACAGTCAGCTCCTCATCAAAGAACCCGATTCAAATGGACAGGCCCAGAAGGTTCCAAGAGGTTGGGGCTTCCAGATTTCAAGACAGTCGGCACATGGAGGTGGTAAGGTTGTCAGCCCTATGCACTGGCCAGCTTTACCCCCCAGGAAATATTCCTGGCACTCATTTCTGTTAGAGGCTGAGTCCACCCCAGGGCCATAGTGTGGCCGGAAGGATTATGTCAATGAAAAATTCCTCTCACCATCAGGAATCGAACCTGCAACCTTACAACTTGTAGCGCAGTTTCTCAACCAAATGCGCTGCCGCATACCCCATTATTTTTGCTTTCTGTTATCTAATTTGATCCAAGAAGTTGAATGTCTTATTTACATGTGTTGAAACATGGGAATGTTTTACCCTTGACAATTGTCATTTTTTCATGGCAGAGTTTACATTTTAATTCCATTAACATTAGTAATGTCACGTAAATGTAAATGGTTTCAAGTGTTAGTTTGGAAATATTTTTTTTCCCTGACTTTTGTTTTGAATTCTCCTAACAGACCTTCCATTTGTTTGATTAACCTGACCTATGTTCCAAGTTCCATATCTCATGTCCGTTTCTTTCAAAGAATCCATCCAAGCCCAAGGCCAGTGCAGCATTTCATGACTGTGGTTTTTATTGTAATTTCAGGTTGCTAGTCCCCTCCCTAATCTTCAAGATGATGCACCATATCTTGTCAGCTCATACTTACTGCTTATTGCACATATTTTTCCATGTTTCCACATCATCTCACCCATTTACAACCCAGACAGCATGCCATGCCAAGGATGCATAGGACTTGAAAAATATTACAATGAATGTTACGAAAATGTTACGGAAGCATGTGAGACATGAATCAAATGAGCCAGAGCAGGGTTTAATGGCAGAACTGTGTGAACATGAAAAAGAAACATGGAATCCTTTAACACAGAATCTCATGACCAGCCATATATCACTATGCAAGGAAGACTTTGCAGGATGTAGTAGTAGACTAGTAGTAGTAGTAATGGTGGCAGTGATGGTGGTAACATTAATAGTAGTGGATACTTGGACATGTGAATATTATATTAGTAAGTGTGGTGCTTTATTTCTTTCAGTGTTCATCTCAGTTAATTTACAATGGCTGTTGGTTTGTGCCCATAAAACATTTGCAACTCAGTCGCAGAAGTAATGCAGTCTTATGATATGTTGTGTTAACCCACACCTGTGTGGGATTTCAAAATAAACAGAATAATTAAGAGACACTGTAATATTACAAACATAAAGATTTAATATATGAGTAGTGTCTTTATTATACAACATTCTTATTCATCACTGCATTATTTAGATTACTTACCATACAGAAATAGGCATGTAGTTGAAACAAAATGTGTGGCTCTTGGACAGGATATACTGTCAATGCATGATCAAGATTGGGGTCCTTTGTTAGTTGCTGAATGTCCTCCATATTCAAGCTTCTGTGTAGAGTGTAACTTGATAGTGTATACCCCTGAAGCCATACATTAAGAGTAAGAAATGCATTTGGTATTGACTGTAAATTACAAATACAGAACAATAGTGCAATCATCTATAATATGAAATTATGAAAATGACAAACACATACTTGAACTGATTCTTGACATGAGATGCCTGTAGCATGCAGTACACACTGTCCCACATTGTCGTCATCAGAATCGTAAAATGCGTTCTTGACACACCAGTCAAGTGATGACATTATTTTACGTATCACCGAGTTGCTGAGCAGTAAGCCAGCATCTGCAATTGACATATATTATTTAAAATTTGATGTTGGAACTGATGTAATATTAACTAATATAGTAAATTTTACTTTCCTAGTGGTATGGAAGTATTTGCAAGCCTGTACTCACACACATCTTGAAGGACATGTGTATGCACAATGAAACTGATACTTCAGTGAACATGTCAGTACAGTGATAATATATTCCTGAATATGTATCTTGATATTCACATTTCATCCAACATAAACCCATCTTGTAAACACAGATATCACAGACATGGATCATATACTAATGGTACATGATGTTATGTTTGCAACACTCATGGTTGCCTATTTAAACCAAAACCTTACCCTTGGTTCTGTCAGGGTGACATTACAGCATTCTGTGAAGTGATTAATATAGTTTAGTCTATTAGCACATGCAAACTGTAACTAAATTTGGTTTACATAAACCATGCACATTGCTAAGCTACTGGCATGTTCAATTCCAGTGATGGCTACTTTAATATAACAACACTTTTATAGGAAAGAGCAAACCATACCAGGAATGAAGGCATGTATTATGATCACAGTTGCATATTCACATATAAATACTCATTCGGTCCTAGAAATAATGGTATTCTCAAGTGGTGAATGAAAAATTGTATATACTGTGTTTGAGTAAAATGAATCCAGGCCCATTTTACTTAACTTTGATTAAAATTCTTTGTGCTCTTTACCTTGTCTATCTCAATCACAGGCAAGGAAATGGTATATTCAAGTAACAGGATAGGTAGGTTTAATATTGTAAGTACACTGTTCATTCAACATATTTACCACAACTACCATTTCTTAATGACAACAAAGGATTCAAAGTTTTAAACAGACTCTCATAGTACCTCTTTGAAACTCTCTGCACCAAAAAAAAACCTTGACCAAGGCCCACATATGACTTCTAATGGCATGCAGGCATATGCAAAATATATATGTATGTCAAAATCAATGTTTACTGGTATGATCAAGTATAACTGGCAATATTTTGTGCCGACTGTCCATACCCAATGAACAAAAAGTAGAATGTTCATCTCTTTTTCCACTTCCAGCATGGACATCCTCACTCACACTAATTCCTTGCACAAGATCATACAGTTGGCGTCCTTTGATGTATGTTGTATCCTTAACCAAAAAATAAAAGTCAAATTCATCCAAGTAATTGTCTGTAATGTACTTGAGCATATGGAAAGCATTCAGTATTTTTCTTGTGTCGGTGAAACCCACTATCCCGCCAGGCATTGAAATGTTCAGCTTTCGATGTCCAGGTGCATCAATAAAGAACATAACTTTGTCTACCAGGTGTGCAACAGTCTTGTTTAATGCAACACCACGAGTTGAGACATCATACTGTGAAGATAAAACGCCAATAAAAAGTTTCTCACGTATGCCTAATTCTGTTGAATAGTATCGAGGCCGATTCAAAAGGTTTGGCGTTTTATGAGCATGTCTGGGTTTACCACCGAGGTTAATCCGGGGTTCATATTCGTCTCCTTGTGCGTTTGAATCACTGTTCAGAGAACGACTTCGAGAAAGATGGTCGCTTGTATAACCTTGTCCGTTCTCATTAAACAGGCAATCATTTTCCAAAATAGGTGCAAAAATCAAACCTGCCAATATGCCCAAACATAAGCCTACAAGAAAATATTTGTTCTGCCGAAGAAGCGTACTAATGAAAGGAAGAATCTTCATGATTGGATCGGAAAAATATTTTATTTAACATCCATATTTTGACAACGAACACCTCGTATACAAGCAAATTCACACGACATGTTCACATATTTGACAACATGACACTATAAACATTTGATCGACTTATAACTATATTTTTCATATGCCACCATCGGATCTACTAACAAAACGCCACAGTCAGCCATATTACCCGGTAACGGCGGCTCTTTACTACAGCTGTCATATACGTCATATGTGATCTGTGTGCTTTGTATTTTATGCTCTAACAAAGAACGATTATGGTCTCAGTACACTTGAATGTTTTATTAAGTAACTAACACCATACAACCGAAACCTGTTTGAAAGGCTCGGGAAGTCAAAATTTTCCCGCGTTGCGTAAAACCCCCTGTCACCGTGTTCGTAAGGGTCCGCAATTTGTCTCTCCTGAGCCACATTAATCCAGCTCACGCTCCCGAGAAGATGTATTTTTAAAATTATCTCCGAGGTGGTCTGTTTCCTTTCGGATTCCCCACCGAAACGCTGTATGCATTTTTCTTCCCTATATGTGCCATATATCCATCTGATTCTCTGTGCTGTGATAACCGGAATAATGTTTAGATGAGAATTACTAATCACGAAACTCCTCATTATAAGTTTATTTTTTTCTGAGTCTCTTTTTGCCTGCTGCCCCTTAAAACCTAAAAATCTTTCTCAGTGCCCTATGTATATATATATATATAAAATTCTTATTCTTTATTCAATCCAGTCAGTCGTACAGTGACTCTAGACACATCAAGTATGTCGTAAGTATAAAATGTAACAGCATGATCATACAATGAACAAATGTTATAAAACATAGCTAAATGAAACATACATCTCTATATTTACTTCATGTTATTAATAATATCTCTATATTACATTTCATACTGACTTAATACAAGTATCCATACTGCAATTATGTATTTTAACAATTTGTACATATACAACATCAAATATTATCATTTTATTTAGTTCAAGATGCTGTAGCATCAAATCAGTAACATAAAAATTCGTCTACTGAATAAAACACATCATCTATGCGAAAAGTTTTCAGTTCTCATTTATAGGGTATATATTCCTCCAACTTCTTTATATTAATTGGTATCCTATTACAATCAAATTCCCATATTAATTATATTTTTTAAAGAGATCTGTATTACAAGGTTTGATGTATAATCAATATTTGTTGTTTTATTAATTGTTGTGACATGCCCATGGAATTAGAATTTGTATTCCGTACTTTCGCAGTACAATTTAAAAAGGAGTGTATCATGAGTCATATTTCATAAAAATGAAACTGGAAAGTTTGTTGTTACCGGTATTTATAGCCATCTGTACTATAAGGATGTTGTGGTACAGAGAGTGGCATTACTGTGTCAAAAAATATCCTAATAAAAGTCCAGAAGTCTTAAGAATTTTCTCATGAAGTAAATCCTTCTTCAAACGGTAGAATTGAGACAGGAGATAGTGTTCCAATGCTAGCTTAATTAATGTATAACAAATGAAACTTTTAATGTGTAATAAAAGATTACTAAATAAACTGATTCCAACTTTTCTCTAACAAGAAGTGATTTTAGCAATTTGCATGTGGAGGCCACATGTATATCTTACATGTACACCATGTACCAGAATGATTGAATACGAAACTTTTCTATTTTGTCCCAGCAATTTCACCATCATCATATATCTTTCAAGGAGTTGGGCCACTTGTTGACCCATTCCGGTCTCACATATCCAGAAATCTCTTCAAAGGTCTACCATGATTCCTTCTGCCAGTTGGGGAGTAGTATTTCATTATCCTGGGTAATCTATTTTGAGGCATTCTATTTACATGTAGTATCCAGCTTCTATTGTATTCCTGTAATTTGTTCAAAATTGGTGTTATTTTTAACTCCTTTGAAATTTGTGCAATTATTTTGTAATCTGTCCAAGTGTATCCCCCAGCAATTTTTAGAACACAGTATAGCAATCAGCATGTAGTAATAATTGTAAAAAGAGCAGTGTTCTATCACAACTATTGAGGAGCAATTTTAAAAGCTGTTGGTGTTCCTACCTTGAAGAGTAATACACATGAAATACTGTTACTCAACTGAGACTTTTGTGCTCATAATTGAGTTTTTACTGTAATGAGATGTGACATATTGTGGTCTGCTAGAAGTGCAGTGGTGTTGCAGAGGAACTTGCTATTTGCTTTACCACGGTGGATCAGTAAGTCACTTGCAACCAATTCACCGACCAGAGACCTAATTAAGGGTGCATAATTTTACAAAGGGCTAACATTGATCGTCCCTTTTAGGGTAAATCATTTCTATTCTGAAATTTTAGGTGGAATGTAGAGTCTGTTATGGAGCATTACACAGCATGTGCTTAAGCTGTTAGGTTTTTTTATCTTCATGTAACGGTATGACATCCACATTATGGACTGTGTGTACTGATAAAAGGAAGCTCTTATCTAGCAAAATGTTTGGGCCTACATCTAACTTCAAATATGAATAGTTTGTTTACATAACAAATTTATGTTGTCATTGGTTAAAAGTTATTACAGAATACATTCCCTTTAAGATATAATAATAAGTGAAATACCTTGAGAAGTATGTATTAAGCAAAATTGCATTCACGTTTGAAGTATGGTTTACAATTTTGTGCGGACGGGGGACTGATTGGGAAAGTTAAACAGTTCTAAACTATAAACTACAAAGGATAGTGATAAGATTAATGACTCTTGTAGGAAGAGTTAATTGGTGTAGTGAGTTGTTTAAAACATTCTAAAGACCCAACACAATATTTTTAAACTTAGGAAATACAACATAGCCATCACTAACAACATTCAAAGGGCAACAGTTCTTGAAAAAATAGTGTAATGTTTACGGCATTTGTTCATATGACATACGTGCACTAGAGAACGGATGCAAGTTATCCGTGACGTGGAACAGAGACCGTACGATGGAGTATTATTTATGTTGATTGTGCCATCTGTTGAATGAAGTGGAGAATGTCCTGCGGAATCTGACGGAAGGGAAGCAAACTACATATTGTAGAATAAGTAGTACATGTTCTGATTATGTGTCGTTTATTGTATGTTGTGCTGTTTTGTGCGTGTATCATTGTCGTATATGTTGCAAAAAATACGAATCCCGATATTGTGTAATGCGTAATTTGCATGTCAACTGACGTTTGACGAGATCACGTGACTCCCTCCAAACAAATATCGAGGTTGTGTTTGGTTCGACCTCCGAATCGGGCCCGTGGCTTGCAAGGGATAGTTCGCCAAATGGGATAAGCAGTAGTTAGAATGTAAAGTAGCTTATTTAAATGTACGCGATATTGACAAAGAAAATATGAAATCAAGTTTCGTTAATCCTGAAGCCTGACATCAAGAAAATGGGAAGATATACCAATCTGCTGTAATGGGGGTCACGGCAAGCACTAAATAGGCTATGCATTCCAATATGGCTGGCTTATGTTGTAACGCGTCAGATTTTTTTCACGTAAATCTTTATTTTGTGATATGCTGTACACCATGACGTGTGTTATTCTGTATATATTTATGCCAGTGGTGTTTATTTGACGTATGCTATATTGCGATTACTATTTCACGAGCTGCGTGTGCGCTATTGCCGTCTTACAGCAGTGAAGGTAAACACCACAGCTGTTGGTGTTTACAGATATTAAGCCAATGTTTTGACGTCGTGTGTATGTATGTTTGCTTGTTTCTGCACTTGCTGAAAGTAAGTTCTGGAGTACATAAGAACTGCATTATGTTGACCATCTGCTGTCACCTCTAAGCAATTTTGTTTCGTTTGGTAGCATTTATGGCCAAGTGTTGAGTTTTCAAACTGCAAGATGCATCGACCACGAAGACTCAAGATCACAGACCTGAATCCACATCTTATTTGTGTGTTATGTGGTGGATATTATGTTGATGCCACAACCATCATTGAATGCTTACATTCATGTAAGACAAACATAAATTATAAAAACACATAACATTTCTCATTAATACACATTACATGTTTAAAGACAGTGATACTAATTTCTGTTTTCGGGGCAATGGGAAACTCTTTATATTACTATTATTTAACCTAATTTTTCTAATCTTTGTTATATATTTACTTTCACTTTTGATAAATGAAAAAGTTGATATTCTTTTATTTCCAATAGTTGCAACTTAGTTGCATGACTTTTAAATATGCCATGTGTTGAACACTCTCCACATTACTTCCTGTGTACTTAATCCAGAAATGTTATTTATGTGAAGGTGATGCTGAATGTCAGACTTTTCATTCTACAAGGACATTGCAGTACAAGTCTTTTGGTTCTTGACCTGAATGGTGTATTTGCAGTTTGTAAATAACGAAACTTGAATCAAAGTGTTATAGCTATTGAATAGGATAACATTTTATTACTTTCATGTTTGAATTTATGCCTGAATTAAAAAGTACTCTAATATGATAGTATGTCACAGTTCTCCATTATGGACAGTTTCCTGTGCCACAGAGTTTTCAGAAGTTAGTTTTCATATAGAAAGAAAAAATTACCGTTTTTAAGTGGGCAAAATTAGTGGGAGTTGAAGTTAATTATAAATTACACATTAGGTGCAGTGAATTGAAAAAGAAGACTTTTAGTAACACATATTTGGAATACATGTATGCATTAGTTAAGTCAGTTACTGGGTAAAGTTCAGATAACACATGTTCTCTTTGTGTGTCTGTTTCCTTGTGCCTACTGTTGAGAGAAGAAGGAATGTGGAAGAGAAGCATGCAGCTTACTCTTTACATAAATTATAGAAACATGACTTCCAATATTTGTCATGCCACTTAACTTGTCTTTACATCTGCCCTTAAGTTCCTTACTTTTGACACTTTCCCTTTTTTTTTTTTTTAATGGAATCATTTGGGATGTAACTGGAACTTTAAATCGTATTTATGTTTGTTGTTGCATGTTTGGTTTCATGAATCTTTTGCATCATGATGCAACCCGTGTGCAACTGACTACTGATGCACTGAATTTAATATTAAATATTTGTTCACTTTTCTTGTGATGACATTTTTGAATAATGGCGCAGTACCTGTGTAATGTAACACTTCTGCAAAATTCTGTGTATTTCCCTTCTTCGCAGTGGCAATCAAAATGTTATGCAAAGACCACATATTGCAAAGTTTGTTTATAGATACAGGCCAGATTTGTATAAACCAAAGGTAGTAAGTGTTAAATTATTGACATGCATGTGTACCTGTTCCCACACCACTGCTTGCACACTGTCTTTATACTTTACCTGATAAGGTGACTATTTCCAGTCGTGCACATGTTTGGATTAGATTAAACATTAGTTTTCAGGTAGTATACTATTCATACGTAGTGTTGTTGTCAGCCTCCTTTTAATCAAGTGATTTCTGGTATTGATTTAATATATTTTTGAAACTGGGTGATTGGTATTTGCATGTTGTTGTTTAAAGGCATGCTTAAAATGAATATTAAGAATTTTCACAAGTGTGGTTTATTATGACCGTGCAGATCATGGATACAGCATAAAACATTTAACTTACTGATGTGTACAACTTATGCTTTCTTGTTCTCATGTTGTCTCACACACTCTTCATTGTATTGTGTGGGTGTATATTATATCTAACTTGTTTGTTCCTGACATCATGGCTGTGGAAATAGTACTTTACTCTTACTTAAATTTCACTTGCCGGTATGTCTGGAATGATTCTGAAATTCTGCTTGCCATTTACCTTTGTGAATAGTCTTATTGCTGAAGCTTTGTGTTATATATTGTGTTTTTCTGTTGGTGTTGGAGCATCAGAACAGCTATGTGCTTTATGTTTACATGTGATCATAGGTTTCTGTTGTTGTAATCTTTTGAAATATGATGCAGTGTATTCTGGTAGCTGTGTGCTGATGTTTCACAGGAGCCCAGCTCCTTAAGAATCACCTTTCTCTGAAACTTTGCTACACATTTAGCAGAAAATGGTGATTAATCTTTATGTCATTAGCGGTTGGAAGCAGTTGAGAGTGGACAGAAGTGTTGTGTTTTCTGTGTGCTGTAGTGACATGTGCTATACAGTTACCAGTCAGTACCCAGAATGCTGTTTGCTTAAGTGTCTTAATGTTAGTTAAAAGATGTTTTGGATTATCACATCCTGTGTGAAGGATAATTTTAATTTTAATTAAATTTAATTTTAACTTTTTTTCATGGAATAAATTTTTAACAGATAAAATCTGGGCAACTTGGCCACTCTGTAAAATATATTAAGCTAGATTACTTGTATCATGAGTCAGAGAAGTATGTTTCAGGTGTATACCGTGTACACTCAGTCCAACAAAAATCCATCGGCCTGAAATTTTCTAAGTCCCGAACTGTGACGTACAGTTGCCATCATAATTCGAGTCGTTTTACTTTCCCCATATTTGTGCATTTGTGGTGTTTCTCTGTATTCCATTCATTACAATCAATCACACCGCGTATATATTAACCGAAGACAATAATACATTTGCTTAATTTGAAATTAAAACATTAATTAAGCTTAATTAACGTTCCCAGGCGTGAGGTTGGCTAGCTAGCTAGCTTTGCTGCTAGGGTTGGATGAGTTGACCGGACCATTCTGTTCTTACTGTCAGCAAGCGTAGCCCAGACAGCTGAACGTGTGCTAGCAGTAGCCTTCAGAAACAAACTGTGTTGGTTCAAGTCCCACTATCGGCATATTTCTTCATATAGCCCAGGCAGTTGAACGTGTGCTAGCAGTAGCCTTCAGAAACAAACTATGTTGGTTCGAGTCCCACTATCAGCATATTTCTTCATGTAGCCCAGGCAGTTGAACGTGTGCTAGCGGTAG
>Ga0209755_10004419_pt1 | contig 16664 bp, 12 predicted proteins | sample TergutCo191P1_FD_187301 | JGI IMG/M metagenome (GOLD analysis project Ga0209755, IMG submission 187301) | Cornitermes sp. P1 segment gut microbial communities from Petit-Saut dam, French Guiana - Co191P1 (SPAdes) (version 2) | ecosystem: Host-associated > Arthropoda: Insects > Digestive system... | reverse complement strand
GTGTCTGCGGCATTGATGGTTGTAACTTCCACATTAAGCCCCGTTTGACCCAACATTGTTGTGAGCGCGGTCTGCATTGTTGTTGCCAACATAACGTTTTTGCCTTGATTAATAATTACCTGAATGGTTGGTGTTGAAGGCGCCTGCGCACTTGTGTTTTGAGCGGCAGCATTAGGTGCTGTACCTGCTGGGTCGGCTGCGGTTGATGCATCTGCAGCATTTGCCGCCGCGTCAGGTTCTACGCCCGTGGTTGCAGTATCACCAGGTTTCGTTCCTGCTGCGTCTGCTGCGGCAACATCAGGATTCATAGCCGAAGAAGCAGCTAACATAGCAGCCATTTGAGTAGAGGTGAAATCTTCAGGAATAATAATTGCGCCGTAGAATTCATTGTTTTCAAAAGCAGCATCGAGAGCAGCCTTGCTATCGAGTTCCGTCCACACCAAGGGCGATTCTGCACCCTCTTGAAGCGCGCCACCTTCCTGCATTTTCTTGGCGACTTCATCACCCATATTCACAGACCCAGTCGGCAGGTTTGCCCCTGCATCAAGATTAAGTAAAGCAAAAGGAACATTTTTTGGAGCAGCGTTGAGCATAGGGTACATCATCGTGGCAAGAACACAGAAAACAATGATTATTGCCACTATTGGCATTGCATACCGTCTTTTTCCCAGTTTGTCTAACACGTCAGCCTCCTTCTTCTGGATATATTGTAATAGTAGCACTTTTATTATTACTACTATTACAACCTTGAAGATATTTTTGTCTGACTCGTAGCCGCTTACGCTTACCCTCGGGAACAATCGACACCGTATAATCTGTGTGGGAAAAATGCAATATCGAAACATATCTTTTCATGCTATACTGTATAGCATGAAAGCAAGAAAGGCGCAGAAAATGGGGCAGCTAAACGTTAGAATTGAAGATTCTCTCAAGCAACGAGGAGACCGCGTCTTTCAAGAACACGGGTTAACCCCTTCTGTAATCATTAGAGCGGTATGGCAATATGCAGCTGACAATAAGGAGTTGCCAGCTTTTATTCGTGAAGCAAATGAAGAAGAAGCACAAAAGAAAGAAGAGCAAAAAAGACTTCTTGCTGAAGCAGGTGCGGGAATGGCAACAAGGCTTCTGGGAATACCTCCTTTAGGTGAAGATTACTTAAGCTATAAAGACTTGCGTGAACTGGCTTATCAAGCAAAGCTAGAGGGCAATGAATACTAATACCTTGAAAGTATTAGTCGACACCAATGTTTGGGTGGATTACTATACGGGCAGAGATGTGGACCATGGTCATTCAAGCAAGCTAATCAAGAAATTGCTTTGCTCTAAGCATAGCGTACTGGCAAGTTCTCTTTCAACAAAAGACCTTTTCTATCTTTTGCAAGCATACTTAAAAACTGCTCATCGCAGTTATTCTGGGGGTTCGTTTAATCACATACAAGCTGCGGCAATACAAGAGGTTGCCTGGAAAAGCACAGAGCACCTGATAGGGGCAGTAGATATAGTTCCCGTTGATGATATTGGGTGCAGACGAGCCTTGTCGCTTCGAGAGACCTGCATTGATTACGAAGATAATCTTGTTGTTGCTTGTGCTGAATCATGTGGCGCAGACTACCTTGTTACCTGTGATAATGCGCTTCGTGCTCCCAAACCTCTTTCCGTCGTTTCCCCCAAACAACTCTACGCAATGCTGTTCGAGAACTAGGGTTGCACCTGCCGGTACACGCACCAGCCAGCTTCAGAAGGATAATATTTCGCGAGAGCATCCTTCTTTAATTAGCAGTTAGTAGCTGTTGCGTTTTTAACCCTCAGAGTTGCGTTTGCGGTTTTCCCAATCAAGAATTTCGGTCTGACGGGAACGCGCCAAAGCAAGGGCATGAGCGGGAACATCCTTGGTGATAACCGACCCAGCACCTACCGTTGCGCCGTCGCCAATAGCAACTGGTGCCACCAACATCGAATCGCTTCCAACAAATACGTTGTCTCCAATTACCGTCTGGTGCTTGTTTTCCCCATCGTAATTGCAGGTAATTGTACCTGCTCCAATGTTGGCATTAACCCCTATAATCGTATCACCAATATAACTTAAGTGCGGAACTTTCGACCCAGGACCAATGGTCGACTTCTTAATCTCAACGTGGGTGCCTGCTTTCGCATTTTCGCACAGATGAGCACCAGGACGCAAATAGGAACGCGGTCCACACGTGGCACAATCGTCAACCCGGGCATCGAGTGCAATAGTTTCATCAACCACACAACCGCTGCCTACTACCGTGTTGGTCAACCGAGTATTCGGACCTATCACACTGTCAGACCCAATTACTGTCTTGCCAAAGAGGAAAGTCATCGGAAGCAATTCCACATCTTCGCTGATTACAACATCTGGACCAATCCAGACTGAATCAGGGTCAAGCATGGTAACACCAGCATCCATATGGCATCTGTTGATGCGTTGCTGAATGTATTTTGTTGCTTCTGCTAGTTGCAGACGCGAATTGATGCCAACACATTCTTCAGGCGTTTCCGTTATCAAAGCAGAAACCGCCCTGCCTTCATTGCGGCAAATGGCCAAGACATCCGTTAAATAGAATTCGCCTTGAGCGTTATCATCGCTAACCTGCTCAAGCGCGGCAAAAAGGGCTTTCGCATCGAAGCAGTAAAACCCCGAATTGCATTCGGTAATTTCTGCTTCTTCTTTCGTGCAATCTTTCTGTTCAACGATGCGCTCTATCCCACCTTGGCTATCTCGCACAATGCGCCCATAGCCAAACGGGTTTTCGTGATGCATCGTCAAAACAACGACCGCAGCCTGTTCTTTTTCTCGCTGCTCAACCAAAGCCTTGATGGTTGCAGGGGTTATCAGGGGGCTGTCTCCCGAAAGCACCAATAAAGACCCTTCGAAATCCTTGAAAGCTTCTTTACACACCGCAACCGCATCGGCAGTACCGAGCATCTTTTCCTGAAAGACAATCGCACTATCACCTTCGACAAGCGGGATAACCTGTTCACGCTGGTGCCCCAACACGCTCACAATATCTGCCACCCCTGCGTCGCGCGCAGCATCAACAACCCACCTGATGAGAGGCTTGCCAAGCATCTCATGAGCAACTTTTGGTTTCTTCGATTTCATACGGGTTCCAGCACCTGCTGCGAGAATAATTGCTGAAGCGTTCATGGGCATACGATTGTCCTTTTCGCGTATCCAAACAAGACATTCAGTATAGTAAAGATTTTGCCGTCTGTCGAACTTAGTACTCAGCAAAACTGTCGCAGTTAGTCAGCCCGTTTTTGCAACCTGTATCCAATTAATAGAAAGAGGGAAAATATTCCTAAAAACAAAAGAAGGATAAGAATAATTTGGAAGAAAACAGGAATCTCTTCCCGAAGTTCTGGCAGTAAATCTACCCCAAATTTCTCTTTCTTGTTTTCACTGTAGAAAGGATCGGAAGGAACGGTATCGGTGATTTTCCCCACAAGAATATCCCGCCCGTTCGTTGTGCTTGAGCAGCAGGTCGAAAGCAAAACGAGCTTGTCGTTTTGGGTTACTTCAACATCTCGGGTGTGTATGGCTAGTTGAGACAGCTTTTCCAAATAGGCAAGCTGCTCATCTTCTTTGGTTATCTTAGTTCGATACACCGATCCGTCGTAAGCATCAGTATGAAGAAAAGCGAAGAACTCTATTCCTCGTTCTCGCCCATCGAAAAAAAGCTTTCCATATTGTCGGGCATCAAAATAACTCTTTTCCATAAACAGCCCTATTTCACCAAACATGGCGTTTTGATCCAGGTGATGCCCATGAATGATGCTGCTGAAATCAGAAAAATCTCGACTGCAAGTACTGTCTAAAAAGATTGAACCAGAAAGAGAATGCTGCCCTTCAGCATTGGTTTTTAAGTACTTCATATTGTCAGAGCCTTGCACTACGGGGTAGTTTATATTGGTTCCGAACACCGTTAACCATGCAAAAACATCGGGATTAATTGCTTGAAGATCAGAAAATGAAACTTGATTAGTTTCGCTTGGTTTATAGATTTCGTATTGCGCAGCATCTGCCGCTTGGTACACGTTTTTTGAATCCCAAAGAGCGTAACCGCCAAGAGCAAGGAGCAAGAAAATGACGACAAGAATTACTACATCAACGATTCCATTCGCTAATGCTATCATTTTTTTGCCAATGCCTGCTTTTACGCTCATAAGGTCTCCGTCTGTTGGGTGAGGGCCGGATATAGTTCAGCACAAGCCCCCACCCAAATCGGTATCGTTAGCGCACAGAACCCCTATTATCCTCTGGCGCAAGATACTACTTTTAGTTGTCGTTTCTTTTTCTATAAGTCTTCAGGAACGCGAAAGCGACAATCGCTCCGACAGACAGTAGGATGAGTAGATAGAAGGGTATTTCTTTCAAATCAAGACCGGTTGGGGTTACTGTACCGCGATCATTGGTGAAAGCGGCACCACTTTTATTTTCAGCAACCACGAGCTTGGTGGGGTCAAAGGTTTTGCCGTGCAGGGCAAGCTCTTCCCCTTCACCTGCTGTAATGGTTCCTGCAGAATTACCGTTATAGAATACTTCTGCTTTGGGTGTATAACCAGCCGTTCCTGTTTCAGTAATCTCATAAGCCGTACCTACAGGAAGCTGAAGGAATACCAATTTTTGATTTGCCTGAAGGTTAATGTTTAGGTTGTCCCCAGAAGTAAACATGATTGATTTGTCTACACCGATAATTCCCGAATAATTCTTTCTCGAAGTAACTACGTTATAAACACCGGGTATTGCAGATTCTTCAATTACGAATGCTTTGTAGGTTGGGTTTCCTACAATAATCGAGGGTTGCACTACCTTCATAGTATAGCCAAAGTATTGCAATGGCTCAGCAAAAGTTCCGGTAACTGCCTTGCTAATTTCAAGAACCCAAGCCTTCGGATCCGCCGGATTCGTTCCTTGTTGTGTCTTTGAATAAGTATTCGTAAAAGCTAATTGACTATACAAAAGGCTTGGGTCATTTCCACCATCAGGAGTCGGATCAACTTTACCTTGATATTTTGGATCAATCGGCTTTCCTTCATTATCAACAATCATAAGAACACCGATGTGAGTGATTTCAAGGGCTCTCGTTTTTACATTTCTTTGAACGTAAACCTTTACTGAATACACTTCTTTTGAATAGGTCATTATTTCAGAATAATCATTCAAGGTACCGGTAAAATTTCCGGGATTTTCTGCTATTTCATATTCATAAAGACCTGGATGAGGCCACAAAACACCGGCGAAAATATTTTTTGTTTGGTAATAATAAGTACTCAAAATATTGTTCGCATCTTCCAATTTTTCACCGGCAGGGCTTCCTCCGTAAACAAGAGTGAAGTTTCCCGTACCAGCACTGAGGTCGATAGTCCCTGCTTCACCAATTGCGGGCATATTAGCCTCTGAAGAATCAAACGCATACGGGGTGTTGTCTACCGCTTTTGCTTTCACCACAAATTCAAATTCTGCTTGTGGAACCGTGGTTCCAACGGGAACTTTCAAAAGCTTAGTGATAGCTGCCTGACTAGTTTCAGTTGCTTCATCAGTGGGTGCTGCATAAGCAGAAGTTAATCCTGCAAAGCACAGCACTGAAGCAAGTGCTGCTCCTATTAATACCCTAAATCTCTTTTTCATTTTTGCCTCCTTACAGCAAATAATTTTCCTTTGTAAACATGACTTTTTCGATAGTTGTTTTACCTGCCCACCCATGAGCATCATGTTGTACTAACTGTTATGCATGGTTCCCACACTTGTTTATTCTTAAACTCAAAGATTTCTTTTTCGCAAAATAGTGATTACGGAACCCTTCGTATCGTCAATATTTACCGCCCCGTAAATGCGACTATCTGATATATCATTTCGCGCATCTCCCAACACAAATACTTCGTTATTTTTCAAAGTGAGAGGGAAATCAATTCCTTCAAGGTAGCGGTTTGTTTGGGTATAAATATCCTGTTCGTACTGGAGCGAACCATTTATTATTAAACCGTCTTGGGTTATATCAACCGTATCGCCCGCCGTAGCTACCACCCGACGTATCTGGAGCTGCTCTTGAAAAGAAACGATCGTTAAGTCTCCTGCACGATAATCTTTATCCCAGCGGTAATACATAACCAAGTCTCCATCTTTGACTGCAGGGTTCATTCCTGAATCTGAGTTGTAATGCAGTCCATAAACGAAGGTAAACACCAGTAAAAGAATGCCAACAACCACAATAATCTTGGCGCACAAGAACCCGAGTTCTTTCCAGACAGAATGCCTTGAGGTAGCGGTTGTTTTTTCGTAATCAGCCTTACTCATCTCAGCCCCTTTCTGTCTTTCTCAGGCGCCGCAATACAATCGCTCCCAGGATAGGCAGTAGCACTGCAAGCACGATAAGAGGAAGCTGTAGCAGAGCAGTAATATTGCCTAAAGGAAGCCCAGCTTCTACTACTGCTATACGCTCACTCGAAAAAGAAAGAGTTCTGTTTTCTTCCATCGATAAAAAGGAAGTGTCGTTCCCTTCAACAGGCTCTAAACTTGCATTCACACTATCAATAAAAGAGCTTGTATAGTTCGAATCAAAACTTTTCTCTATGCGCACCTGAGCACTGAGAGGAAGGTTTTCAATAACGATTTCTTGGCCATGCATAAGCTGAAACTCCGCCTTGCCTTGAGCGTTTAAAGTTAATGAACCACTCGCAGGAGCCAGTGCCTCTGAACCAGGAGTTACTTTCCCTGTAAAGGAGTAAGTGCCTTTCAGTGGCTTATTGTTAAGATCCTTAAAGTAAGCCGAAAAAGTAAAAGCCTTTGTTGTATTCCCATAAGACCCGGTGACTGTTTTTGAAATCGTGAGATCAGTCACTCTTTGGTAAATCAAATCAATCTTTACGGGAGAAGCCACATTCTCTACCTTGACATTTTTATCAATAGAAACATTTCCATAGTTCGCTTTCCAACCCTGAAAAACATACCCCTCGACTGACGGTATTCCCCCTTTGTCATCGAGAGAAAAGGTAGCTCCATCCATTACTTGATACGTCTGCACAGCAGGTAAAGAATCAAGGGGCGCTCCTGCTTCATTTCTGCAATAGACCGAAACCTCGTGTTGAACTAAATTGATATCAAAGTTGTTTACCGGATGGTTTGCTGCCGTGCTGTAATATTGTCCAAACGTACTTTTGATAGTAGGAAATGCCTTGCTATAGCCTGCAGCATCCAAACCTAAATCAATCTCGTCTGAAGCAGTGTTTGCACTTGTACTACCCTGCTTCCCAAACACTGTGTTGGCAGCAATTTTGATGTCTTTGTACCTCGCAACTTTAATGGCTCCGCCATACCCTTTAGGTGTATGATTATTGCTAATTTCAGGCATAGCCACACTATTACTGCCGACAACATCGCCAACTTCAAGAGTGGCATCTTCACCAAGATAAATTCCCCCACCGCCCAAATAAGCAGTGTTATCATTAATTAATCCATCGTTCATAATGAACTTGCTTTTGCCCGAAACAACATGCACTCCACCGCCATGGCTTTCTGCCTTATTGCCGCTAATTACTCCGCCATCCATCGTAAAAGTGCTGTTTCCCAAAAGGTACATACCGCCACCATTGCTAGCCCTATTGCTCACAATTTCACCTTTGGAAAAAACAAGGTTGCTCCCCTTGGTTACCGTTATACCACCGCCCAAAATGCTTTTGTTATTACTTACAGTTCCACCATTAATGTGCAGACGAGATGCAATCCCACTAATGCCACCCCCGAGACTTATTTCGCCGTTTGTGTCATTTTGATCTATCTCACCATCTTCCATAGTGAAGTTACTGTTGCTTAAATAAATCCCACCACCATTTCCGGAGGTACTTTCTGCATGGTTCCTATTTATGCTTCCATCCAGCATGGTGAAATTCCCAGAAGTCACATAGACACCACCACCAATACCTGCGGTGTTTTCGGTAATTTCACCTTCTTTCAAAATGAAATCACCACCTTCAACATAAACACCACCACCAGACTTAAAGGAGTAGCAATTCTTTATTGTTGCGTCTTTTTCCATGGTAAAAATTGCTTTATCTAAAACGGAAATCCCGCCATTAGTAACGTCGCCACTGATGCTTTCCGCGCCACCCTCTAAGATAATGTTTCGAAGAGTTAGGTTACCTTGCACCTTGAAATGTCGGTTGAGACTTTTTTGCGTAATAGTGCGCGCATCTTTTTCTGACGTAAGGGTAATTACTTGATCTTTCCCTACGTAGAGAGGAAATACAGGCGCGTTGCCGCTATTCCCCGAATCATAGTGAAATGCTGGCGCGCTTACCCCTGCAGTTGCTCCCCTGTCTTCAAGATCTGGGTCGTCAACCATCGCCGTAATAGTGTGAGAAGCCCCATCACTACAGTCTTTTACCGCATCGCTTAACCAGTGGTAGGTTCCGACAAAAATGCTGTCTTCGTCTTTTACAACGTTATACCTTCCCGAGGCGTCGACCACCTTTAAGGGCAACGATCCAACCACCGTATTGGTGTGCGAATTGTAATCATCAAAAGCATTGACGGAATAGATGTTCAAACTGTTGTCCACTTCGCGTACGAGTTGCGTATGCAAATTGTCCCCGCCATATATCCGCACATTATCGACGCGCGAAACGGCGTTAGTCGTATAGGCAAAACTGCGATAACCCGCTGGCAAGCTAAGGGTTTCAAGAACGGTTTTCGTGTCTTTTTCGAACACCTTTAGGACTCTTGCTTTAGTGATAGAAATGCTCTGATTGAGTGTTGCATTAACAAGATAACCAGCACTACCCTGAGAAGAACTTACTCCATTTATCGCAGGAAATGTGCCACCCGCATACGCCTTAACGGTTGCGTTTGAGCTAATGTCAACTGTTGTTTTTGAGGGCAACGAGAAATCCCCACTGCCAATTGCGCAGTTATACAAACCGCCCGTAGCTTCAATAGTTCCGCTGTTGATTTTGATCGTGCCCGCAGCTTGTCCATAGCTGCCACCAATAGCAGCACTTCCAGGATTTTTTGCCGAAACTACCAACGAACCGTTCCCAGAAAAATCTGCTTCGGCGCCTTCAGGCACATACACACTCCCCGTAACCATATTGGAATTGTTAAGCAAAAAATCTATTTCTGCGTATTCCTGCAACGCTATATTCCCAATAATATCTATGTTGCTCAGCACCACTGCAGCATCAACATTAGAGGCAAAATTGATGTTGTCTACATAGCTGAACATACCGGGTGTTTGAAACAAAAGATAGGTATTTCCGTTGGCGTTTCCGCCATAAATTGGACCATTTCCAAAGGAAAGCGTTCTTGTAGTAGGATTATAAAGAACGCCAGGAACAGAAGCGTAGGTGATGAGGGTTTGTATGTCGCTGAAAACAAAAGTATATGATACGCGCGGTGTTTTTTCTTCTGCTTGAGGAGCAGAACTTATGTCTTCTACTTTAGGAGAAGTGTCTACGTCTTCTGCTGCCGAGTCTAAGGTTTCCGCAAAAAGATTTGGATGAAAAAATGCCAAACTTGCTATCAGAAGCAACACCAAAACAAACATCCCCAGCCTTCGGCCAGTATGCCTTTGGAAAATATTGCATTCTTTCATCCCACGAAAAATCACAGCACGCTCTCCGTCTCAATAAGAAAATTACTCTTTAACTATTGAGATAAACAGCACCCCTTGCTGCTAAGAAATGCGCTGGTAGTTTATGCGCACCAGAGAACCACCTCTGTTTCTCTAGGGCGTCAATATAGCATCAAAGAAATCATATTTCAAGTAGATATGTATGAAAATAAGATAATTGGTTCTTATTTTATGCTTTATTAGGTTGAACTGGGGTTATGATAGTGAAATTGGATGAAAAAAGCTAAAAAAGGAGGTGATTTTGAGGCCACCTCCTTAAAAAACTACATACTCTTGTTAATAAGCTGTTACTTTTTCTTAGACGGATTCAGCAGCATAAACACTAGTGCTGCCAACGCTGCTCCAACCAAAGGAGCCACAATAAATATCCAAACAACGCTCAAAGCTTCGCCCCCCGCAAACAGCGCAGGACCGATACTTCTTGCTGGGTTTACCGAAGTGCCCGTCAGAGGAATACCAACGATATGAACGAATGCCAAAGTCAGACCAATAACAATTCCGGCTACGCCACTCTTGCTTTCATCAGAGGTAACTCCCAGGATGGTAAACACAAAAATGAAGGTCAAAATTATCTCAACAAACAATGCTCCAACTATGCCAATTTCCCCAATTCCGTTAGATCCAAGCCCACCAGTAGCATCGGGAAGCCCGATAACGCCTACCAAAACAAAAAGCAGAGCGGCACCAATAATGGCACCAACGATTTGAGAAATGACATATCCGATAAAATCTACTACACTCATTTTTTTGCTTATCAATACCGCAAGAGAAACTGCTGGATTGATGTGACACCCTGAAATGTTGCCAATCACGTAGGCCGTTGCAACAATAGCAAGACCAAAGGCTAAAGCAACGGCAAGGTGTCCTCCTTCAGGAGCACAGCCAAGCGCGATTGCGCTTCCGCAGCCCATGAAAACAAGAATCATGGTTCCTACCACTTCTGCAAGGTACTTCTTAATGCTTTCGCTCACAATAATCCTCCTATCATTACTAATACTATGATATTTAGTATATCAAATGTATCTCTTAAGCAAAAGTGAATTGAGAACAACCGAAATACTTGACAAAGCCATCGCTGCTCCAGCAAATTCTGGCGCAATAATACCTAGTGCCGCTAAAGGAATCATGACGAGGTTGTAGATAAGTGCCCAAAAGAAGTTCTGCTTGATTTTGCGCATCGTCGCGAACGAAAGCTTAAGCGCAGTAACAAAACTGGTAAGGCTGTTTCGCATTAGCACCACTGACCCTGCATCAAGTGCCACATCGGTGCCACTCGCCATAGCTATCCCAACATCTGCCGAAGCAAGAGCGGGCGCGTCGTTAATGCCGTCTCCAATGAACGCAATGGTCTGCTTTCCTTCAAGCCTCGAAGCTTTGATTTCGGCAACCTTATCCGCTTTTTCCACTGGCTTAACCTGGGAAATTACGTTTTCTGGCGCAATGCCAACCACGGATGCGACACTCAAAGCGTTTTCGGAAGAATCGCCCGTGACCATAAAAGATTCGATTCCGAAATCCACTCGAAGCAATTCCACGGTAGCCCGAGCATCTGCCCTGGGCTCATCCGCAAAAACAAAGCCGCCAAACGCTTCCCCGTCTATCTTCACATTTGAACCAGCAAAAACCTTGTGGCCGTCAACCACCCCTTCAACGCCAAGCCCCACCAAAGCGCGGAAACTTTCAACCTCGGGGTAATCTGCAATTCCTCGCGACTGAGCATAAGCAACAACGGCAGATGCCAGCGGGTGTTCGCTTTTTGCTTCAAGGGCAGCAACCAGGCGCAGCTGATTCAGGTCTAAATCGCATTCAATTACCGTAGGTTTTCCCCGTGTTAAAGTTCCCGTTTTGTCGAAAACTGCCACTTTCATTTGGCACATCAATTCAAGCGTTGAGCCATCCTTGATGAGCACCCCTAATTGCGCTCCCTTCCCCATTCCAACCATAAGCGCAGTGGGCGTGGCAAGCCCTAACGCGCAAGGGCAGGCAACCACGATAACGGCAACGGCACAAAGCAAAGCCTGCTGGAAGCGATCTAGTCCACTCGCTTCGCCACTAAGCACCAACCACCCCGCAAAAGTGAGCACAGAAAGCCCGAGAACTACTGGCACAAACACCGATGCAACCTTGTCTGCAAAACGCTGAACAGGAGCTTTTGAACCTTGCGCATCTTCCACTGCTTGAATAATGCGCGCCAGCGTTGACTCTTTGCCAACGCGCAGTGCTTTCACCGAAAGCGCGCCTGTGGTGTTGAGCGTACCCCCCGTAACGCTATCGCCGGTGTTTTTATTCACGGGTAAAGGTTCTCCCGTGAGCATACTTTCATCTATGTCCGATTCGCCGGCAATCACCACGCCGTCAACTGCTACCTTTGCCCCGGGGCGGACAAGCACAACATCACCCACCATCACCTGCGATAGAGGAATTTCTTCTTCCTTGCCACCGCGCACCACGAAAGCAGTTGCAGGAGCAAGGTTCATCAACCCCTCAATCGCTTCGGCTGTTGCTCCCATTGCTCGCTTTTCCAGAAGTTTCCCCAGCAAAACGAAGGTGATAAGCATGGCACTTACTTCAAAATAAGGCATCCCGTGATTTATTGCTGTGCCCGTAAAGGTAATAAAAACTGAAAAAGTAAAAGCGATAGTGGTGCCAAGCGTGACCAGAACATCCATATTGGCAAACCGCGATTTTAGTGCCGAAAAAGCCCCTATATAAAACCGCGCGCCGCAAAAAAACTGCACGGGGAAGGCAAACACCATTAATATGATGTTTGCCGCAATTGCAGACTGCATCATCGTTGCGCCGCCACCAAAAAACGCCTGACCAGCAAAAAGCCCTACGCTATGGTGAACGCCCGGAACCATACTTATCACCACAACGGCTACTGTAAGAAAAAGAGACAAAAGGAAAATACGAATATCGCGGCTTCGCGTTTTTGCTTCTTTTTTGCGACGCGCGGTGTCGACAAGTGGTGTTCCATCAGGAATAATTTCGGCAGAAAAGCTTAAATCGTCAAAGACGTGCAAAAGTTCATCTGTATTCGTTGCCAAGGGGTCAAACGTGACCAAACCTGTGTTATTTGCCAGGTTTACCGCAACTTCAAGCACGCCCTTTTTCCCGCGGAAGGATTTTTCGATATTAGCCGCGCAGGTAGCACAATGCATACCTTCGATAGCTAACCGCAAAGTGGCAGTAGTATTTTCATTCATACATACCCGTATCTGACGCATGCGCGACGTTTCGCCCTTGGTTCTCTGAGCTTTCGCTTTAGTATCTCACTTTACCTGATTGCGCCAAACCTCCTCCCCTCTTTCACACAATGTAACCTAAGTTTTATGCTCTTATCATTGCGGTTTCCCAAAACTTGTATTGCCTCGTTAAAAAATACGGCAGAATGCGTTATCCTTTAATCTATCAGCTCGACGAAAGGGGTCAACTTTGGTCTGCTAGAGTGAACGAGTAAAACTCTTACGCAACCTGAAGGTGCCCTGGAAGAGCTGTTTTTTTATCCGCAACGACTAGTTAAGAGGTGAGAGCCGTGAGCATTACTGTCACCGGACGTAGAATGCCTGTAACCGACGCTCTACGTGATTATGCTGAAGAAAAAATTGGGCATTCCCTGCGCGTTATGGACATCCAACCCTTGGATGCCGAAGTAGTACTTCTTTTTGAAAAGAACCCCGCAAACCCTGTTCCGGCAGTTTGTGAAGTTACTTTACGCACCAAGGGCCATATCATTCGCGTGGAAGAAAGCGAAGAGGATATGTATGCGGCAATCGACGTTGCTTCTGCAAAGGTTGTGCGCCAGCTTCGCAAATACAAGACTAAAGTTATTGACCGCAAGATTCGTGCTTCAATTGATGTTGCAGCTTCGCCCAAGGCAGCTACTACTGACCTCGATGAATTGATGGAAGAACTTTCAGGTGGCGACGAAATTGTTCGCGTTAAGGAAATCGAATTTGTTCCTCTGACCGAAGAAGAAGCGCTCATCAACATCGACTTGTTGGGACATGACTTTTTTGCCTACACCGACCGCGACACCAACCTGGTAAACGTTTTGTACCGCCGTGATGATGGCGGATACGGTCTCTTGAAGCAAAAAGATTAACCTCTGTCATCCTGAGGCGAAGCCGAAGGATCTATAAAAACCTGTCGGTTGCTAACGCAACCTCTTTAAAATATGTGTCGGGCACTTTGTGCCCGACACATATTTTGTCATCCTGAGCGAAGCGCGTAGTGCGTAGTCGAAGGACCCATAACGGAGTGAGCTTACGCGAACGAAGTATTATTAGAGAGGGTACGAAACACCCGACAGATTTTTGAGGGAGTGCTGCAACACTGCGTACATCTTCATGAAAGCATAGTCAGGGGCACTACGTAGACTCCTTCGGATGTTTTATGGGCAAATGTTCCACTCGCAACTAGCACCATTAAAAACGAGGGCTCCTGCTGTCTGGCGTATGGGTTGCTCGTAGCTAAAGACTTCAAGGCAAGCAGAGATTTTATGCCTTCTTGAACCTTGTTTTCACCAAGTTTGATTTCTATTGCCCCCCAACGCCCATCTGGCAATTCAATAACTACGTCAACTTCAAGACCTTTATCATCGCGATAGTAGTAAAGTTCAGGAACAAGAGGTCCTTGAAATGCCGAGGTATAAATACGTAAATCGCGAAGGCACAAATTCTCAAACAGGGTTCCAAACATCTGCCCTTCCTGCAACAACCTGCCTGGCTCTAACCCCAATGCAGCAGAAGCAAGTGAGGGATCAACAAAGTAACGCTTTGATTTGGTACGGAGTCGTTGTCGTGCCTTTATCGGCGCACCCCATCCACCAAGCAGTTCGATAAGATACAAACTCTGGGTATAGTCAATATACGCTTTCGTGGTGTTGCGTGCAGGAGATTGCTTGGATTCTTTCTCGCCAGCAAACAGGTCGGCTGCTATAGTTTCAACCTTGGCAGCTTGACCATTATTTTTTGCAAGCGAAGAAACTATGCGACGAAGGAGTTCGGGTTCCTTTCTATCACGTACTGCATTATCTAGGTAGAGGGCTTGCAGGTACTGTGCAGGTATATAGAGCGCAGCTTCAAGGGGCAGGTCAATGCTTGCTGGCCAACCGCCACGACAAATCCATTCAGCATAACTCTCAAGGCTTGTCTTGGTGTGTCCGGGAGTAAAATTTCCTTCAAAGAGTTCGCTTAGGGAAACTTCTCCAGTTGAAAGCCCCTGTTCATAAAGCGACATTGGTCGCATCTGAAGGTGGGCAATGCGCCCAGCACCACTATGTTCGTAGCGTTCCTTGGGTGGAGCAGACGACCCCGTGAGAATATACTGCCCAGGCTTGCTTCCCGTTTCATCAATAGCACGACGGACTGCGTCGCGCACGCGAGGTATGTCTTGCCATTCGTCAATCAAGTGTGGCTTATCGCCAATGAGAGCAAGCGCGTGATCGGCCTCTACGAGCGGTTTAACCTGATCATTATCGAGAATAACCTCGCTTTTGGCATGAGTTTTTGCCGTCCAGGTCTTGCCACACCATTTGGGGCCGTCAATCTGGACAGCACCAAACACTTGCAACATAGCATCTAGTTTTTCATCAAGCAAGCGCAGTTTATATCCCTCGGGTCTTAACAGCATGACTTTCCTTCCGCTAGACATACCCTCCATTGAGCATTATACACCATTTCGGTTAAGCATTTTATGCCATTTTAATTGAGCATAATAGACCGTTTCCATTAAACATTTTACACTGCTTCCAGCTCATCAGGGTTTTTGCCATCCACAATGCAACTCACCAGGCATTCACTCTGTCAATCCCTCATGATTGAATAGCCTTCGTAGGAAACAAGCAGGTATAGAAATGTCATAGTGTAATTAAGAGGTTGCGAAAAGCAACCGACAGATATTTGTCATCCTGAATGAAATGAAGGATCTATGGATCCTTCGACTTCGGGTGCTTCGCACCCTCCGCTCAGGACGACACCCCCTCATGTCATCCTGAGGCGAAGCCGAAGGATCCATACCCTGCAAACAAAAAACAAGCCCTTCCGAAAATGGAAGGGCTTGCATAAAAGCTTATCTTTAAGAAAGAATCTTAAGCAGCGTTCTTTTGTGCTTTCTTCATTACGCGGAAGCTTACCGTACCAAGTGCTACAGCACCAATCAAAACTACAACTGCAGCTCCACGATTACTATCTCCCGATTTAGGAATCAGGCTCTTTGCAGTCTCTGCTGTTTCAGAAGCAACAGCTTCTTTAGATTCTTTTTCAGAAGGAGCGATGGTATCCGGGGTTTCTCCCAATGGAACAAAAGCGGGAATAACGGCTATTGGCATCCATACAGAACTTGAAACACCATCTTGTAAGCTCATAAACGCAAACAGACAAGACATGGGGTCGTCGGTATGATCTTGAGTTTGAGCAGGGTAGATTAGAGGAGATGTAACGACATTATCACCCGCAACAAAAGAATAGCCAAAACGACCACCCGTTATCTGACCATCTTTTTCCACAGTTGCCTCAAGCATGATTTTGCCCGCTTCGTCACTAGTGAAGCTAATTTCTATTTCATTTTGCCCTATTCTTTTGAACTGAAAATTGGAAATATGATCTAAATTTGGAACAGGGAAAGTCTTTTCATATTGCTTTACCCCGTTTACATTGTTTACCACAAGAGCGATGCTATCTGCATCCGCCGTATCAATATTCCGAAAATGGCAACTACCACCAAACGGTCCATAAACACTGAACTGTTCAGTAGCACTTCCAAGAACCGTACCATTTGATCTCCAGGTAAGAACTGCTTCACCGGGTTCATTGCTGCTGAACCAAACAGAGCATTTATTGTCACTTTCTACTTCTACCGTAAGATCGGTAATTTCCATTGTAGACTCTTCAGCAAAAGCTAGTGTTGTTGAAAACATAGTAGCTGCCAAGGTCAGAGCTACAAAAATGGACAAGAATTTCTTTTTCACGATTCCCTCTTTCTTCAAATTATCATGATCTCAAAAAGTAT
>Ga0209755_10004418_pt1 | contig 16665 bp, 7 predicted proteins | sample TergutCo191P1_FD_187301 | JGI IMG/M metagenome (GOLD analysis project Ga0209755, IMG submission 187301) | Cornitermes sp. P1 segment gut microbial communities from Petit-Saut dam, French Guiana - Co191P1 (SPAdes) (version 2) | ecosystem: Host-associated > Arthropoda: Insects > Digestive system >... | reverse complement strand
ATCTTACAGCTCTGTGCATGATGGCTAACATGTACAGGTGCTAATATCTTGCCTCGGAAACACAACGGACACCACCTTTGTGGTTCTTTTGTAATTACAGTCAACAGTTGATACAGAACGCAAGACCCTTCTTATGTTTAGTCTACAGAGACCCTACTGAAATGAGTGCTGACGCAGTAAATCTGAACACTTATATACGACTAGATAAGGAACTCACTGTTATAGGGTGACCAAAATATTGTATTCCCATCTGTTTGCAATCACGTAGTGTTTAAACAAAGACGACGCCACAATGCCGCCCATGCGCCAAAAATTTGTACTAATTTCTGCAACGAAATTACAGTACAATGATCGAGTGACGCAGCCAACTATTGTTTTCACTTATGTAAAAATTCAACAAAGAAATATTTATAAAATATTTATTTCATCGCTTTATTATATACCAACCTGTTTCCATCCTTTTTGCGATCATTATCAGGGTAGATTTACAGGAGTATAAAGAATACAAAAATCATGTAGTAATGGGTCAGCTTGTGGAACACATGGCTTTCGTTTTTTCAAAGCTATTTAATCAGTGGGCCACCATGCGCCTACTCCTTGACGCCGTGAATATTTGGTATCGTTTAGCCGCCTTGAAATTTGTTTGATGGTGTCTAACTTCGCCAACCCTATACCTTAATGACGTCACAGTTTATGCCCACCATCGCCAATCACACACCTTCAAGACGTTAGAGCTTCTGTCGCCGTGGAGTTTGGTACGTTGCCACCATCGCCACCCATACGCCAAGGGGAAGAATTAGATGAGTCCCAGTAAGTTCAATGACGTCACAGTGGCACTGGTGTTGTATGTTTCAACCTTTCTTTAAGTTCATTGTTTACTCTCTGGCCGACTTTCCCCGCCGCCGTGAAGTTTGGTAGGTGCTGCTATCATTACGCTATCACTACGAAATGTTTGTCGGTGATGCTACCATCCCATCTTTACGCCTTGGCCGAAATGATTTTCGGTAAGTAGGCTGTCAATATAGGCCAATTCGTTTGACGCCGTGAGGTTTGGTAAGAGTTTCGAAGTGTAAGTCATGCTTGAAAGAGATGGAAAACCCTACATGTGTAGGGAAAGAAGCTTGAAGGACAGCAGGTGTCTGAATGTCAATGCGGTCGTAGCTTGAAGACAGATGTCTGTACGTTTTGTGTAAGAAAAGGAAAAAGTGACCTGCAAAACTTAATATTAAAAAACAATTTCAAATTGGTTCGTGTCAGTCATTTTGCACACATGCACTGTGTACAGTTACACCTTTCTTGCAGAATAGGTTTAATGTTACAAAGAAAAGATTATATAAAATATTCTGACATAAATATTTTCACACCAGTATTTAGTGTAAGAATAGGCATTTGTGTGTGAATTGTTGGTTTGTTGAGATGTTTGAGGGTGAATGCAGCAATTGGCGCTCGACTGAATTGTTGACGTAATGTGATGTTTATTCTTTTATAGTAAGAAGAGGAATAAGTGCATTTTGAAATACGATACAATTCAATTTTCCTAAATGTTGCTTTGTGTCCGGTTTTGAACTGTCGACGATTTCGAATCTGAACGTGAGTGATGTTATGAAGAATAAAAGCATTCAATTTTATCAAAATTTTGTAACAGTCAAGTTTGAAAGTCTTGCATTAGATATTTTTATAGTACAGTTTTGCATTTACTACATATAGTTACACAGGGTACTGGAACATGTTTTAATGCAATTCACTGAAGTGTAAAAAGGGATTATCTGATTGTAATATTCCACACGAGCGTTTGGTGCAAAAATCGGCATAAGTAAACAGGATGGTGACGGGTGTGGGAAAAGTAATTCCAGGTGTGTTTGTGACAGGACTGAACATGTCCAGACGGCAGGTTATGGTGCCATACACATTAATTTGAAGGTGTTGTTGTTCACAACATAACAATCTACATATACAAGCAAAAGCATTCTAAAACAGACCGTCGTTCCAAAAGAGCTGTGGCTTGCTGTGCAACTGGCAACTTGCCTGTCGTATTGCTTCCTGTAAGTGCAATGTTTATTTTGTTACTGTGCCGATTACTGCCTTACTAGTTACATTGACTGTCCGCCAGTACGGCAGCGACACAGTAACACAGTAAAGAAGTGTGCTATACAGGCGATCACACATCTACCGCAGTTTAAAGAGAGTTTTGCTGCACCCAACACTTCTACTGCAGTTTGAAGAGGGTTTTTGCTGTAAGACGGCGATCACACAACATCTTGCTCGCTGTGAAGACTGTACTGAATATATTATAAATGGTAAGTGTATTCTGTATTCTGTTACGGTGTCAGGCATGTTCTTCAGTGGAGTAGACGGGAATAGTTTTTAACAAACAAAATTAATTTTTATTTTATATTGTGTTACTAAAGTAATTTTATTACAGATTTTCTGTAGTATCAGAAATTGTACATTATACTTTTTACTGTTTTGTGAAGGTTTTTGCTGTGTGTTTACAACACGGTACCAACAACTAGTAAAATCTGTAAGTGTATTTTTATTTCGTTCCTATGTCTAGGCAGAGATCTTAGCTCCTGAACAGGAAGGATCCAAGCTAATGTATTTCCTCTTTACCTTGTAAGAAATAACAAAAACCCTGATGAATAAACGCTTCCAACATTATTAAGCTTTTCTCTAAGTGATAAAATTCTGAAGTGACATAGTAACAATATTAAAATACATTTAAAATCAAAAATACATTTAACATTAACATTAGACCATCACACATCCATCTACTGTATCGTGAAGAGGTGGCTTGCAGTGCAGACTGTACCGGCGTTCCAGCGACGATGGTCTGTGCCGAGTTATAATCGGTAAATGTATTTTTATTTCGTTCGTATGTCTAAGCAGAGTCCTTAGCTAGTAATTATGAGAGTAATCAAGTTAGTGTTTTTCTTCTTTACCTTGAAAGAAATAAAAACAAACCTTGTTGAAATTTCATTTAGCACCTTGGTTCTTACATCATCTGGAGCTGAGAACTCTGAATTGACATAATAGCAATATAAAAATACACTTAACATTTACAACAGAAATTAACTCACACATCAGCCTATTCTATTGTGAAGGGGAGGCTTTCTGTGAAGATTGCGCATCCGGATTCGACTTAATTATTGCGGAAGTTATACCTGGGTTCCAGCGACGAGATTTTTGTTTGCTGAACCATGTCTAAAAGGTGTTTTATCTGATAATGTGTTTTTCATGTTGATAGCGGTAGGCCTGTTGTTATGTCACATTAGTGCACATATACATATTCGTGTTTCAAAGACTCGACATTCGCGGATGAACGGCGTTCTGTTGATATATCGAACGTGCACGCAAAACGGAAAACACAGTGCGTGCTGTATCCACGGATAGTAAGTACGGCGGCAATCTTGTGACCATCCGCTACAGTGAAAAGACATGTTCTGGACATCGTAAAACCAAGTACCTCCCTTTCCCGGTGTATCTGACTTCGTAATCAACGCTAATTCAGACCTTCTCCCCGGTCTTTTTTAAACTTCGTGTTGCTCATCCCTTAAGAATCCACCGAATCGTCCTGACGTCAGGCGCACTTACAAGGCCAAGTTCTAAACTCTCTTCGAAAAATTATTTCTGGTCTATCCGAATAGAACGACGAAATGGTAATCGACACTTGCGTTGAAAATTCCTCCACCGCCTTTCTGAAGTCTCATTCAGAGTCAACTCTCAAGCTTCACCCTATTGACGACACACGGCAAATGATAGCGAAAGGAATTCAGGATGAGATTTGTCAAAGAAACCGGCTGCGGAACCAGTGAAGAACCACAAGGGACTCGATTCTGCAAACCGTGGTCAAACAACTGTAGAAGTCAGTTGAAGCAGTCACAACGGGTCAAGAAAGGAAAAGTGGTTTGTTACACTCGGATCACTGGAACCTGAAGATCAATCGCTAAAAAGATAACAAAGTTTTTGTTACGACATCCTACTACACAACCCCCTGGTCACCGCAGGGGGAATCGCTCTCACGTACTCTGAGAAAGCCGAAGAGCTTGTTGACAGCCAATAAGCTCATTTTCAGTCCGTGACTGTTCCATCGGTCCCGGCAAGTATTGAGACGGCTTTCGTGGTTCTCCAGTATTATTACTTAAGTCACGTCAGTAAACCACAGTTTAACAAACTTGACGAAATTCATTAACACTAAAGGGGTCTCAAGGTCTGCAAGTATCTGTGTCCGATCGGTGTAAAGAAATTTGCGTGAAGCATCTTTCTATGCGAGTGATATACCTCCTTGACGGTATATTCAATGCGGTTCCCTTCACCCATCACTTTCACCAAAATTGGAAGTCCATCGAATTATCGCTTTCCTTAAACCAGGTAAGGAACTAGTACTACCCTCTTCTTAATTGCCCATTAGTCTCTTGGACACGATTTAAAAATTATTTGAGGAGATCCTAATATGTAGTATCCTGCATGGAGTAAAAGTACTACGACTGCAAGTGGATGAGAAATTTGGTTTCAGACCCAGACATATCACGTTGTTCCAGCTGTGCCGCCTTGTTGAAAGAATATCCAAGAATTTCGGCGAAAATATTTTCACGGAGTAAAATATTCTTTACGTGACCAAAGCCTTCTGCGTCGTTGGGTCGACGGCCTCTGAAAGCTAACACTGCTCAAATTCCGTATTACAAAACCCATACAATCTCACTCTAACCTCGGTTTTTGTACGTTCGAATTTTCCTTCGAGACGGCCACGTAATCAAGTGGAGGCATAAGGTCTGATCGCTTCTGTCATCTTCAGTCTTTATGTCAACGAAATTCCTCCCACTCGCTCCACTTCGAGTTGGCCCCTACGCGGACGACACTGCCATCATATACACGTCCCGTAAACAGGCGCTTTTTTCAGCTTATTGGAGTCATACTTCATCGACCTTCAGCGGTAGTTGAACGAATGGAGACGCACCATTAATGTTTCTAAGACGACCGCTATACTTTTTGCTCAAGCCGTACGGCTCTATGTCCTAACCCCACAAGTGACTCTCTTCGGGAAACAAAGGGAATTGGTCAACAGAACTTGTTATCTGATAGTACCGTATATACACGACTCACTTTGTTGCCTCACATCGAGAATGTCAGAAAGTGGACTGGTGTAAGAATGGGTATGCTTGTTCCTCTCCTCAACAGGAAGGGTGATATATCCTTCAGGAATCGAGTACTGCTTTATGATCAAGTCGTCTGGCCACTGAAAGAGTATGCGTGCGCCGCGTGCAAGTCCACATCCCTCTCCCATGTCCGCAGGTTACAGGAGTTACAATCAAAGTATTTTAGTCTCGCTACTGGAGCCTCTTGGTACTACGTAACAGGCAGAAATACGAGGATGCGGGTGTTCCTCTGTTTGCCGAACACGTAAAACACTGGCCGAGAGTTTTCACTCCAGCTTGGCTGAAGTGGGAACCTGTAGTACGGAAACTCGGAACATAGTTAAGATGACCAAGGTTTGACCTCATCGCCTGCCGCGAAGCCCAGGTAGGTAGGGGACAGCAAGTCAGTCTAGCCCATCGCCCGAGATGGCTAAGTCGACAAAAAGAATTGTGTTTTGTGCTGAACGCCTAGCGCCAGTCGGTTACCCTCACTTAGTTTTTCCGTGATTTTCCAGAGTTGTAAGGGAAAAGCCAAGTAATTAGATGTAAAGTCGGTTCACGGCACGAACTCCCACCCCCAGGAACTGCAGCTTCACCTAAGCGCCTGAAAATGCACATTCCTGCAGTTTATGACACAGTCACACTTGGCTCGGAATCCACACAGCAAAGGAACCAATGTTCATACCTCTTATTCTTAGTTCAGGCAAACTAGCCCTAGATTTTTCATAATCAGTCAAGGCTTTCAGGACAATTTTAAGTCTAGAAAATTTCCGGTGTTTGAGTATCGACTGAAAACCGACGCTACTGCGGTTCCTGTCTTGGTCCTTGTATACACATCATGCTTCTCTAGCCAGACCCTGATTTAAATGGCTGTGTTTTTCTTTTTATACGGCTGCACAACGCTTTTGAGAAATCAAAAACTACGATAGTTTGTTGGGTCATAATAAAATTTTCTTGTTATGTTTCAATAATTTACCCAGTTACGTCGTAACGTTGATTAAGTGCTTCGCCACCTTCCCTTTCGAAATAGGCGCGGTTTGACGCCCCGAAATATTGTTATCGCTTTACCTGAATGTTACCATATGGCTGGTATCCGGTCAATTTGGCGTTAGTTAACTGAAAATATTTCTTATATGATTTCATTTTCTTGAGACATAATGTACATACATTTTTGTGCATTCGTATTTCCCACACTCCCTTTGTCCCTCCAAAACGTTATTCACATTTTACGGATACTGTACTTTATATCGAGAAAGTGCCCCTTGTTGAGATATGGTAGGAAGTACGTACTAGGTATAGGGCCGATATTCTCCCTATCGAATCTTTTGCTATTTCCTAGACAAAATCATTTTTATCGTCCTCATTATCGTCTCCGATATCGAATATGCGCCTTTCATTCCGAATCTCGTATGTAACCTCTTTCGAAGTCGAGGGCAGTTTCTTCTGCCATCACCTCCACCTGCACCGTCTGGATCTCTAAACTAGAAAGTCCCGTTGACCAAGGGCCGTCTTTTTCACAGCTGTTTCAATTTCAATGAATATGAAGATGATAGAAATTTCGTATAATATTTATTGGAATACCTTCAATTTCCTCAATTATTCCGATGTCATAACTCCGAGATTATCGCAGGTCTCAACTAACACCGGCTCGTCCCTCGGATGGCCAACAAGACGCTTTGAGTGTCATAACAGAGCGCGCGATCTTTGCTATCTTTCCAGATAGGAGTAGAAGCTCCAGCGATCGCCGGAATTACGCATGCTCCTAAGTCTACGTTCGTATGACGTAACCTCGGGTTTTTCTCCTCTGCGATGAAACGCCAATTTACCCAGAACACTTCGCTAGCGAACATAAGTTTCACGGCTTCGCTAATCGACGTCGCCAAAAATATATAGAATTCGTGAGAATCCGAGATCGATTTGTAGTTTGTTCTGTTATTTCTCTCCGTGAGTTTGCCCCACATGGAATTCAAGGCAGTGTTTTGCAGGCCGCGTTTCGCTATGATAGTTCTTATCTCCTCTATATCCTGTCGGATTCATTCATTAGTGTGATAATTATAGATTTAACCACTCTCATATTCGGGGTTTGAACACAATATGGATATCCGGTAGAATCTGTCTTCAATTTCATTAATATATTTGTAATGTACACAACATTCTTTGGACTCATTTTAAAGTTTTGAATACGCTTTTAATGTAACTTTATTGGACGGAACTTGGAAAGGTTTGGCAGCTTACATCACAACTGTTTGTTGGGAGGTTTATTCGTGCGCCAGTTAGTGAGGTTAATATTAAGTAAAATATTTCAGTCAGTACAACGATAATATAAAATACCGAGGAAATTATGTTAATGAAAGACCCGCGAGTTTAGTAACATCGGAGAGACGATCTACTGAAGTAATTTTGTTCTAAATCACGACTTTATCCTCTTGCTTATAGTAAGATATACTTCGTAATGTATCATCGGTTGTCAAGTTGGGCTACGGCATATTCCAGCTGACAAAATGAGGTACATGGGCAGAACGATTATTCAAAATTGTTTGTCTAACGAGTCATTTATTAAACTAAATATTATTCTAAATTTTACGATAACAAATTGGGATTGAAAAGTGGCGTGACATTTATTTTCACTTTAAATTTGTGAAGAATTAATTAGCGTGATTAGGAAACCTACCAAACAAATTACGTTTAGTGTAACTTACATGTATATTAATGTATACTGTGTGTACAATTCTAATTATGTTTCACTTTTTACTCGCTTCGTCACATAAGTGACACAAAGGCGTCATCTAACACCCGAAATAACTAGGTATTCGCGGTGCCTCTGTGTGGCTAACGCTACCGAATATTTCCTGTTCCAGTAGGAATTTCAGTAAAGCCACTTAACAGCCACGTCACGGTCCCCAAAATCGTACACTCGGCTTGGGCGCTATTTAAGTGGTGACAGAGTTGTGCACAAAACACCCCTGTCACTACGTTCAATTGGTTTGCAGAATTCGTATTTTAGTGACTGTACGGTTATCTAAGTTGCAGGAACAGAAGAAAATTAACGTCGGACTAAGTTATAAATTCCGGCGGTACTTAAACAGGACTTAACTGAGACGACTTATTCGTGCACCTCAAAACTCTCAAGGATTTCATAAGCATTTGCATGGCCAAACTTAATTTATCGACGATCCACGTAACTATGAAGGCCCTTTCGGCAACCGCTCAAGCGCACTTTCGCCATCCGTGTTTTGCTCGTATGCACACTACTTACACAGGCAGAATAACAGAATGTCATTACAGTGAAAAGGTAACACGGAATGGTAGAGGATCTTGGGAGTTAGGATGTAACGTTTTATTAAACCTTCTGTTCGTAACATGACTTGTCTATCGTGGCACGCCGCTCGCACACGAATTACAGCGTATTCAACTGGACATTTGAAATATTTATAGACAAACGGTTAAGACTGATACATCTAAGCATTGTGTTGTATCTTATCCCTCGCGTATCTTATAGTGTACGCTCATTGTTTCAGTTAGACCTCCGTACATATCGTATCGTGTGTTCAGCGGTCTGTGTCGTACTCCAGGATGTGTTTTCAATTCTGAGAGACGTGTAAAAATTTCCTAATAAAAACTCGAAGTTCTAATGTATTTGAAACTGGTATCGTGCAGGAGCGATCTTCTCTACCCGCGTCACGGTATGCTCGTAGTCCTCGACTAGGATATCCCCACTAATTGTACTGAGGTCACTGAAAGTTTGGCGGGCATGTCCGTGGAAGTAACAGCAGAACACTTGCTCCAATTTCCACGTCTTTGTGCAGATACAGTCAAAACTGAAGTGAGGGATATCTGGCAGCCTGTACTCACGACAGTTGTGTAATCCCTGTAAACTGAACACATCACAATGTTTTACTGTACTTGACATTGTCGCTGAACTATCCGTCGCATTGAGACCTATGGTATCGGGGTTCAGAAACCTTTTATGCATACTGACGCTAATGTAATTGCTTCCAGGAAATTTTCAATGTTGCCTATCTGAATAAACTCTCGCCTATATACTTTGCACCCTTGCCTTAAATCTGTGATATTATCTTGACACTAAGTTTCCAACACGCTCTTGTTCTCGAAGGCCTCGGATTTTTTATCTTCGTACCAAGACAGAAAATCTTTCCCATCGGATTCACTCTTGTTATTGTCGCCGTAATACTTTTCGTTTGGGGATGGTCCGACTTAGTATATGTTTTCTTGAGTATTAAATTATTGATATAAAACGATTTGGAGGCCGTCAGACGGAAGGCCTCGGGAGCTTACGTAGCGAACGCGGAAAAAACGACACTTTATCTAGTAAAACCACTTGTTGCGTCTTCATACACATTCTTTGCAAACGGCTCACTATCATTTCGGGCTGCTATTTCAACAGGAGAGCTAGGTTGAAGATGAAAAAAAAGTTTGGATGATTTGGCGTTTCGAGTTAATTTCGACAATTTTATTAACCCAGAGGCGTGGTTCGGACAGATGAGACAGCATTTAGCCAACAGGTTCGTTCTAGAAAGATTATTTCCTCTTGCCACACTGCACGCTATGTCGCTAGAAGTATTTACTTTCTCGCACCTGGAACAAACCAGATGTACGCAGACCTAAATTAATATTTCGTATACTGAGGAACCTCCAAATTGTAAAACACGTACAGTACCCTATCGACGAATGCCAACACTATCTTGAGTTTATTTCATGTAACACAGGTGAACTACATCATTGTTGTTGTAAACGTTTTGGCAGTATCGCTTATTATATCCGCGATTTTCGGGTGTTACGAGTTTTCCACAAGTACCGCAACACGCTTCAGATCACATACGGGTTTCGGGCTATATTTTTTGTGAATATAGATATTTCTAAATTGTGTGTTGCCTTCTTTACTCGGGATTCTACCACCTTCGAACGCGCACGCCGGCTCTCCATGCAGTCGCTACGCGTCTCGTCACAGACTGCGTCACCTCCCTTGTACAACCTTTGTTACACGCTTTAAAGACGTGGTGTTTTGCTGTAGCACCGGTCAGGTTTGTGACCACGTGATAGTGCATATCGACTTCATCATACAGTGGATTAAGTCGCTTAGAGTTCTCGACTTGACCTTCAAACATTATGTTGTAACCACTTAACCATTGATACATTACTATCTTATATTCGAGAAAATGTTTCTGGTATCTGGTTCGATCCGAGAACCCCGATCCATTATTTAGTTCGATACCAGTCGTTTCGAGTACGTTTTGTACTGGAGGAGGTATCTTCCAACATTTACGATATGATTTATACTTTGAATCATTATCCACTTTTGAAATCGCTATTAGTAAATCGTGAGCTAAACATCCGTCTGCGGCCTTAAACAGATCAATTCTTCTCTTAAGGTGTGCCATGACGACTGTCTGTCTGTTGTCTTAAGTACACGGCGAATAACTACAGGCGTCTTGACAGAATGCACATTTACAACCAAATTGCCCAAAGTCTTAAATCTAGAATTTGACTAAGACACTTTCTCAAAGACATTCCGTATCACGTCTACAGATAACTGATTTTTCCCCAAAAAACTGTTTCTGGTAGGCTTGTCATTTTCGTTTACCTGATTTTGAATGGTTACCGCCGCCATGTCAATTTCACTCACAATCTTAAACGCGTGATCGAATAGATCGCTCACGCTGGCTTGAAAATGACAGTGGCTAGAAAATGACTGAAAGGATCTCCATCATTGGAGTGATGTGGCAGACGCACGGTAAGCGAAGTGACTACAGTGTTAAACCACCTGTTCTGTCTAGAAATTCTGCCACTTTGTTCAATGTCCGAGGCATGATTATTCTAAAAACACAGATACTTAAAGAAATTTAGGTTTTTTTGCACATTATATACGCTACAGTTAGAATAATACATATCGGACACGCTGCCTAAACTTCACTATAGCCGACAGCGACACCCGGGTCTCTATTTTAAGCCCTTTTACTCGAATTTTATTGACACGGTCTTTCTGTCCTAACACAACTTGCTAATACACTTATCCTGCAAGAGTTACTTGAGGCGATACACGCAGAATAAATACATAAAGTCCACAATATAAAAATGTATTTAATATTCTATTTTATCTTATTCTTAGCCTTCATTAAAGACGAATAAGGTAGCTGACTTAAGTAAATATAGAAAATAAGCATTGAATTAAATTTCTTACTGATGGAACTCGCTGGGATTCTGTAGATTCAAAATGTATGTCATTTTATATTTCATTCTCGAGAACGTGGGCTAATTTACCTGTAAATTATTCGAGCCACATTACAGGTTGGACAAAAGTTTCTTATGCGATTGCTGTTTCGATGAATTCAGACTAGATCTCGCACTGATCGCCGGCATTTGTGCCTTCTTAAGTTCCTGCAGATGCAACCTATGTCTTCTTGAACAGGCAACCCTTAGAGTTTTGGCTTCGTATAGGGTATTCCATTTCACATTCAATGTCGATCAGTTTACTTTGACCAGTAGAGCGCTATACAAACATTATCACCGTGTGGTACATTCAAATAGTGTTCCTAATCAGAAACTGATTCCACATACATTTCCTGCAGTAAAATACAATTTCGCAAGACAAGGAAATTGTGGACACCATATATTTCACAACGAAAGTGTAATTCAATTTGAGAGAATTCATGTAATGCGGTTCACATTTCATGTGGAATTTTGTAAGAGCGTGATCGAAGCCATCATAACATTGCTGAATGACAGAGATGTCTGGTTGTGTTAGTTTTGCGATAGACTGTTATTTATACTACCAGAATTTGTCCGTTCACTGCAATGAAGTGGATAGTTTATAGGGACAGAAATTTGAAGATTCTAATTCAAATTTTCAAACAGAATGTTACGGTGAAATGTAACAATGTGAAAATGTTTGACTAGGGCAACTGGATGACACTTGGCGTGGTGCCACAGCATTCTATTCCTCTGGGCAAAAATAAGTGTTTTTTTCCTAGTTATGATAACATTAAACGTCATATTACAATTTGTCATATCATTGATTGTCGATTGGTTTCTGGAAGAAGGATTTAACTCATAGTAAGGGAACCATTAATTTTTTAACTATGTTACCTTGCGCCACTGAAACAAATAAAGGTCATTTTAAAGTTGTGTAATGACAGCAAGTGAATAAGAAAATGTTCGCCTCATTTCAAACATTATGATGCAAACTAAAAAGACTTCTGGTTATATTTTGTGGATAGAAGTTCGAATTAATGTCACAAAGAAAAAGTGTACAGTGTGTCAGAACTAGCCTTGAGACAAAACTGGCCGTCAGAAATAGCATTACACAAAACAGTCAGCAGTAGCATTACAGAAATGCGTCTATCAGCAGTAGCCTAACACAAAAGAGTCCGCCAGAAGTAGCCTTACACAAAACAGTCCGCCAGAAGTAGCCTTACACAAAACTGTCCTTTAGAAGTAGCCTTACACGAAACAGTCAGTAGCAGCCTTACTCAAAATATTCAGTCAACATTAACCTACACAAAAATTCAGTCAGCAGTAGCCTTACACAAATGAGTCCGTCAGAGGTAGCATTAATCGTAAGTGTTCATTAGAAGTACCCTTACACAAAACAGTCCGTCAACAGTAACCTTAAACAAAACAGTCCGTCAGCAGTAGGCTAAAATACATTCAATCAGAAGTGGCCTTACACAAAACAGTCAGTCAACAGTAACCTTAAACAAAACAGTCCGTCAGCAGTAGGCTAAAATACATTCAATCAAAAGTGGCCTTACACAAAACAGTCAGTCAGCAGTAGCATTACACAAAAGATCAGTCAGCAGTAGCCTTACACAAAAGATCCGCCAGCAGTAGCCTTAACACAAAACAGTCAGTCAGCAGTAGTCTTAAACAAAACAGTCAGTAGTAGACTTACACAAATGATCACTCAGCAGTAACCCTACACAAAAGAGTCCGTCAGCAGTAGCCTTAAACAAAACAGTCAGTCAGCAGTAGCCTTCACAAAACAGTCAATCAGCAGAAGCCTTACACAAAAGATCAGTCAGCAGTAGCCTTACACAAAACAGTCAGTCAGCTGTAGCCTTAAACAGAACAGTCAGCAGTAGCCATTCACAAAAGAGTAAGTGAGCAGTAACCTTACACAAAGCAATCAGCAATAGCCTTACACAAATGTCAGTTAGCAGTAGCGTTACACAAAAGATCAGTCAGCCGTAGCGTTACACAAATCAGTCCGTGAGCAGGAGCCTTAAACAAAACAGTCAGCAGTAGCCTTTCACAAAAGAGTAAGTGAGCAGTAGCCTTATACAAAACAATCAGCAATAGCCTTAAATAAATGTCAGTCAGCAGTAGCGTTACACAAAAGAACAGTCAGCCGTTGCCTTACACAAATCAGTCCGTCAGCAGGAGCCTTAAACAAAACAGTCAGCAATAGCCTTTCACAAATGTGTATGTGAGAAATAACCTTACACAAAACGGTCAGAAGTAGACTTACACAAAACGTCCAGTCTGCTGAAGCCTTAAACAAAACCGGTGTCATTAATTGTTTTGATAAATATAAAACCTTGTACGTACGTAGTTTAATAACAGCTTCAAGGAGTAAGCTTATAAGAATTATTGATGCCCATGTTAACTCCCGGCCCATTAAATTATTTGTGATTCGGAAGCATTAGATTATTTCATTACAAATATGATTTTGAAAGTTTCGAATGCTATCTGAAAGATGTTGAAATATTAGTATAACTTTCATTTAAGAACATAGTGATAAAATAGTGAATATAACAGAACATTGTTATATCAATGATTAATACAACACAAGGATACATTAGTAAATGTTCTAAATGCATTTATTATTTATTCATCAATTGTTACAAGTGATGGTAAAGTGTGAGTACACTCCTGTGAATTAAGAATGTGAACCCATACATAGCTCTATACAAACACTGTCCCACACTTTCTAGCTAAAGTAAATATATTAATGAATATCGTGTAATTTTACGTACAATTGTAATTGTAAATTGTCTTTATTTATTTTACTTATTACTTTAACAAGTTTATAAGTTATATTCTTAATTTTAATGCGTTCGAACCTACTAATAACACATTTAAACAAGGGGCAATGTCAGACATAGTGTAAAAGTAATGTTACAATTAAAATGGCTGGCTTAAAATTAAGTTAGAATTCAACGAAAACGAATCCGGCTTCCACATTTCATGAAGTTATTTTGACGTAATAATACATAACTATCTGGCACCCTACCGAACTCCACGGCGGCACAATCTTTATAACTTTAAAAAGATTTAGGGGTGGCTTGGGGTGTTGATTGTAGAACACTTACTAAACTTCCATTCGGAAAGACTTGTAAAATCACGAAGCTCAAAGAGATTGCGTATGGGTTGTGACAGAGGGCAAACTACCAAACTTCACGGAGGCAAAAATCATACAAAATTTCAAGGTGACTAGGCATAGGGGACGTGGTGGCATACCGACAAAATACCTTGGAAAAGTCGAAAGCCCATGTCTCCCCCGAACTGCCCCCTTACTACAACAACCTGCCGCACGGAATATCGGCAAGCACCCAACATTACAATAAATGTCTCAAACAGTGGGTATTTCAACCGACACACTTTTGTTACTGCTCCTTCTGAGCTACCTTGATGGTGATAACAAAAGTGATCGGTACATGTCGAGAATTAATAACATGTGATGAAACAAACTTCATATTTATGCATTTGTTGATTTCACTACACTAGTTTAAATATTCTCTAATACATGGATATGGAACATATTAGGTCATGTACTGTGTCAAACATTCGTGGTATTTTGTATGCACGAACACACGTGTGTCGTTTACTGGCGGCACAGTATGATGCAAACTGAAGGCGGTAAACGTGTGTTCATGTGGGCAAATATTTCATTAACAGCGACTGAAAACCGGTCGCTGAAACACATTTGACAGAGTGAAATACATGTAATGGAAACAAAACTGATATCGATAATGCGAAAATAGAGATATGACAGGCAAACTTTAACATTAATTTCCTTTGATCACCGATAATTGTATTCATATGTGTGGCTCTACATATAGCCATATATATCTGTTAATGTTTTAAACATTAATCAATTCATCAACACAGTAAATGGATTGTTCTTTGAAGTACCATTTCAATGCTGCTGAAAGGGAGGATTATCAGAAATCAACACACTGTCCTAGTGTCACTAATCATTCCTGCATAACCGGGCATTTTATGATGCAATGCAATACACCGCAAAGTACTGGTTATATTAACCGGTGAAACAGAACACTTGACTGCAAACAGCACAGTGCAAGATGCCTCAATGCACAGTCGGTCAATACCATTTCATAAAGTTGTCACAGGTTCCTTACATACATAACTTTAACTACACTTCTATAAACACACATTAGTCACAAAGAATGCACAGGTACATAACACGAATCAGATATTGACACATACGCAATTGCCTAGACCACCTGCTGAAGTTCAAACCTGAACAGTACACAAGCCAGTTGAATGTAATATCATAATTTCGAACCACACATGTAACTGCAGGGTAGGTAAAAATGGCGTAGAAGACTGTCGGATGGAATGTGCTGTCCAAGCCACGCAGCACTGTCAGTCTGTTCAGGCGTATCCCTTCAGGTGTCGTGAAGTCTGTCAGCAAGAAGTGATCTCGGCATATGAATCTGTAGTGAAGGAACCGAGCTTCCTGCATGGTGCAGAGTCAATTGACAGTCCGGCCAATGGTTTTGAATTATAAATAAATATATTAATAAGAATATGTTACAATCCTAACATAAAGCACAGTTAGTGGGTGTCTAAACCCCAATAATATGCATTAGAATGCTTAATGCATGCTTAATAAGAAAAGGATGTCTAAAAGATTAATATTCAAAAACCAACATAGATTTTGTAAGAAAAAGTTTACACTTACCTCAAAAATATAATACGACGTATATCAGAACACACGGTGCTTTATTCCAAAGAATAATAATCATCATATTAACAGCTGTGTTAATTTCATTTCTCGAAATAGACGTAGTAGAGGAGGCACTAATAGTGACGGTTTACCCGCAGAGACACTGCAGGACACGACAGCACTGGTGATGGTTTGGTAGTACAGAGCGACACTGCAGGACACGACAGCACTGGTGATGGTTTGCTAGTACAGAGCGACACTGCAGGACACGACAGCACTGCTGACGGTTTGGTAGTACAGAGCGACACTGCAGGACAGGACAGTACTGCTGACGGTTTGGTAGTACAGAGCGACACTGCAGTACAGGGCAGCACTGCTGATGGTGTGGTAGTACAGAGCGACACTGCAGGACAGGACAGCACTGCTGATGGTTTGGTAGTAGAGAGCGACACTGCAGGACAGGACAGCACTGCTGATGGTTTGGTAGTAGAGAGCGACACTGCAGGACAGGACAGTACTGCTGACGGTTTGGTAGTGCAGAGCGACACTGCAGGACAGGACAGTACTGCTGATGGTTTGGTATTACAGAGCGACACTGCAGGA
>Ga0209755_10004417_pt1 | contig 16667 bp, 11 predicted proteins | sample TergutCo191P1_FD_187301 | JGI IMG/M metagenome (GOLD analysis project Ga0209755, IMG submission 187301) | Cornitermes sp. P1 segment gut microbial communities from Petit-Saut dam, French Guiana - Co191P1 (SPAdes) (version 2) | ecosystem: Host-associated > Arthropoda: Insects > Digestive system... | reverse complement strand
GAGGGTTTTGGCTCGGGTGTTGTGATTTCGTCCGATGGCTATATCATCACGAACAACCACGTGATTCAAGGTGCGGAAACGATTCATGTGACGTTCAATAACCGTCGCACATTGCCTGCGACCATTGTTGGGTCAGACCCTTCCACCGACATTGCTTTGTTGAAAGTGGATGCGCGAAATTTGGACTATCTCACCTTTGGAAACTCGGACGAAGTGCGGGTTGGACAATGGGTGCTTGCGGTTGGTAATCCGTTCAATCTCAACTCAACTGTGACTGCTGGAATTGTTAGTGCCAAAGCGAGAAACATCAATATCATTTCGCGCCATATGGGCGGAAGTGGTCCGCCGATTGAGTCGTTTATTCAGACCGATGCGGCGGTTAATCGTGGCAATAGCGGTGGTGCGTTGGTGAATTTGTATGGCGAATTGATTGGCATCAACACGGCAATCGCCTCAACAAGTGGCGTATTTACAGGCTATTCGTTTGCTGTTCCTGCGAACACTGCACGAAAAGTGAGCGAGGATTTGCGCACGTTTGGCGAGGTGCAACGCGCGTTTTTGGGACTTCTTTTTGCACCGATGTATCAAGTGAGTTCCATCGAACGACATTTCAATTATAGTGATGGTCTGCGTATTGAGCGCATCACGCCGGGTGGTGCTGTGCAACTTGCCGGACTTCGCGAAGGCGATATCATGATGGCCATCGACGGAAGACCCATCAATACGGGGGGTGATTTTTTTGAGATTATCGGTCAACTTCGTCCGGGCGAAACCATCGAACTGACGTACACCCGAAACGGTCGCACACGGACTGCTAATGTTCTTTTGCAGGATATGGATGGTGGGACTGCTGCGCGGGTTGTTTATGAATGGTAGATGGCAACATCGTCATTGCGAGGGAGGTACGACCGAAGCAATCTTAGATTGCTTCACTGCTTCGCAGTTCGCAATGACGGAGTCTAATTCGCTTTGTCGAGCGTAAAACTAAACGTAGTACCCTCACCAACAGTGCTACGCACGGTGATGTTTTGGTTGTGGGCTTTGATGAAATGGCGGACGATGGCCAAGCCTAAACCGGAGCCGCCTTTTTCGCGGGAACGGGCTTTGTCGGCGCGATAGAAACGCTCGAAAATACGCGGTAAATCGCTCTCGGAAACGCCAATGCCGTTGTCGGATACTTCAATCAGTACTTTTTCGTGCATGTCGTAGATCGTGATTTTGGTGTATGGATCGTCTTTGTCCAGGTAGCGAATGGAGTTTTCGACCAAGTTTGAAAGCACTTGCTCAATCTGCTGATTGTCGGCATAAACCATTGGTTTGGCGGCACTTGTTTTGTTTCTGAACGACAACTGCACACCGCGCTCTTTGGCTTTGATTTCAAAATCGTCAAACACTTCTTTAATCAAGGTTTCGAGATTGAACGCTGTGTAATGCGGCACAATTTGATTGTTCTCAATTTGCGAAATAATGTCCAAATCGTTGATGATGGAAATCATGCGTTGAAGGCTTATTTCTGTGCGTTCCAGATAGTTTCGGTTAACATTTGGATCGTTGATTGCACCATCCAAAAGGGTGGAAATATAGCCTTGAATGTTGAAAACGGGTGTCTTCAATTCGTGCGAAACATTGCCCAAAAACTCTCGACGATAGGTTTCGAGCTCTTTCATTTCCTCCAACTTGCCTTCTTGGTTGATTAGCCAATTTTGCACTTCTTTTTCAACGCCGGAAAGCCCAAGTTCGCGGTGGATTTTCAAGAAATCGTCGCGTGTTTTTTTCTTGGAATAGATGGTTTTGTAAATCACTTTGAGGCGATCTTCAACAAATTTTTTCAACAAAAATTGAAACAGCAAATAGGAGCTGAGCGAGAGCACGATAATCGACACTATTGTGAGCCAACACACCCATTCCACGTGCCTTAAGAACAGCGCCAAACCTACGGCAAACACGCACACCGACGCGGTTGCAATCAGTGCTAATTGATTGGAACTGACATATTTTTTAAAATTCATCAGTCTTGAAATTTATAGCCAACACCCTTTACGGTTTTGATGGAATTTAAGTTCAGACGGTCGCGGATTTTGCGCACGTGCACATCGATGGTTCGGTCGCCAACAATCACATCATCGCCCCAAATTTCGCTAAAAATTTCGTGGCGTGTAAACACTTTTCCAGGTTTTGAGGTGAGCAATTCGAGCAGTAGAAACTCTTTTCTTGGCAACGAAAACACTTCGCCGGCTTTGATGACGATAAATCTTTCTCTGTCGATAATTAGATCGTCGATTTGTGTGCGAAGAACGTCTTTTGTCGTTGGTCCAGCGGAGCGCTTGAATAGCGCGTTGACTTTCGCCAAAAACAGTTTTGGACTGATCGGCTTTGTGATGTAATCATCCGCACCAGCGCCAAAACCAGCGATTTGCGAATAATCCTCGCCACGAGCGGTCAAGAACACAATCAAGGTTTGTGCAAGTTTGTCGATTCTTCGGAGTTCGTGACAGGTTTCGACGCCATCCATTTCGGGCATCATCACATCCAAAACAATCAAGTCTGGCGTGATTTGTTCCGCCAAAGCGATGGCTTCTTTCCCGTTTTTCGCGGTGGTTACTCTAAAATCGGCTTTTTCCAAGTTGTACTTTAGAAATTCCAGAATGTCTGGTTCATCATCGACTAATAAAATTTTCTTTTGCATGGTCATTTACATTTAGGGATTAGTATTTAGTTGTTATTTCTGTATTTTTTTTGTTGTTTTATTAATTACCAGCCCATTATCATCACATCATCTATTCGGAAATTGCCTGGAGTTCCAGCAGGTACGCGGAATCTTAACCTCAGGTTAGTTGTTGGATTAGGAATCTCAAACTGCGTTTCTACAGGTCCCCAAACGGTGGTTGTTTTTGTGTATTCGATGTTTTGCCATGTCGAGCCGTCTGTGCTCCATTCAACACGGAGCGATGTTGATGCGGCTTGCGATGCAAATGACACCTCAAAACTTGTCTTATCACCCGGATTAATGCCAGAAATGATGAACATTCTGTCCTCGCCACTTACGTTGGAAAAGAACACGTTTCCTTCACCAGAAAATGGTGCTGGCGATGCCATCGTGGTTCGTAAATCTACACCACCTTCTCGGGAGTAGACAGCTGTTTCTGACGCTGTTCCAGTCGTAACCCAACCATCAAATTCTTCGATGAATGGATGTCCTGAACCCGTTGATGTTCCTGTTCCTGGCACTGGCACGCCAAACGTTTCTTTGAGAATCAACGTTGGCACTTCGTGATGTCTTTGTTGGATGTGAACGATTCGGTTAAACATCCCTGGACTACTGATGGTTAGATAAGCGAAACGCGGTTCGTCCGTTGGGTATCCTTCTATGGAAACCGTGATTTCGCGGTTGTTAGAGCCCGATGTATGATTGACGGTTGCCCATGATTCAGACGAAGTGATTGTCCAATCGGTATTGCTATTGATGCTGAAATTTAGCGTCGTCAGATCCGTAAAGAATGTTAGATTGGCTGGTGAAACGGACAAGTTGTTAAGCGTTGTCACATCGTTCAAATTGCGCATCGTCAACTGACCACGGTCATCAAAAACGGTAAAAACGCCAACCGCAGTGATTGGGTCTCTTGGGATTTCTTCATTCACAAAATGTGCAAAACCGCTTGAACGAATCACGATGCTATCGCCAGCGTTTGGCATGCCGTCTGACATGAGTGGTCTGAAAAACTGATTGATAGACAGTGCCGATACGTCATGTACCGTAGAGCCCGAAAACGCCCAAGTGAAGAGCGTATCAACGAAAGACGAGATTGCCGAAGGCACATCGGTGTGTGAAAACACGACGTTTTCAATTTTAACCAACGTACCAATCAAATCTCTGCGCGTTTCAGGGTTGTTAAGTTCTGCAACGGTGACAAGTCTGGGTTCTACAGGCGCTTCTTGGCGTCCGGGCAACACGTGTCGTTCGATCATCCAAGGCACTTCGATAAAACCGGTTTGGAAGCTCGGGTTTGCGGATCTAACGCCTAATTCCAGCGTTCCTCGGTTGTTTCCGATGGTCAAGCCGTGCAATTTGATATACACACGTTGTCCTAATCTGTAGAAATTATACAGGTTTGAACGTCCGACGCGGATGCGCAATCCCCCCGTTTCGTCTTGGATAAACATTTCACGAAAGATGTTGCCTTGTTGGTCGCTACTGGTCACACGTCCAGAGATAAAGATGTCTGTATCAATCCGAAGCGGTTGTAAGACACCGTCTTGACTGCGGTACATTTCTTTAAGTTCCGCAATCGTTATGATGTATTCGGGATTAACCGTTACAGGTTCTTGGAGAGGTGGTTCGTCGTAGTTGAAACAGGATGTTAGCGTTACCGCGATAAACAGGAAAACGCCCAGTAGAGACGCGGCATGCCGCGTCTCTACAAATGTTATTTTAAAATTTTTCATAACCATAACAAATTAGAATCTAAAGAATACATTAAGGAAAAACGACGTCCCATTCATATACGAATAGCGTGATTGGAACGGGCGGAAGGTGTCGGCGTTGGTGTCGTGCCACAAACGCGATTGTTCGAAACCGCCGTTTCTCATGGATTGATTGTTTAAGATATTGCTTACTGAAAGTGTTGTGCCGAGTTGGTAGCGTCGACCTGCGAGCGACCAAAAGCGTCCGATGTTTGCATTGAGCACAAATCCTGGCGAAAAGCGTTCTTGTCTGACCATATCCGCGTAAGCCTCGCTAATCGTTCCATCGTGCGAAACCAAGTTTCGAGAGACATCGTCCATACGGCGACGAGGGTTCATGCGAATGTATGAAAAATTGTAATAATTCAAATCTACTGCAGCCCACCAACCACGTCTGGCGCGGTATTCAAGACCGATATTTGCCGCCAATTGTGGTGTTCCCGACACCATAAAACCGCTCCAATACACACGCTCGTTTTGCAAAACAATGCGGTCGCTGTTGTTGTCGGTTTGTGTCAAAAGTGGGTTTGATGTGTAGATATAATCGCCATAAGCCACTGCACTTCGCAACGAAATGCCGTTCCAAATGTGTACATCTGCACCAAATTCGATACCCATGTGGCGTTGCGAAATCCCGCTTAGCGCGAAATTACTCATCGTGCGTTGTACATCGTCAAAGAATGATGAAACGCGACTTCTGTCGTGGATTTCCGTGTAGAATCCACCGATGCGGAATCTTGCGCCAGGCGCACGGAAACTGTAAATCAAATCCACAGAAAAAATGCGTTCCGGTACCAAATTATCTACCGTTGAGTTTCGCGTTCTTGGCGACAAAAATGCATCTGTAAACAGCGGCGGTTGTTGTGAAAAGAACACGTTTGCACTGATCAAATGTGGTCGTCCGATTTGATAGTTCAAACCCGCTTGCACGATGTAGCTCAAAAACGAATATTGGTTCGAATTTCCGTAGGAATTTTCGGGAAATAGCCCGTGACGGAACAAGCCTTCTCGGTGAAAGCGTGTAAATCCAAGTTCACCGCCCACGTAGGCTTCCATGTTTCTGCCCAGCGTGATATTGGCGACTGCCCAAGCGTTGCCGCGTTGTGTGAATGACAAGAAGCTGTACCCAAAGATATCGCCTTCGCGAATCACACGGTTTGGATTGTTCAAATCGAGTTGCCCTCTATCGCCTGCATCAACGGGCGTTCCGCCTTCATAATCTTCGCCGTCATCACCTGCAACACGTTGTGCAAATTGGTTGAGATCAATCCAAAATTCGCCACCCAAAAGGTCGACCATTTCTTTGAAATGATGTGTTCTGTTCCAGCGGTAACTCAACCCGCCTGTAAGGCGAACGTTATTTGTGACTAACACATTAGCTGTGAATCCTGCATTGAATTCCCGCTGATCCGCACGACGGTTTTCGACAATATATTTTGAACGCAACCCTTCAATAACTTGCCCTCCAACACCGTTAATCGTCACATCTTCGACACGCTCCCAATTGTTGAAATTCACGTTGTACAACCCGTCCCAATTGATGTATCGGATGTTGCGATCGGTGAGCCAACCTTCTCTGGCGTTTTCGCCTTGAACCGGGTTAAATGTGCCAAAATCAGTGAACCAACTTGGCAAACTGCGGTGATGGTCGGGACGCGGATCAGGCGCATTAAACCAATCAATGGCTGTTGTTCCGCTTCGTCCGAAACGGAAACTTGTGGCTGCTTGAATGCGCAAACGTTGATTGATGCGGTTTGAATATTCCAACATCGCAATCGGTTCGTGCGAATTTCTGATGCGTGCATTGCGGATTTGTCCGTTTTGCCAACCGATATTTGGGTTGTAGAATGGGTTTTGCACCAAGTCTTGAACCTCGTGCGTGGCGATACCGCTCATCCCACGCTGGTTGGGCGCACCCAAGAATGTGAACGACAAACTTTCTCTGTTGCTCAGTCGTCGTTCGATGGCTACGAAATACGAAACGCCTTGTGCGTATGTGCCCAAATCCCATGCCAACGGATTGTCGGCTGGCGTATAACGTACGGAACCCATCACCGCAAGGTACCAACCCGGTGCCACAGGATTCGCCCAAGCCACACCCAAACGGTGTGCCCAGATGCCACCCGATGCGGCATAATTGATTTGAAACCCTCTGCGGATGCGCGATGCGTTGGTTGAAAGATTTGAAGAACCTGCAACACCGCCAACACCAAAGGCTGTAGGCTGCATGCCTCGCGAATGGTCTGTGTTTCGCGTCACATCGTTCAAACCGCCCCAAAGCGAGAATGGCGAACTGCCTGTGTTCATATCGTTCATTAGCAAACCGTTCAGGAACACTCTGTTCAGACCAAAATCATAGCCTCTTGCGCGGAAACGCATTTGGCTAAAACGTGCGTTGGAAATGCTTGTAAAGACATCGCGTGTTGCGCCCAAAAGCACGAGTCCACCGCCTTGCAAATCATCGCCTTCGGTTTCCATTTCCATGCCATCGTCTCCACCTGCTGAGAAATCCAATTCGGGAAACATAAACACGTTTCCTAAATTCAGTGCTGCTCCTGCGTGCAAGGTTAGCGATGCTTCGTAGTTGTCAAAGTCTGGCGCAGAAATTGTGATTCGCCAAATGCCGGGCGACAAGTTCGGAATGGCGAATTGTCCTGCTGCATCGGTTGTTACAACGTGTTCGTCCACATTGTTGGTCACTAAAACTGTTGCACCTTCGATGGGTGCATTGCCGCCAATACGGTTGATGGCAACTCCGGTGATTTGTTCGGTTTGGGCGAACATGACCGCAGAAATAGCGATTAGAATCGTGGTTAAGATTGATTTTAGATTCATATTGATTGTTAATTGGTCTTGTAGGGGCGTATTGCAATACGCCCCTACGTATGGTTATCTGGAAATGAATATATAAACGGGTAAATGGTCAGAAAATCCGCCGTGATAAATCCCTGGACCAGGGAGGAACGAGCGGAACGTGTAGCCCGCACGGCTGCCGGCTTCGGGTGGTTCGAAAAGGAAGGGTGCTGGCACACATTTTCCAAAAATCACGCCTTCAAAGTCGCGGTTTCGGCGCGTTCGGCGTGCGTTTGGGTCGTGTGGGCGACTGCCTGGCGGTGGCATCAACTGAAAACCTCCGCTGCCATCAATCATGTTTTGGCTTACGATAATCATGTCGAACAGGCTCCAGCTGTCGCGAAACGGAAGCGTGCCAAGTCCTGCTCTGAACATATCGTAGAACGGATTGAACAGGTCGCCTTCTTGCATGTTGCTTCGGCTTCTTGCGCGCAAAACGTTGTGTACACTGCTATAATTTGGATCATCGTTGAAGTCGCCCATAATCACAATGCGGTGGTCGGGCGCGGCTTCTTTGATAGAATCCACAACATGTCTCAAAATAGATGCCGCAAGCTCACGGCGAGGCTCAGATGCCTCTCGTCCGCCCAAGCGCGAGGGCCAATGGCTGTTGAAAAAGTGGAAATATTCGCCATCAATGCGTCCTTTGAACCACAAAATATCGCGTGTTCGCAGTCTTGGAAAATCGCCACCTCTCACCTCAATCGGCTTGCTAAACACATATTCGACGGTTTCGGCACAAAACAAAAACGCTACATCCACACCACGTCTGTCGGGCGAATCGTAATGCACAATCTGGTAGCGTGCTGCACGAATGCGCGGCGCATTCACCAAATCTTGCAACACCGAACGGTTTTCAACTTCCTGCAAACCAATCACAATTGGCCATTGGCTGGTGGTGTGTGGTCGCGTGACTTGTGCAATGCGCTCAAAAACTCGCGACAACTGACCAATCTTGTGCCAATACTTTTCGGATGTCCAATTGAATCGACCTTCTGGCGTAAAATCCACATCGTTAATGGTCGTATCTCTGTACGTGTCGAAGAGATTTTCCACGTTGTAACAGACGATGACGTGAACTTGTGCGTGGCTTTTTACTGTGAGCAGTAGTAAAGCGAGGAGTACGAATGTTGATTTTAGGGTTTTCATATAATCGTTAATTTATTCCAGGCCAACGCGCCCAATTTATCGGTGTTGTTTCTACATCATCTTCCAAATTTGGCTGTCCGATTTGCTGTCCATACAGTCTCAAGTTTGGAAAGAAGTTTATATTTGTCAGGGTTTCTAATTCGCGAATGGTGATGGCATCTGTTCGTCTGGCGGGTCTGCGTGCCATGCCTCTGTACTGCTCTAACCAAAATGCAATGCCATAAAATGAATCGCCGCGCCGCTGAACAACGGCTTTGAAATGCCACCTTGGCACAACGGGGCTGTTGATGCGATGAAGCACTTCTTTGATTTCCGTTCCAGGTGCGCCAGGGATAATTGAGCCGCCTTTCACCACGTAAAGTGTGTCGATATCTGCACGTCGTGCCCACGTTCGGATTTGATTTTCAAGCCTTAGCCAAACGCCGTCGCCAGTTCCTGGATCATCTCTATGGTTATTGTGAAATTCACGCAAGTGCGGACTGATGTTCGACATGAAATTTGTTTGATCGTTGGCTTCCTGGCTAAACCTACGATCTGCGGAAGCCAAGATATGTCCACGTTCGTAGCGATACGTCGACCAAAATCGTGGAATTATAAAATTGCCCGAGCGGTCTCTTTCATGCGGTTGGTATCTTATCGGAATCATAGGGTCAAACGTGAAATTATCACGCTCAATAGTGCCACTTAGAAGCTCTGCTGTAAGCACGTAGGCGACCCAAACAGCGTGGCGTTGCGCGGTATCGTACTCCAACGAAAAATTTACAGCATCGCCAACAAAATGTTGAATGAACCATCTCGGATTTCGAACTTCGGGCAATTCCAACCGAAGTCCAACAATGGGTTGCCCTTGCATCAACGTCATTTGAGCGGTGTCTCCCATTGGCGTAGTTACTCGCAACTGCGCTCTACGCACGTTGATGGTTTCAGGACGTGCCTGAAAACGGATATCCACATACCCTTCACCGCTACCGAATGCTGGCGATACAAGTTCTGCAAAATTGCCTTCAGATGTAAGTTCGACCGTCCAAGAGGTGTAAGTTCTGATCTCAAATCGCTCTGTGTTGGCTTCATCAGGGATAATCGGATTGCCAAAAATACTTATTGTGCCAATGGGTTGCTGTGTGACCGTAACCGACCTCGACGTTGAGCCAACCGTAACTGTAACCGTTCCGATGCGAGGCTCTCCTGTGGTGTTGTCATCAACGACAACAATAGTCGGAAACTCGCCTGTACCGCTTGCGGGTTCAGCCCAAAGCCAATCGTCGTTGGTTGTTACAGTCCACGCGTTGGTTGGATCTGTCAAAATCACCAAAGGTCTTCGTGCATAGTCGCCTTCAACCTCGATCGCTTCTACGAGCGTGGCTCCAACACGAAAGCCAATTTCCAAGTTTGGCGGTGTGTCTTCTTGGCAGGATGTCGTCGCAAGTAAGCCGATTAGGAGAAGACAAGCAAGTATTTTATGTAAGGTTTTGCTCATGAATTTTTATCATCACTCTGTGAAATCTGTAATTCGAATATTGTCGACATTAACCGAAGTGCTACCGGGTTGTACAGGTTTGAGAATTCGGACACGGTTATTATCACCGGTTCGATTAACCTCTACCGAAGCCATACGCAGTTGTTGTCCTGCAGCAGCCCACGACGGTGCAATGACGTCTTCGCCATACTGTGTCCAAGTTGCGCCATTGTCTGACGATACCATCACACGCAATATTCCACCGCTGTGTGTACCAAACGAACCGTAGTAGAACGATACCGTGCCGATGCCGTTAAGTTTGTTGAAACGCATTTCAACATAGTTTCCACCAGCAGCTTCGTCGCTGGCATTTCCTCGCAAGCGAATGCTGCGTTGTCCATGAACACGATCGTTCGCGTCAACAGAAGGCGTGCCTACTGGACCACCTCTTGTAAGCCCGCGGATAAACCAGTTTCCTGATGCGAAGGTTCTTACGAAACCGGCATACGTACCAGAAATCTCGTCACCTATCATTGTTTCAAAATCTTCAAAAATTTCTGTTGGTGGCACTTCGACACCAACACCAACCACACGAATATCATCAATACGTGCGCCGAACGATACAGCTGTTGCAACAATTTTCAAATATAATGTTTCTGCACCTTCAACCGTTCGTGTTTCAACAGTGACGCGTCCCCACTCAGCAGTTGTTTTTGTGAAATCAAGGGTTCTCCAAGTTATGCTGTCGGTGCTATATTCGAGTGACATCACTTCGTTAGTTTGGTTTGTAGCAAACGAAATTTGCACACGATTTGCACCATGAAGCGCTATATTATTCACCAAAAGCGTTCCACCTGCACCGGCATTAAAAAGCACATTGGCACCGCCCGAAAACGCAGGCACTGGCGATTGCATCGTTGTTCTTACGTCAACGAGTCCGCTGTTTTGGCCTTGAACAAAGGTTACAGCACCTGCACCTACACCTTCTTGGATAAAACCATTGTATTCACCAACCGGTGTATTTGCAGCCGCACCAGGACCAAAGGTTTCAAACAACAAAATTTCAGCGGTAGGATCGCCCTCTTGTGAAATCACAATGCGCTGCAACAAGCCACCAGCCGTTTCTACATACAAAACCAAGTCACGGTCTAACCATTCATTTTCTTCAAAAACAGTGACGGTTATTTGTCCATCATCTTCGCCCATTAAGGCAAACGGCGTAATCTCGAACCAGCCCACTTGATCGCTTTCCGTGCGGATATGCCAACGGCGTGTGCTTTGTACATCGATCGTAACGATGCCACCACCTTGAGCAACATTCGCCGCGTTAATGCTAACGCTTAGCTCGGGTGTGTTTTGTAAATAAAATTCGTCTTTTTTACAGCTTGAAAATAGCAACGCTGTTAAAGCGAAAACGGACAAAATTTTGAGGAAACTTTTCATGAGTTTTGAAGTTTTGATTGATTGCACAAAGGTACGATATTTTTTTGTAATTGCCAAATTTTTTTGCATAAAAAAGGGCGGGTTTCAAACCCGCCCTTACAAATGTTATTTCACAACCGTTCGTGTGAGGATTGTACCATCCTCGAAAACAATACGAACAACATACGTTCCACGCGGTAGCGTCGACATATCAACAGAGTCTCTGTTGCCGTGTTGTTGAACGACAACTTGTCCTGCGAGGTTGTAAATTCTCACCAATGCAATCGCTTGCTCAGCAACAATGTTCAACACATCTACCACTGGATTTGGGAACAACGCAACTGTCGTTTCCGCGATGTTTCTTGGGCAGATAGATGTTGGGTCTTCAACGCCAGTTCCTGTTAAGATGATTGAATCTTTGCGCTCATCGTCTACATAGATATACAATACAGCACGGATTTGACCCTCAACGGTTGGCGCAAACGTGATGTTAAGTGTTCCGCCAGCACGCGGATCCCAACCTGCATCAGTTGCTACTGTGAAGTTTGGAGCCAAACCTGCATCAACTACAGCGATAGGATAAGGCAAGTTAATACCCGTTACAATAACAGACTGAACCGTGCTTGTACCGATGTATCGGTTGCCAAAATCAACGTTATGTCTGTCTGCAACAAGCATAGACTCCCACGTCAAAAACACTTCCGACATGTGCGATGTTCCACCTGCAGCAACAGTTGTTGTTGCTCCAGTTGCGTAAATTCTTTCATCAGAAGCAACCAGCCAACGCAAGTAGAGTTCAGCCACGTTGTTAGCTTCCTCAGGCAAGACGTTTTTGAAAAAAGGTCTTGGGTTTGTTTGATTTACAACACTGTATACCTCACCGAAATTCACCCATTCGCCAGTTGTACCAATTCTATACTGCAGCTGCCAATCTCTTGGGCCTGTGTTAGAACCACTTTGTCTGTGTGTTAGAATCAACGTGTAATTAGGATCAACCTCTGTTGTGTTGATAGGACCTGCTTGCCAATATCTTGGTGTCTCCATCGGTTCGTGAAGATTGTCAGAAACAAGACCTGCACGAGCACCGAGACCGTCAGTAATACGTCCGCCAGCATCTCTAATGAACTCTACACCTAAATTGCCTGCCGTACCAAAGTTCGACTCACGTCCTTCGGCTGTAGGATTTTGGAAATTCCAACCAATCAACACATCGTCGGTGATTGATAGGAACATTTGCGTTCTAACTGTATCGCCCGTAGAAATGGTTACTGTAGCTGTTTCGCCACGTGTTGTGCCTGTAAATTCAACTTCGAGCATGTATGTTGTTGTAGACGTTGGAAGCGTCGTTCTTGATGGCACAAAGAGCGGATTGCTCGACTCAATCGTAATGTTTTCAAACAAATAGTCGGCTGTGATTGGGACTTGAATCGTCGATACATCTGTATTTACAAGGTGTACCATATCGTTTCTGAAACCCAATGTCAAAACTGGTGCTATACCTACACCTGCCAATTCAATAACGCGTGTTGTTGCGCCTGCACTGGTAATGGTTAGTGTTGTTTCTCTCAAACCAGGCGTTTCCGTGTTGAATGTAATAGTCAAATTGCCACCGTCTCGTGGGTTCCAACCTGCGTCAGGTGCAACAGAGAAGTTAACATTGTCTGCCAAAACGAAGGCAATATCTTCTTCCAAATTGAAACCTTGAATGGCAATCATTTGTGTAGCATTCGTATTCAATGGTGCTGTTCCGAGATCAATGTTCATATCCGCAGCAGCAATGTGAATCAACGGGTCTGTTGGGTCAATACCTACACCCACCAAAGGCACCGATAAATCAGCGGCAGCGCCAGTTGTTGTGAATCGGATGCTAGCTTCGAAAGGACGTACTTCGTCTGGAGCAAATGTAATTTCAAGCGTTCCAGAGGTTGCCCATTCTGTATCATCGTAAGAAAATGCAGCAGCGTCAATACCTTCAATAGCGAAGGTTATAGGTTCTGTAAAATGTGCAGCTGTAACTTCGATGGTTTCAGTTGCTGTCAATATCCCTGCAAATACTTCGTCGAAGTCGATTTCATTGCGGTCTGCAACGATCATTGGATATCCTTCGAAGGTTCCGTGAATGGCTAAACCATCTCTTGCATTTACACCGCCTACAGAGAAAAGACCCCAACCGCCAGTTGTTGTTTGTCCCGTAGCGTAGTAGCGTAACCAAATACGTCCTCTTACATTTTGCAATGCAGCAACTTCTGACACATCAAAACTGAAGGGTTGGCTAGTACCAACACTTACTTGTGGAGTGCCGATAAGTGTGAAGGTTGTTCCATCCAAACTGTAAGCAAACTGTGTTGTTACTCCAGGAGCGTTTGCAAAAGTTGCAGTTCCTGTAGCAAAGCCTTGAATCAACGACAACGAAACTTCTTGACCAGGTATTGCATTTACAATAACTTGGAAATATCTGTCACTTGTTACTGAAATAGGCGCGTTTCCAAATCCAGTGCTTCTGAACGAGTGATTGCCTTGAGATCCAGAAACATCAGCACCACGTGTGATTAACGTGTAGTTTTCAACAGAGCTTAAATTAGCATCGCGTGTTGTTGCGGCGGCAGTTGCAACGTTATCCATACCTGAAAAGTTCCATGCAAGGATTACTGGGTCTACTCCACGACCTGCCAAACTTATAACAACATCGTTAGCGCCTGCTGTACTCAACCTAATGCTTGCAGAATATGCACGTGCTTCAGTTGGATTGAATGTTACACCAAGTGTTCCGCCAGTTGCTGTCCAAGCTTCTTCATTGACAGTGAAAGCTGCTACATCTGGGCCTTCAAGTGCAAGCGAAATATTTCCTGTAAGGTTGCTTCCCGAAACCACGATGTTTTGTGGAGCAGAAGGTGCTTCAGTAAGTAATACATCACCAAAGTTTGCATTTACTGAACTCGCAGTAATTACAACAGCATCTGGATTCCACTTGAAAAATTGGAATCCTTGATCATTTGGACCATAATTAGCCGTCATTAGCATAAAACGTGGTGTTGCCTGAGTTGATCTAAACGATAATCTTTGTGCTGGATCCAAAGGATCGAGTTGCACTTCATATCTATTTTGTCCTGTATTCCAACTAACAACCCAACGCGCACGTTCCTCTGCATCGGCTCTCAATGCTAATCGATTTTCTGCATACTGACTCATATAACCACCTGTAGCAGCGGCAAACGAACGAACAGTAAATGTGTTACCAGTAACACGCTCAAAATGCCATACAAGATTGCTTGTCGGATTGTCGATCCTGTTGTTAGTAACAGATAACCCTCCCACAAGAGGTACAGGAGCAAAGCCTCCAGATGCAGCAGGACCAACGATGGTTGTTCCCATTGCAACTTCCGAAATTCTTGCAGCAGAAGCTCCAGCAGCGTTCGCTACTATAAACCAGCCTTCGTCCATTTCATCCATTGTTGTAATTCGCTCAAACGCGCCTTGTCCTGGCACAGGCGTCTGCGCATTCGCCATGTTAAATGTTCCCAAAGCGAAGACCATCGCTGCGAGGAACATACTTAGTTTTGTTAGTGTTTTCATAGTGTATTTTGTTTTTGGGATTTAATTATAATTCGTACAAAAATTCTGGTGCAAAATCAGCTCCATTAGGCCATTCTATGGTATTATAGATTATCTTGCCTTGCTTAAAAAAGTCAACATCTTTCAATGGTGCAAAAACCTCTCCCATCAATTCATTTTTCAAATCAACCGCCTTTGTCTCTCCCGTGTTGAACTGCAATTTCAGTTTATATCCATCGAGATATTGGACATCGGTAATTTCTATAAACTTCACATCTTTCATTTTGCTCTGTTTTTTAGACCAGTGGAGGTATTTTACTGATAGGCTCTCCGTTTTTTGCTTTATTCCACATAATCATCAGCTCTGCTTTATGAATTTCTAACCAATCAAAAATCATTTTCAAAGCTCTTTGTGGCATTTCCCCAATCACAACGCCGTTTTCAATATGTACAATTGCTTTATAATCCCCATACCACACGTGGAAATGCGGAGGGTTATGATCTTTGAAGTTCATCAAAATCAAAAGTCCGTAAAATTCACTTATTCTTGGCATTATTTGAGATTTTTTTTGTGATTTTTGACACAGCAAAATTAGTCCTTTACTGTGTCTAAATCGTTACAAAAGTACAAAAAAATCGTTAATCTGCAAAAAAAAGTTACTAACAAATTGTTAATAACATTGTAGGGGCGGGTTTCAAACCCGCCCCTACAGGTCGATTACACCAACCCAGCAAACCCCATAAAAGCCAACGCCAAAATTCCCGTAGTAATCATAGCAATCGGTGCACCTTCCATAGCTTTTGGTGTGCCAGTAATCGCCATTTGCTCACGCAAGCCGGCAAAAATGACCATCGCTAATAAAAAGCCTAATCCCGTGCCAACGGCTGTGGTTGTGGCTTGTAGCAAATTCAAGTTGTTTTGAATCACCAAAATCGCTACACCTAAAATCGCACAGTTTGTACTCATCAAAGGCAAAAAGATACCCAACGATTGGTAAAGCGGCGGACTCACTTTTTTCAAAATAATTTCAATCATTTGCACCAAAGTCGCGATAAGCAAAATGAATGCAATGGTTTGCAAAAAGCCCAAGCCAAGCGGATTGAGAACAAAGGTTTGCACCAAAAACGTGATGATGGTTGCCAACGTAATCACGAACAGTACGGCAAGTCCCATACCCGTAGCGGTTGACATTTTATTGGATACGCCCAAAAACGGACAAACGCCCAAAAATTGTGCAAGAATGACGTTGTTGATGAATACTGCGGCGATGATGATTAGAATGAATTCCATAACAGTGGTTATTGGTTATTTGCCCCTTCGGGGCGTTATTTATTGTTTAATTACTATTAATTACTACTTCATAACGACCCCGTCAGGGGTCTAATTACTATTACGCTGCCTTCTTTTTCGTAAGTTGATTAACTCCTGCGATTAAGAACCCAAGCGCAATAAACGCCCCAGGTGCCAAAATAAAAATAATAATGCCGTCGCCCGGAATAAATTTCCAGTCGAAAATACTGCCTGCGCCCAAGATTTCACGAACAGCGCCAAGCAAAGTCAATGCGAGCGTAAAGCCCAAGCCCATACCGATGCCATCGAGGAAACTTTTGAAAACGCCGTTTTTCATTGCAAAACCTTCGGCACGCCCCAAAACGATACAGTTTACAACGATTAGCGGAATAAATACACCAAGCGCTTGAAACAATTCGGGCGTGTAAGCCTCCATCATAAACTGCACAACCGTTGTGAACGATGCGATAATCACGATGAATG
>Ga0209755_10004416_pt1 | contig 16668 bp, 15 predicted proteins | sample TergutCo191P1_FD_187301 | JGI IMG/M metagenome (GOLD analysis project Ga0209755, IMG submission 187301) | Cornitermes sp. P1 segment gut microbial communities from Petit-Saut dam, French Guiana - Co191P1 (SPAdes) (version 2) | ecosystem: Host-associated > Arthropoda: Insects > Digestive system... | reverse complement strand
GTCGAATCTAATAAAAATGTAGCAACTAAAAATGATTGGAAAAAGGCTATAGATGATGAGTATCAGTATTTAGGCGTTAATAGCCAAGCAAAAAAATATATTTCTGAAATTTTTATTGATTGCAAAGTTGGTCAATGAACAAAATCCTGAAAATAATTCAAATTCGGGCCACGCCAAGCGCAGCGACCGAACAGCCGCAGGCTGGTAATTCGGATTCTGACAAAAGAAACGCTTTGTGCGAACACAACCATCTAGAAAAAGAAGCCTCCATCCTTAACTCCGGGAAAATTTCCTAATAATGCCTTGACAAATACTGAAATTTTTTCTATATTTATATATAACATACCCACCCCGCTTCTCGTCAGATCAGCGCGCTAAGGGTGAGTTTTTTATTTTAAGGAGAGAGAATTATGTTGGGAATGGTTTATCAAGAACCGTTTTTATCTTATGTTGAACAGATAAATTTGCTTAAAAACAGGTTTGCAACAATCGTATATATTTCGTATTGTCTATGATAATTTATCTATTAAACATCATAAATCCAAAACATTCATTCAAGCAAAAACTAGATGCTTTATTTCAGAAATACCCCAATGTAAACAAAATTGCTATGGGATTTCCCATTAACTGGCAAGAAGAACCTCTATGGGTTAACGCTTCCTAATCCTGAAAATTATTCAAACACACCCTATCAAAGATTTCAGGGGCTTTTTTTTGCTGTTAATTTAGCCTTAAGATAATCAAACGTTTCATCTACGCTGTCTGAAAAGTAAATCAAATCCATGTCTTCTTTGTCTATCATGCCTTCGTCCACGAATCTTTGCCAATTCACCATGCTTTTCCAAAATTCCGTTCCGAACAATACAAGCGGAACTTTGTCTGTTTTTTTGTTTTGAAGCATGGTTAAAGCTTCGAACAATTCATCGAAAGTTCCAAAACCGCCTGGAAAAGCTATTATCGCAGAAGATTTAGCCAAAAACCAGAGTTTGCGCAAAAAGAAATAGTGAAACTGAATCTCTAAATTTTTATCGACATAAGGGTTTGTGGTTTGCTCAAATGGCAGTTCTATGCAAAAACCAAGAGATGGGGCTTTTGCCTCCTTTGCGCCTTTGTTGCCGGCTTCCATAATGCCTGGGCCACCGCCTGTGCATACAGCGTATTTTTCCGGCTGGCTTGTTGCCCATTCGCCTAGCTTAAATGCCAAATCACGAGTCGCTTGATAATGCCTATCTTGTGGTTTTGTTCTGGCACTCCCGAATATAACTATGGATTTGTCTATTTTGTTATCGTTTATAATGGCTTCGGAGGCCAAAAACTCGGACAAAATGCGAACCGAACGCCCGTGTGGGCTGTCCAGAAAATTTTTATCATAATAGGCTAACATTATTGGAATATAGTAAACGTTTTATGCAGAAAGTGCTTTTATTTGCGTTTCCCAAACGAGTTCCGGATTGTCGGAGCGCAAGCAGTCCATGTATTTGGAGCCTAAATAAGACCATGCGAAAATATTTTTTATGCCTGACTTTATGGCTATTTCCGTTGCCTCTCTCACAAAATGCTCGGTTCCTGCATCTATATGGTAGTTTTTAATCCACATTTGCGCTTCTTTGCCGTGTTTTTTTGCTAAACTTGCTATGCGAGAGCTTACATCGCCGTAGTCTTTTTGAACTTTTTCCAGCGAATCGCCTTTTTCCCAATAAGGGTCGCTTCCGACTTCGTCAACAAAAGGCAGACTTGCTACTTCGTCCCAGTTTTCCAAGCCTGCGGGAAACCAAGGCGGTAGCAGGCAAACAGAATTTCTTTTGCCAAGCTTATGCACCTCTTCTGTTACAAAAGATAAAAACGAAACTAAACTTCTTTGTCTAAATGCATTAAATTCTTCATTTGGCATTTCCGGAATTTCTTTTCCGGATTGCTCTTTATATAACCCCGAACAATCGGAGCAGCGACATGCAGAGATGGTTTTATTTTTCTCAAAATAAAAATGAGGCTCGTCCCAAAAAATAGTTTCAACCTCGCTATTACAAATGTTCTTTATCCATTTTTGCATATATGTGCGAAAGCCCAAGCTGTTGGGGCATGCCGCTATCAAAGGTTTGCCGTCAAGACTTACCTGTGCCATCTCCTTATTCCTTGCCGTAAGCTCGGAATAAGCCTCTCCTCCGAACACTCTACCCACTCCCCAAGGGTTCGTGTAAACGTTCAGATGTTCTTGTTTAGAAATGGCAATAATTTCTTTCATTGTTTGTGGGTAATATTGCAGATCTTCTTCAGAGAATGTGTGCAACACATAATTGAAGCCTGCCTCTTTAATGGCTTTCATATCTTTGCGAACCCACTCAGGATTTCGCACACCAAAATAGGATACCCCCTTTTTCATACGATTTAATGTAGAAAAAAACAGAGCCTTTAGGTGAGGCTCTGTTTGATTTTGCCTAACGGTTCCACTCAGACAATTCAGAAACCCAGTCTTTGATAAAATATGCTTTGCCGTTTAGCAGTTCCTTTTTCGCCATAGTTATTGCCGCCGCTTTTGAGCGGTCTGTTGCGCTTACAGAACCTTTCAAATGCACTTCGCCTTCGTTTGTGCAAGAAAATCCTTCCAGGCTAACATCTATTGTGCAAGAAACGGTGTTGCGAGTTTCATTGCAGATAGGTTCTGTTGTGTCTATTTGCACCTTTAGGCCGCCTGCTCCGCAATAACCATCTTTAAAAGAGATTCTCTTTTTGAGAACAATGGAAAATTCCTGGCTGAGCGGGTTCATTTTATAGCTTTGGTCTATAAACACGCCTCCGGTGAGCTTTAAGAGCTGGATAACAAGCATATCCCCAGCTTGGTTTATATCTTGCTGTGTTAAAAGTTTGCTTTGCACAGTGGCTTCGGTAGGATGTTCACCTTCACTTGCGCTTACAAGCCTTGCGCTTAGCACAAAATAACCATCTCCGGTATTTGAACTTTCCACTATGCATATATATTGCGTTTTATACAAATCGTTTATTTGCCTTGCATCTTCGTCTAATACGAAAGTGCCCGGCAAATATTCAAAATCTTTTTTCAAAAAGTTCAGAATTGCGTCGGAGCGGTCTGTAACTTTGTAGCCTCCTTCTTTTAAAAAGGCTTTTTCAAGTTTTGCTTTGAGTGGCTTTAGTGCTTTGAATTTTGCCGGCTCATCGCCAAACACTGCCATTGTAATGCTTTTTTTGCCTTGCGCCAAAGTTAGCGATGCAAGCAGGAATATGAGAAAAACTGTTAAGCGCATAGAAATAATATAGTTAAAAAACTTTGGGAATTACATACATATTGTGCCGCTGCAGCATCCCTGTATACTTGGGTCATACTGCAGGCCGCCACAGAGAGAATATATCATGTTATCGTAACAGAATTCTGTGTTTGGGTTATACCACTGGGTGTTGCAGAGATCATATATTTTGTTATCCCCCCAGTAACAGAATTCTGTGCTTGGGTTATACTGCAGGCCGCCGCATTTGTTGTAAAGTCCATTGTTGTAACAGAATTGCGTTGAAGTGCTTGTGGTATTATATTTGCTTGTGCCGCAGCAAGCTTCTGTGCTTTTGTTGTATATAGTTGTGCCACAGCAACTTTGTGTGCTTAGGGTGTACTTCTGGCCGCCGCAGCAACCTTCTGTTGCCATAGTAAATCTTCTTAGACCACAGCAATCGTCCGTGACTCTGTTTAATGTGTCGCCCTGAGATGTATGTTCGCATCTGTAATCAACTTCGTTGTAAATGTTGCAAAATTGATATGTTTGGTAAGAGAATAATCCACCGCACAAAGGCCGAATATTATAACCGCTATAGCAAAAATCCGTTGCTTCGGTAAATTTTCTTTGGCCGCAGCATTTTTCTGTGTGTAGGTTATATGTATCGCCTAAAAATGTCCCACCGCATCTGTTCACAACCGAGCCTTCGAAGCAAAATTGATTTTCAATGTAAGTGCTGTATCCACCGCACAAAGGCCGAATTTCATCAACGCCATTATTGCTATAACAAAAATTTATGCTTCGGTTGTACTTTTCATTGCCGCAGCAAGCTTCTGTGTTTGGGTTATAAGTTATGCCGGCTGGTGTGTTACCGCATCTGTTACGAATAGGTCCGCTAGGTTCGTTGAAGCAAAATTGAGATGAGCTGTACACTTCTCCATTGCACTTTCTAGTAACCACATCATTAAGGCAGAAATGTGTTGCTGTGGTAAATTTATTTGTGTAGCAGCAAGCTTCTGTGTTTGGGTTATAAGTTGCGCCGGATGGTATTTCACCACATTTGTTCTCAACATTATTGTTGATGCTACAAAATTGAGATGAAACGAACACTTTTCCGGCGCACTTTCTAGTAACCTCCTCATCAAGGCAGAAGTATGTGCTTGGGTCATAAGTTAGGTCGCCGCATTTGTCGTAAATTTCATTGTTGTAACAGAATTGTGTTGAAGTGCCTGTGGCATCATATTTGCTTGTGCCGCAGCAAGCTTCCGTGTTTGGGTTATAAGTTGCGCCGGTTGGTATTTTACCGCATTTGTCAAGAATAGGTCCGTTAGGTTCATCGAAGCAAAATTTAGATGATGTGTATGTAGAATTGCCGCATAGTTTAACAACTGAACCTTCAAGGCAGAATTCCTTGGTTGAGTCATATTCTTTGTCACCGCACTTTCTAGTAATCTTCTCACCAAAGCAGAAATGTGTTTCTAAAGTGAATTTATTTTTACCGCAGCAAGCTTCTGTGCTTGGGTTATAAGTTGCGCCGGATGGTACTTCGCCACATTTAGAAATAGAGTTTGAAGCACTGGAGCTGCTACTTGGCACAACGCTGGAACTGCTATTTGGCACTGCGCTGCTGGAGCTGCGAGGCACAATGCTACTGGAGCTGCTTGGCATTGTATCGCCATTCAACAGGCACCTAACAGAAAAAGCCCCTGTTTTTTTGTAGGTACAGGAGAACAATTTATAGCCATTAAATTCATAGCAATGCGCATGATCTTTTACGCCACCATCTGAGGAAGTCCACCAAAATGCAGATTTGTCTATAAGAATAAAAAGATCTTGGCCAAAACCATCCAAAATTTTTTCCCCACCTAATATAGCATTAAATGTACTAGAAGAGTTAATAAGCTCTCTAGTTCTTTCTCTTGCTAAATCAAATAAAATATCAAAATCTTCTTTGCTCGGCAACCTATAGCCGTTTGGGCAAACATTGTTTGCAGCTTCCCAGTCGTATAATCCTCCGTAAATTTCGCAATTTTGCTCCAAATCGCCATAACACCACATATTCCCTTTTCTTGGCTTTGCTTTTGAATTTTCAGCAAGCCATATTTGAGAACCAATTTGCACTAGCGAACCGGATTTTAAAATTGTTATTGAAGAAGACTGCGACGAAAGTGCAGAACTTTTCGCATCCTGATCATCATTGTTAGTACAAGCCAAAACAAATACTGCAAATAAAAAAAATGCTAATTTAACAAAGTCTAAAAATTTTTTGACAAAGAATGCCGCCATAATGAAATAAATATAGCAAATTAAAACTTTCTATATTTATTAACAATGGTATTTATTAAAGAAAACAAAGCGTTAGCAGTAATGCTAGTTACTGCAGTTATAGCCTGTGCGCAAAGTGAAGGCGATTCTTTTACCGATTCCAGAGATGGTAAAGAATACCGCAGCGTTAAAATCGGCAGCCAAACTTGGATGGCGGAAAACCTTAGCTACGAAACAAAGAACAGTTGGTGCTATGATAATTCCAACGGTTGTTCGACCTATGGCCGGCATTATGCGTGGGATGCAGCCATGAATGCTTGCCCTGCAGGGTGGCGTTTGCCAAACAATGAAGATTGGAACGGCTTGGCCCTGCTTGCCGGTGGTGGCAGCGTTGCAAGCAGAATACTTAAATCAAAATCCGGCTGGAAAGGAAATGGCAACGGCACTGATGAATTCGGTTTTGGAGCTTTGCCTGGCGGTGGCTACCTCGGTGGTAGTTTCAACGATGTAGGCGAGTCAGGTGCTTGGTGGAGTGCCACGGAGCAAAGGAAAGAAGCGTTCCGCTGGCGCATAGATTTTGGATGGCATTTGGAAGGAGATGTTCGCGACAAGAGCCGAGGCATGTCGGTTCGCTGCGTTCGCGGAGGCGCAAACACTAGTTCTTCTGCTAATCAAAAAAAACAGTCTATAAGCGACCTTGCCGGTGTTTGGAAAGGCAGCTATTTCTTGTATCAAAACGAAATAGGTTTAACCTTGACTGTTTACAAGGAGGATGCTAACTATAAAGCGACTTTTGAATTTTATAACCTTCCCGGCAAAACAAATACCGAAAGAGGTAAATTCTATATGAAAGTTTCTTATAATCAATCTGCAAAAACATATTACCTTGAAGGGTATGAATGGATTGAAGACCCTTGGGGTTATGAATTTATTGATTTGGAAGGAACAATAACCGGAAATACATTTAGCGGTTCTAAATATAATTTCCGGGTTAGAAAACAGTAGTTACACTTTAAATAAATTGACAGTCGATTTTAGTTCGCCGGCTATCTTTGCCAAATCGCCTGCGCTCTGGTTAACCTGAGCCGCTCCCTGCGCACTGTCTTTTGCTGCAGAACTCATTCCAACAACATTGTTGCTAACATTGGTGGCTCCCTTTGCGGCTTCGCTGGCGTTGCGAGCTATGTCGCTACTGCCTTTTGCCACATCGCCTATGGCATTTGCTACACGCTTTGCGCCGGCATTTGCCTGGGCAACATTGCTTGCGATTTCGTTGCTCGCTTTGGTTTGCTGGTCAACATGGCCCGCTATGGATTCCACAGAATGATTTATTTTCACAATGATTTCGGAAACATCACGAATAACCGCAATCGCATCGTTTGTGCCATTCTGAATGCTTTCTATGCGGCGAGCAATGTCGTCTGCGCTTTTAGCGCTTTGGTTGGCAAGCTCCTTGATTTCTCCGGCAACAACCGCAAAGCCTTTGCCGGCCTCACCTGCGCTTGCTGCTTCAATGGTTGCGTTTAGCGCAAGCAAGTTTGTTTTGTCAGCTATTTTTTTGATAACATCGGTTACTTGCCCAATTTCCTTAGCTGCAAATCCGAGCTTGTTCATAACGCTTGTGGCATCTGCTGATTTGGTTGTGGCATCTGTAGCTACTTTGCGAACTTCGCCGGTGTTGTCGGCAATTTGGCTTATGCTTGCGCTCATTTCTTCAATGGCAGCCGCAATCGTATTCATATTCGTGCTCATTTGCTCTGCTGCGCTTGCAACTTCGCTTGAATTTGCGCTTGCCTGCTCTGCGCCGCTTGCCATTGCGGTTATGTTCATGGCCATTTGCTCTGTGGTGCTGGCTACTGTGTTGCTCTGCGAAACGGTTTCTTCTGCGCCGCTTGCGAGTTGCCTGCTAACGGAAGAAAGTTCTTCTGCGGCTCCGGCAAGTGTGTCGGAATTTACGAGCAATCCTTTGAGAATTTCTTGTATTTTTTCAAAAAAATGATTAACGGAACTTGCAACTATTCCTATTTCATCTTTCTGGTTAATATCGGAACGAGCACGCATATCTCCGTTTTCGCCTTTTTTCAAGATTTCCACAACATTGCTCAAGGGCTTTGTTATGGAGAATGTCATATACAGGCCAATGCCGATAGAAACAATTACCATCATAGTCAGAATTATTGTGCTAATGCTTTTTGCGCCTTCGTAGATTTCATTGCTGTCTTTTTTTGTAGTCAATGCGTTTTTTTCCTTTAGGTGTGTGAACAGATCATCGTATTGGGAAACAGTTGTTATTTTGCTAGTCAATTCTGCCGGAAGTTCATCTTTTGGATTGCGATCTTGGTCTTTAACAAATTTATCGAATTCTGCCGAATAATCATTCAAAGCTTTCTTAAAGTTTTCTGCTGCATCAAAAGCTTCCTGCGTTCTTGTTCTTTTTTCTTCCGCATTGTAAATTTTAATCAGTTCTTTTACAAGAGAATCTTTTGTTCGCAGGATTGTGTGCATCTCTTCCGGTGAATGAGCATTGAGAACATTGCGGGCCTCTACGCGCATCTGCTGAACCATTCGCTCGGAATTGAGCAAATTTATTATAGGCAGCACGGCTTTTTCGTAAAGTTCGGTTGTGCCGTCGTTAACTTTTGACAATTCATTCAATAAAAATATTGAAGTGCACGCTGCCATTAATGTAATCAGTAAATAGGACAAAATTAATTTGGGCCCCATCTTTACATTTTTCATTTTAAAACCCTCCAAGTTAAAATGATAAATTTTCTTTTGTAAAACACAAAGATAGAATTTTTTTAAAAATTTGTCAAGGGAAAAAATGAGAATAACTTACGAAAAAAATTCTACCTGGAGTCGGTGTAGCGTCGTATATATGCTGGTATTCACCGCCGGTCAAGTTCCTTGCATAAAATGAAATTTTTGATTTGCTTGTTGGTTTGTAACTGAGCATTGCATGATAAAATGCATTCGCCGGAATTTCTTTTTTCTGCGCTCTGTCTCGGTAAATTACGGAGTGCGCTTCGCCTTCCAAAGAAAGTTCAAAAGAGTAAGGAAGAATGAAAAGAAGTGAGCTATAGTATTGCTCATTTGGCTCGTTTGGCAAGTTACCCGGATTTTGCAAAGTTGCGTTTGCATTTATTTTTAACCATTTGAAAATCTCTGCGGAAAGCTCACCTTCTATTCCGTAAACTTTGCTTTCTTCCGTGTCGTTTATAGGTTTTGAAAGCACTCCGCTTGTATAGTAAAATATGCGGTTTCTAATTCTGTTTGCAAAAAGCGTGGCAGTTGCTTTTGTATTTTTTGACTTATAGCCAAAACCTATTTCCGCTTGCTCTCCTTGTTCGGCTTTCAACTCCGGGTTGGATAAAATTCCAAAACTTGTGCCGAACAATTCAAAAACAGATGGGTCTCTGAAATAATGCCCCACGGCAAAAAAAACATTTTCAAAGTTTAGAGAAATTCTGCCGGAATTTAAATTTCTGGATACATCGCTATATTCATTGGAATAGGAAATGCCGGAAACTTTTCCGCTTTCCTGTTTTTGCTTGCTGAATCTGGATGCGGCATTTGCTGTTATGTTAAAGAAATCTGTCGGCGCAAAAGTGCTCGCTCCGGATATTTGAAAAATTAGATTTGAGAGTTCGTAGTTAGAAAGCATTGTGGATTTGTTTCTTGATTCCAAATACTGGTAATTTAAATAAGCGTGAAGTTCGGTTTTTGAAAAATATAAAGAACTCTGCCCACCGGCGTTTTTTATTAACAGTCCGCTTTCTGTGCGTTCGTTTTCTTTATATCCTATTTTATCAAGCAGGTAATACCACTTGCTCATATTTTTTTCTGCGCCGGCAAAACCTTGCAATCCGAAATCGAAACTTTCGTTTTTCGGTTCAATTTCAAAACTCGCAATAACCGCATCTCTTGCGGAATTCGCAGTTTGCGTTTCCTGCTCTTCACGTCCGGGAATTCCGCCGGCTTCGGAGCTGTGCTCAACTCTTAATATGCTGTTTTTTTTGCCTACAAAAGTGAATGAATGAATACCTGAAGTCTGTGAATATTCAGCATTTTTTCTCTTTGTCCAAAAATCGTCTTCTGTGTTGTAAAGAGTTCCGTTGCGGTTCAGATAAGGAAAATTATTGTCCGATGCTCGGTGGCTTATGTTGCTTGTCCAAAACGCAGAATCTGTTAGCGGAGAGCTTGCCTGCATTGAGAGAAATTTGCTGTTGTAGCTTCCGTAAGATGCGTAAAATTTGCCGCCACGTGCTGCTGCGTCTTTTGAAACCAGATTTATAACTCCGCCCATTCCGTTTGCTGCAAATTTTGCCGGAATGTGCCCTTTGTAAATTTCGATTTTTTCATATTTGTTTAAATCTATGCCGCCCAAATCTGCAGCACCTATGTTTTGCAAAAGCACGCCGTCTATGGCAATGGCAATTTGGTTACCTTGCATTCCTCTTATGGAAACGCTTTGAAAGCTTCCCATTCCGCCTTTTTGCCTGGTTTGTATTCCTGCGTGTGTAGCAAGTATGTCTGCAAGGGAAAGGTTTTTGCCTTCCCACTCGGAACTTCTTATTTCAACAACGCCATCGCTGCTTTCTATTTCGCCGGCCAAAACCTTGCTTTCCGGCAAAACGGAAACTGCAAAGCCTTCCGCTTTAGAAGGCGAGCAGAATAAGAATAAAATGAAAACTGCAATTACCATCTTGCAATGGCTAAGGATGCCGGTGGCAAAGCATCTCCATTCACAGAAATCATGCTTGTCAAATCATAGACTTTAAGGCCTTCGCTATCTCCGACGAAAAGCTTTTTAGCCACATCGTCAAAAGCGATTCCATTAAATGAATCTGTTATGTTTGGTAAAGAGGCACCAACTGCTTTATTGGCTAAATTCACGGGCTTAACGGGAGCAATTCCCCATTCTTCATAAACGCTTACATACAGAATTTGGTCGGCTTCATTTAATGCAATTGCTCCGGCTCCACCACCAAGCTCTGAGCTTGTAGCCAAAACTTCCGAAGTTCCCTTTGCCAAATCCACAATTTCAATTCCGGCGTTTGCAAAAGCAAAATAATCGTCTATTGAGGAAACATAAAGTTTTCCTTTGCTCAAAATACTGTAGCCGGGATTGTAAAATTTCAACGGAATCGTATCTATAAGAGTTTTTGTGGAGGCGTTTATGCGAATAAGAAGGCCTGGCTTTGTTGCAGAAAGCCAGCCCTCAACCGCTTCCAGCCTTTGCGCAATAACAAGCAGCGTGTCGCCACTTGCTTTAATAGAAGCGGCATTAGCTTCGCTTATTGGCAAATCTATTTTGCTGCCCAGCACACAAGTAGCAGGGTTAAATTCCTGCACATAATCCAAACCATACAAAGCGATATATCCTTTATTGCCAACAACTGCGACTTCATAAGGGTTTGAGGCATCTTCTAAAGATTTTTGGGTAATTAGGCTTTTGTCTCCGATTTTGTCTGCTTGCATGCAGGAAATGCTATTAGTTGCACCCCAGTTTTTACGTTCCAAAACGAAAACATATTTGCCGTTTGCAAATACTTTTGAATCTTGATCAAATAAAAGCTCGCCGGAAGAAAGGCTTGCAGAATTTGGGTCCATCCAGCGAAGCAAACCTGTTTCCATGTCGCTTGTGAAATTCAGAAGCAGAGAACCGCTTTCCAAGCTTGAAGAAGAATTTTTTTCTATTGAACTTGATGACAAAATCTCTTCTGTAGAACTTGAAGAAGGAGTTTCTTTTTCATCATCATTGTCGTTTGAGCAAGCAAACAATGCTGCTAAAATTGCGAGAAGAGTGAAGGGGCGCATAATACAAATGGAGCGTTTTAACGCAGCCAAAGAGGTTCTTTGGAACATGGTTCTACCTCGGAACAAAAGTTGTAAAACTCCTTATGGAGCTTCACCACCCAGCAGGTTTTCCGGCTTTGGCTTTTGCATTTACTTTTGCGCTTGCATTTACCGTCACGGTAGCGGGACTGCCCTTGATTTGCACAAGGTTGCCCTGATAGGATAGGGGTAATGTAGAAAAATATCCCGCAAAATTTTGCTGTTTTAAAAACTTTTTCATAATTTTCATTTTTTTGTTGACAAAAGTCAAAAAATAATCTATATTTAGAACATCTCTGTAAGGGAATTCCGTGAAAGTCGGAAGCAGTCCCGCTGCTGTAAAGATTTGCGAAAGGGCAAATAAACCACTGTAACTTGTGTTATGGGAAGGTGCCCGAGTAAGATCAAACCTAAGCCAGAATATCTTGCTGAGTGTGTGTATCATAAGATACATACAACACGTTCCGAGGTAGAACCATGAATATGGCAAAAAAATCTATTCTTAAAGTGGCAAGTGTTTCACTTGCTTTTGTATTAACCCTTTCCTGTTCCGGCGATAGTGTAAGCAATAGCGGAAACAACAATGATAATGATATTTTGCCTTCTTCCGGTTCGGAAGAAGAATTGGTATCATCTTCAAGTTTAACGGCAGGAGCACAATCTTCCAGTTCGGGAACAGAAACGCCTTCTTCAGATTCGGTAGCAGGTATATCATCTTCTAGTTCGGAGAAAAACACATCTAGTTCATCGTTTTCTGTTACTTACGGCGAGTCGGTTACCTTAAATGACTTTACCTTTGACGATGTTCAATATTGGGTTGGAGAAGGCTCAAACAGAGCTGCTCTGATTGTTCAATGGAATGATGGAAAAAATCCTGACGCATTGGTATGGGGTTATAAATGGAATGGAAACAAAACTGGAAACGATATGATTAGGGATATAGCGCAAACAGATCCAAGAATCTTTATGTTATTATATGACCATAACTCTATGGGAACTGCTGTTGCCGGTATTGGTTATGACTTTAGTGGAAATAGCTCTATTGAATTAATTCGTGACGGTGCGGATTATGGCTATGACTACCTTCGTAAAACACCAGTTAACGGAATAGTAACAACTCCTGATTACGATTTTGATTTTTGGACATGCACAGAGCCTAGTGCACACTGGGGTTCAGCCTGGTATGATGGTTTTTGGAGCTATTGGGTGAAAGATGAAGGAACTGAATATGAATTTTCGGGTATGGGTACTTCCGGCAGACCTTTGAAAAATGGCAGCATTGATGTTTGGTGGTTTGTTGATGAACCTCCCATTACCGGTACCGCATATAATCCTGACCTCATAACTGAAAAATATGATTGGTGTGGAGGCTTTTATTTTTGCATTGTTATGGGAGAAGTGCCTGAAGCAGAAATAGTAAGTACGTTCGGTCCTTTCATTCCTGTAGCCAGTCCCTAGCAAAAACCGGAAGAAAGTGAATAAGGCAAAACCCATTTTCAAAAAGCGTCTAATCCCGTTTATTCTAGTAATCGGGATTCAGATGCTAATTTCCTGCTCCTCAAGCGGAGGCAGTGACGATTATGAAGAGCCGCCCATGAGTATTCCTTTTAGCGATTTAACTTTTGATGATATTAATTTTTGGATTGGCGAAGGCGAAAATAAAGCTATGCTTATCATTCAATGGAATGATGAAAAAACTCCTGCCGCTTTGGCGTGGGGTTATAGATGGAAATCTGAGGAAGCAAAAAGAGGAATCGATATGGTTTACGATATTGTGGAGGCTTATCCCAACCTATTTGCTTTAGTATTTAACAATGAAATTGGCGGGTTTGGTTATAACCTTAACGGGGGAAGCTTTGCGGTAAATCTTGATGGCAACACCATAATGCCTGATAGCAACGGATTATTTATTACTGATTTATATAACTTTGATGATTATGCAATCTCTGATTCGGAAGACCGCTGGCAATCGGGATACTTTGAAGGAACTTGGAGCTATTGGGGTTCGGATAGTCTTGGCGGTAAATTGGAATACTCAGGCTTGAGTGCTTATGCAAGAAAGCTGGTAAATGGCAGTGTTGATGCTTGGTATTTTGACGCTGAAATGTATAATGATAATAGCGTTTTTTATAGATGCATGCTGCTTGGCGAAGACTGCGATGGAAGAGATTTTTTTTGCGATGTTTTTCCTGTAGCGAAACTCCGCTAATTTTAATTTTGCCTAAAGACACGTCAAGCGAATCATTCTCTGGTTGCTTGAGCCTTTGAACCTAAGCGAAATGTCTTTCTTTGATTCGTCAAATTTACCGTCTATCAAAACATCCACGTATTTCAGGAATTCCAATTTTTCACCGCCCTCCGCTTTAATTTCTTCATAAGTATAGCCGGAAAAACACCAAACATCCCAGTTCTTTTCTCGCTTGGCCCACTCCGCAATTCTTTTGCAGGCTTCAGGCTGGAGCATAGGCTCTCCACCGGAAAAAGTGATGCCTTTTTGCCCTTTGAGTTTTGAAAGCTCGGCAATAATGGATTCCACTTTTACAAATTCTCCGGCATTTGAATTCCAAGTGCTCGGATTATGGCAGCCCTTGCAACCTCTGTCGCAACCTTGGCACCAAATAACCGCACGCAAGCCTTCGCCATCAACAATGGAATCACTCTGAACAGGTGAAGCAAGTTTAATCATAGTGTTTAACCCTCGCTTTTTCTTCTGCTTTTTTTGCATCGTTCCAACGATCCAGCGAACCAACCAAGTAACCGGTTATTCGCCGCAAACGCTCAAACTTCGGTTCGCCCTTTCCCTCTTCACGCCCGCAGGCAGGGCAAACATGCCCGTCAATAACGCCGGAAAATCCGCAAACAGGGTCTCTGTCAACAGGATGATTCACAGAACCATAGCCAACTCCGGAATCTTTCATATAACGTATTATAGATTCAAAAGCTTCCAGATTTTTGCCAATATCGCCGTCTGTTTCCACATAAGTGATGTGCCCTGCATTGCAAAGAGCGTGGTAAGGAGCTTCTATATCTATTTTGTTGTGTATGCTAATTTTGTAAAAAACAGGAACGTGGAAAGAATTTGTGTAAAATTCCTTATCGGTTACGCCTTTTATTTTTCCATAAGCTTTTGTGTCAAGCCTGGTAAAGCGCCCGGCCAAACCTTCTGCAGGAGTGGCAAGCAAGCTGTAATTCAAACGATATTTTTTCGCAAACTTGTCTGTGAGATTTCGCATAAACTTTACAATTTCCAAGCCAAGTTTTTGAGCTTCCTCGCTTTCGCCGTGATGTTTGCCGATTAAAGCTACCAAAGCTTCTGCAAGCCCAATAAAACCTATGGATAAGGTTCCGTGCTTAATCACATCTTTAAGTTTTGAATTTTGCTTTAAATTTCCGCTATTAATCCACACGCCTTGTCCCATTAAAAACGGGAAATTCTTCACGGTTTTTTCTGCTTGAAAATTAAAACGCTCCAGCAATTGCTCTGCAGCCAAAGTGAGTTTTTCTTCCAGCTCTTTGTAAAAACCATCAAAATCCGCTTCGCTTCGCTCGCCTTGCTCACTTTTTGCAATGCCGTGGTTAATTGCAATTCGTGGCAAATTTATTGTTGTAAAAGAACAGTTGCCACGCCCAGTTATGCGCCCATCGGATTCGGGAAATATGGATGAGAACACTCTTGTTCTGCAGCCCATAGTTGCTACTTCGCTTTTGTAATCGCCTTTTTTATAGTATTGCAAATTAAACGGAGCATCTATGAATACAAAATTTGGGAAAAGCCTTTTGCTTGAAACTCGCATTGCTAATTTGAACAGATAATAATTAGGGTCTTTTGGATTATAATTTATGCCTTCTTTTACCTTGAAAATGCTTATTGGAAAAATAGGAGTTTCGCTTTTTCCAAGCCCTGCTTCTGCGGCAAGCAAAAACTGCTCTGTTACAAGCTGGCCTTCCGGCGTTGTATCTGTGCCAAAGTTTAAACTTGTGAAAGGAACCTGCGCTCCTGCACGAGAATGCATTGTGTTGAGATTATGCACAAGCCCTTCCATAGCTTGATAAGTTTGAGTTTTGGTATCTGCAATCGCTTCTGCCTCTGCAAGCTTGGTTTCTTCTTTATTCAAAGCTTTGTTGTTTTTAAATCGAGAAAATTTAGCGATGTTTTGCGCTAGATTTTTTTTATAGGTTTTGCGAACTCCTTCTGCCATTGCGTAGTCAAAGTTTGGGATTGATTGGCCGCCGTGCATTTCGTTTTGGTTTGCTTGCAAAATTATTGCGGCGAGAGCGCAGTAGCTTCCTATGCTGTTTGGTGTTCTCAAAAAGCCGTGCCCTGTGGAAAAGCCTCCACTTGCGAAGAGTTCAAGCGGATCTGTTTGGCAGCAGGTGAGTGTGCCGGTTGGCAAAAAGTCCAAGTCGTGAATGTGAATGTCTCCGCTTTCGTGCGCATTTGAATATTCCGGTTTCAGCAAAAACGCTTTTGCGAATTCTTTTGCGCCCTCGGCTCCGAACTGCAGCATTTTGCCCATTGCGGTGTCGCCATCTATATTTGCATTGCTGCGTTTAAGATCGTGTTCGTTGGCCATTGTGCCGGTGATTATCTGGTACCTAGTCATTAAGCGAGCTTTGCTGTTTCTTATGCGTTCACGCTCGTTTCTGTAGAGTATATAGGCTTTTGCGCTTTTTTTGTGGCTTGAATTCATAAGAATATTTTCAACAATATCCTGAATTTGCTCAACGGTAGGAATGCTTTTTCCAAGCTCTTTTTCTGCGTGCTTCACAACTCTGTCTGCAAGAGTTTCTGCTGATCGCAAATCGTATTCGCCTGTGCTTTGCCCGGCTTTTGCAATTGCGCTTGTGATGTTGGATTCATTAAAATCCACAATTCTGCCATCTCGTTTTTTAATGGACTTAAACATATACATATTTCTCCTGGTTCTCCTTCGGAACATTAATGTAAAGCTCCTTATGGAGCTTTACCCCCAGCAGGTTTTCCGGCTTCGGCTTTTTTGCATTTACTTTTGCGTTTGCATTTGCCGTCACGGTAGCGAGACTGTCCTTGAATTGCACAAAGTTACCCTGATAGGATGATATAAATATAGATTATTTTTCTCAAAAAAGCGCAAAAAATCTTCACTTTTTTTAGATAAATCGGAACTCACGGAATTAGAATGGGTTACGAAATTTTCTGTTTCGCTCCCAACACTCCGCAACGCCCCAAATGCAAAACTTCGTGGCAAAATTTTCTATTTTTGTAATAACAGAGAGGTTTTATGTTTGAGCAAATTTTAGTTCCAAGCAAGGATAATGCGACCATAACGCTTCCTTCGGATTTGTATGGAATGGAAGTGCGAGT
>Ga0209755_10004415_pt1 | contig 16675 bp, 13 predicted proteins | sample TergutCo191P1_FD_187301 | JGI IMG/M metagenome (GOLD analysis project Ga0209755, IMG submission 187301) | Cornitermes sp. P1 segment gut microbial communities from Petit-Saut dam, French Guiana - Co191P1 (SPAdes) (version 2) | ecosystem: Host-associated > Arthropoda: Insects > Digestive system... | reverse complement strand
CAGGTAGGAATCCAGGTCTGTTGCAGATATACTTACATTGTGATCTACAAATTCATATTTATCTCCGTTCTTCAAATAGACATCCAAATGAGAATCTCCATCAATTTTTGAAGATTTTATTCTGATTCTGTTTCCTTTAGAGAGCGTTATTTTATATGCTGCTGCCCAGTAGCTTTCGCCGGTTACTCTGAAGTGCTCTTCGGTGTCACCTGCCACTAAATCGGCCAATTGACCGGCTTGGGTGAATGGTATGCTCAGCAGGTTAGTGCCATAGGTGATGGTTTTTACTTTTGCCGGGTTGTCCAGAAGTTCTGTTAAGCTAATGCTTGTTTGCGCCATTGCCGTAGTTAAGCATAGAGCTATGGGGAGAAGTGTAAGCCAAGCAGGACGCATATGAAATAAATATAGAAATTTTCTATATTTAAATAATATATGAAAACAATTTTTGTAGTTGATGATGCAGATACCAATCTGGTTATGGCAAAAGATGCCTTGGAAAATGATTATCGAGTACTCACAATGTCTTCAGCAGTAAAAATGTTTAATATTTTGAATAAAGTAACACCGGATTTGATTTTACTGGATATAGAAATGCCGGAAATGAACGGATTTGCCGCATTGGAAAAGTTGAAACAAAATGAACAAACCGCAAAAATACCGGTTGTATTTTTAACAGCTCATGCTAAAGATCATGACTCTCAATTAGGCGCAGAAGATTTTATCACAAAACCGTTTTCAGTACCTGCATTGCAAAATTGCGTAGCAGAACTTATTAAACAGTCTCATCTTGAGGGATAGGCAACTCGGCTAACGCCTTCGCCGCATCTGCTACACTATCGTTCTTGTAGTCGCTGTGCAAAAGACCGTCTTTGAGCTTTACCGTACGGCTGCTGAAAGTCGCTATGTCCGGCTCGTGAGTGACAAAAACTATTGTTTTATGCTGGCCGTTAAGCTCCTGAAAAAGAGACATTATTTCATAGCTTGTTCTGGTGTCCAAATTTCCCGTTGCTTCGTCTGCCAAAATCATGACCGGATCGTTCACCAAAGCTCTTGCAATGGCAACCCTCTGCTGCTGGCCTCCCGAAAGCTGATTGGGAAAATGGCCGCTGCGATAAGCAAGGCCAACCTTATCAAGGCAAGTCATAGCTCTGTCTCTGCGCTCCTTTGCGGAAATTCCGGAAGAGTAAAGCAAAGGAAGCTCAACTTGTTCCACTGCGCTGGTGCGTGGCAAAAGATTAAAGCTCTGAAACACAAAGCCTATCTTTCTGTTTCTCAGTTGCGCAAGCGCATCTCTTTTCAATTTGTGCGTGGGTTCGCCATCAAGGATATACTCTCCACTCGTAGGTCTGTCCATGCAGCCGAGTGTGTTGAGCAAGGTTGTTTTTCCGCTGCCGCTGGTTCCCATTATGGTCACAAACTCGCCGCTCTCAACGGTAAATGTAACTCCACGCAAAGCGTGCACAACTTCTACGCCCATGCGAAAATCACGTTTAATATGTTTTATGTCTAAAATAATGCTCACAAAGATCCAACTATCTCTAGTATTGTTTCTCTGACAATTCCCGTTGTTTGATTTGCAACGGCAGAAAGAGCCTTGAGAGATTCCGGAGTGTTTATAACGCCGAGCGCAAGAGCAGCTTCTCTGGCAATAGTCTCGTTGGAATTGTCCGCAACAATGCTGCTCAAAGGCGCCAAAAACGATGTGTCGGGAAAATGGCTCATCACTCGGATTGCCGTAATTCTGTTCTCCTGCGCAGCTTCCTTGTTCTTCGCCTCTCTAACAACAAATCTTTTTGCAACCATTCCCCTGTCAATGAAAATCTGTTCCTTTGCGAGTAGAGAATCCAAAGCGAGGTCGTCTGATTTATATCCATCTACAATTAATTGAAATTCCTTTTGCAAATTCTGCATATAACCGCTGTTGGTACCCGACTCGGATTCGTAGTAAAGCATTTCAAGGTAGTCTATTCTGGAGCGCATAAATGCTAAATCCATTTCATGTACAACAAGCTGCTTTCTCAAACTGTCAATCTCTGCCTTTTGGCTATGCAAACCGGGGGAGAAGCCTCCGTTAATGGCAATGGACATGTAAACGCCCGGCGCACGATAGCCGGTTTGCGCTCCCGGATTTTTGATCCTAAACCCGAAATCGCCATCTTCATTGAAGAAGTATCTGTAAAACTCGGTTGCGCCTGCGCTTATATGGAGTGCTTTTACAGGCCTGAAAGACAATCCTAAGTTATGATGAGCAAATCCATACCTGAAAAATCCCTCATAAGCTGCATGCAATTTCTGCGTACCCAAGCTTTTTTCAAACCCCCAAAAAGGCGCAACGGCATCTGCATTCATGCTCGGAAATGCCGAAACTCCGCCCAAAAGCTTCCAGTACTCGCTGCCCCACTCAGCGACTAGGTAAAATTCCCCTGTTTGCTCTTTGCTCTGAGCTTTGGAAACAGAATAAAAATAAGCCTCAGGGCTTTGCACAAAGGCTCTGGCACCGATAGCAACAGCCGGAACCCAATCGTAAGCCTTGGTTATCTGGTCTTTTACGTCTAAAGAAACCGAATTCCCGAACTGAACACCGAACTCCAGAGAGTTAAAAAGCCCAAAACGCAATGAACTGACAAACGGATGCCTGTCGCATAAACCGCTTGAGCTACAGGCGGACTGGTGATACCCAATGGTTCCCCTAACTTGGAACGCTTTATCCCCCAAAACCTGCGCAGAAGGCACTACCAAAAAATCACTACCATCGCTAAGGGCAAAAACAACCTGCGGAAACAGGCAAATAAACAATATTAATGTAAATCTTTTGAACAGCACAAATGTAATATAGAAAATACTATTTTCTCCATAATATGTCTGCAAAGAAATATCATGAGAAAAATGTTTACGACGCATCTGTGGAGCGTATTGACTTCATATTTAAAAATTTTGAAAAAATATACTTATCATTTAGCGGCGGCAAAGACAGTTCGGTTCTGCTGAATCTTGTTATTGACTATATGAGAAAACATAAAATAGACAAAAAAATAGGCATATTGTTTATAGACCTTGAAGGGCAGTATCAAATGACCATTGATTTCATCAAAAAAATACTGGAAAAAAACATTGATCTGTTTGAGGTGTATTGGTGCTGCTTGCCGCTGAATCTGAGGAATTCTCTGAGTGTTTTTGAACCGTTTTGGACATCGTGGGATTTAAAACATAAGGACAAATGGGTTAGAGATTATCCGGATTGGCCATGCATCACCGAAAAAAATCATCAGTTTAATTTTTTCAAAAAAAATATGGAATTCGAGGACTTCATTCGCAAATTCGGAGATTGGTATTCAGGCGGCAAAAAAACGGCGTGCCTGGTTGGAATTCGTGCCGATGAGAGTTTCAACCGATTCAGAACCGTTGCTTTAAAGCAAAAAAGCATGTTGAATAACCTGAACTGGACAACGAAAATATCCAAAGATAGCGACACATATTGCTGTTACCCCATTTACGATTGGACCAATCAAGATGTATGGGTAGGTAATTATAAACTCAACTGGGATTACAATGAATTGTATGATTTATTCTACAAAGCCGGGCTTACGCTGAGTCAGATGAGAGTTTGCCAGCCATACGGGGATGATCAACGCATTGGGCTCAATTTATTTCGCATAATAGAACCCAAAATATGGGCAAAGGTTGTGGACAGGGTTAGCGGAGCAAACTTCGGCAACATCTATTGCGGAGACAGAATACTCGGATGCAGAAGAGTAAAACTCCCCAAAGGGCATACCTGGAAAAGTTACACGCAATTATTGCTCGCAACACTGCCTAACTCCACAGCAGAGATTTACAAAAATAAATTCAATAAATTCATAGAATACTGGAAAACCATAGGTTCTGTTGTAAATACATCATGGTTACCGGAAGAAGCATATATTTCAGAAAAGCTTTCAACGCGTAGCCCCAAAAATATGCCGCTTGTAGTTTATAAAGAAATACCCGATAAACTTCCGGTATGGGCAGAGAACAAAAGACTCGGTCCAAGCTGGCGCCGCATGGCAACGTGCATTTTAAAAAACGATCATTTGTGCCGTTCACTGTCTTTTTGCCAAACAAAAAGGCAACGGGAGCGCATGCAAGCGTTGCTGGAGAAATATAAAATAATATAGGAGAACAAAATGAAACCCCAGGAATATAAAAGTCCGGTTTATAATATAAAATCCATCCCTGTAGAAAAGCTGAGGGCTAACGAATACAACCCCAACAGCGTTGCACCTCCGGAGATGGAACTTTTATATTTGAGCATAAAGGAAGACGGCTACACAATGCCCATAGTAGTCTATTACCACAAAGATGACGACATTTACGAGATAGTCGATGGTTTTCACAGATATTCCGTGATGTTGCGATATCCCGATATCTACGAAAGGGAGAACGGTCATCTTCCATGCTCGGTAATTGAAAAGCCCATAAGCGAGCGCATGGCATCTACCATAAGGCATAATCGTGCGCGAGGCAGCCACAATGTGGATTTAATGAGCAACATAGTTGCGGAGCTGGTAGAGATGGGCAAAAGCGACAAATGGATTTCAAGGCATTTGGGAATGTCCATGGATGAAATTCTGAGATTGAAGCAGATAACAGGATTGGCCGCATTGTTCAAGGATGCGGATTTTTCAAAAACATGGGATGTTTGATTTCTATATTAAAGCAATGCGTTATTTATTTCTGTTGGCATTTCTATTGATAATCTCCTGCGCATCTTCAAAAGAGCAGGGCCCCAGCGTTGATATGGTTGCGGTTGAAGCAACTGCGAATGAGGCTTTGCAACTTGCAAAGGCAGACTCCGTGCAAATTGTGGCTCTTTGGACGCATTTGCAATTTTTGGCCAAACGGTTGGATTTGCTGGATAGTTTTACAACTGCGTTGCCTTTGGCTGCTACAAGCGAAAATCAGTTGCAGTTAGCTCTTTTGAGAGAAGAAGTTATATTTTTGCGTAAATTTTTGGAAGGGCAAGACAAAGTTCCTATGATAAACCCAACCCGAGAACAACTCCCGCAAGCTGCAAGCTACTTGCCTACGGAATATGAACAGGCTCAATACCTGTTCACCCAAAAGAACTACAAAGACGCAGCAAAGAAATTTGAAGAATTCACGGTTAAATATCCTCAAAGCGACTGGACAGACGATGCTTGGTACTGGGCAGGAGAATCGCAAATGGCACTCGGCAATTATGCGTTAGCTATTTCCTCTTTTGAAAAGGTGTTCTTTTATGTAGCATCCATTAAACAGGCAGATGCGCAATTTCAAATAGGTATATGCTTGCTGAAAATGGGAAATGTTGAGCATGCCAAAAATGCTTTGCGCAAAGTTCAGGAATCTTACCCTAGAAGTACTAGGGCATTGCAAGCTCAATCGGAATTGAATAAGCTAAAACGCTAATTAGCTCTTAATATTCATCGTCATCATCAACGCGGCTATTTCTTTTAGCCGGTGTTGACTTTTTAGATGCAGGAGTAGAACTGCGGAATTGACCTTGCTGTTTTGTGCGGCCGGCTTCACGTTCTCTGCGGCGAACCTCGGTGTCATCCGGGAAAAATTCTTCAAACGCGAACCCTATGCCAATGCCAAACACCATTCCAACAGGCGGAATAGCTTGATCTTTATTGGAAGCATCTGTAGTGACCAAAGAATAAATTCGATTTTTGTCATCCAAGCCCCATGAGTCATTGGTTCTGCCCCATGTATTTCCACCGTCTTTCAATCCGTTGCCTATGCTGTAAACACCCACAATCGCTTGCAAGAAATACCACTGATCGCTCAAATAGGAAATAGTCACATCAAATTCATATCCTCTGCAGATTATTATAGAACGAATATCTCCGATATTTCCGCCATCTACAGGAGGACTGGCTTCATGGTCGTAGAAAACCGTTCCGTAAGAGATTTGAAAGCCCAAATGTATGGGGCTTTTTGGGAATAGATAATAAGCTAAACCCAAGCGCCAACCCATTCCGCCATCTAAAGTGTATTTGTCCGGGAAGATTGGGTCTTCGGAAGCGGGAATGAAACCGCCGGAGATAAAAGCAGAAGCGTGCCATTTTGTTATGTACTCAACTGCGGCTCCAAAACCAAACCACTCTTTACCCATAATAGGATACTTGCTACCCATGCCTAACTGCAAAATTAGACGGTCCTTAAGCCAGTCTCTACGGCGCAAACTGCTTGCATATTCATCTGCGCGTTGGTCCTCTTCCCACTGTTTACGTGCGGCGCGGTCATCTTCTTGAGACGCTCTAGCTCTTTGTGCCCAAGCAATATCAGCCCAAAGTATAAGCAAAACTAGTACTAAAGAAATTCGTTTAACCATGATTAACATAAAATACATTTTTTTTTGCTATATAGCAATTTTTTAGCCTCTTTTTTCCAAATTATTTATCATTTCTTCGTCCATAAGCATTTTTCGGGGCTTAGGACCGTTAGCTTTGCCGCAAATTCCCATTGCCGCTAACTGATCTATTATTTTACCGGCCCTGGCAAAACCCACACTGAGCCGCCTCTGCAAGGTACTTATTGAAAGCTCGCCGGCTTCCAAGCCCAGACGTGCGGCATCCCAAAACAGTTGATCTTTGCTTTTGACCGCAGCAATATCGGCTCCGTCATCATCGCTAGCCTCGCCCAAATCAAAAGATTCCACCCTTTCGTAGTGTACATTCTGGCTTGAGCAGGCTTTGGCCAGAGCCTCCACCTCTGAATCCTTTAAAAAAGCACCGTGTACACGCACCGGATCCGGTTTGTCGTTTGAACGGAACAGCATATCGCCTCTTCCGAGCAGTTTTTCTGCGCCCGTGCTGTCTAAAATTGTTCTGGAGTCCACGTTGGAGGCTACTTTGAAACTTATGCGTGAGGGTAAATTCGCCTTTATCACGCCTGTTATCACATTCACGGATGGCCTTTGAGTTGCCAAAACCAGATGAATGCCTACTGCCCTGGCTTTCTGCGCTATGCGTGCGATGCTTGTGTCTATTTCCTTGCCGGCAGTCATCATCAAATCTGCAAGTTCGTCTATCACAACGACTATAAAGGGCATTAGCTTGCGTTCTTCTTCGGGAACATCTTCGCCGAGTTCGGATGCGTTGAATTTGTCGTTAAACCCTTCGATATTCCTAACATGGGCTTTTGCCAGAACCTCATAGCGCCTGTCCATTTCCATGCACAGCCATTTTAGAGCTTGCACTGCTACCTCCGGCGAAGTTATAACCGGATGCAAAAGGTGGGGTATTTTCTCGTACATTGCAAGTTCTACAACCTTGGGGTCAACTAAAATCAAGCGAACTTCTTCGGGTGTTTTGCTGAACAGAATACTTGCCAAAAGAACATTTATGCAAACGGATTTTCCTGCGCCTGTTTGCCCGGCAATTAGCAGGTGCGGTGTTTTGGTCAAGTCCATAACAAAGGCATCGCCCATAACATCTTTGCCAAGAACAACCTGAATTTTTTTCGGGTCTTTTGCAAACCTTGAAGATTCCAGAATTTCACGGCAAAATACTGTTTGAGGTTTTCTGTTCGGGAGCTCTATGCCAACAGCGGATTTTCCCGGTATGGAAGATATTATCCTCACCGAGGCTGCTTTGAGCGTCATTGCCAAATCGTCTTCCAGGCTTTCAAATCTGGAGACCTTCACTCCGGGGCCCGGTTCTATTTCAAAGCGGGTGATCACAGGTCCGGTCATAATGCCGGTAACTTTGCCTTTCACTTTAAAATTAGCGAGTTGCGTTTCTATGCCCTTTCCGATATCTGCAAGTTCCTCTTTGGTATAATCTATAGTTTGGTCCGGCACCGGATTGAGAATCTCCGAGATCAGTGGTATGCGGTATTCGTCGTATTCAACAGGTTCTATTTGTTCCTGAACATCTTGGTTTAGTTGAGAGATATCTTCACTCTCCACTTTCAACTCTCCACTCTCAATTTCTGGCTCTTCACTCTCAACTTCCAACTCTTCATCCTGCTTCGCCAACAGACCCTCTATCTTAAGCTCTCCGACTTTTTTGTCTTCCCATTCGTTTTCCTCTTTTATGCGTTTGTATTCTGCAAGCTCGTCTCTCAAGCGGCGAATTTCCAGCGGATCATACGTTGAAGCCAGCAAGCGATGTATTCTCTCTATGGGATCTTCAATAAGAGTTTCGTTTTGCGCAGGTTGCGCAGATTGTTTGAGCAAAGTTAAATTCTGTTTTTCCGGTTTGCCAAAGGGAGAGCCTTTTGCGGGTTTTATTTCGCCGAGTTTTACTGCGACAAAATCTCCGGTATCATGTACTTTTACATAAGTTGTAGGTTCGGGAATTTTTCTTGCGAAGTCCATTTTATAAAAAAGAATTTGAAATCCCAGTTTTATATTTTTTGCCAGTTCAATTAAATGCTTTGGTCTTAAACCAAAACAAAAGCTCGTCATGATAATGCCAAGGCCGGAGCAGAATAAAAGTCCGCTGGTCTCTGTTCCGAAAATCGGAGGAAATGCTTTTTTCACCAAAAACAAACCTGTAAAACCAGCGTATTCTCTTGATGCCACTTCAAAGTTGAATCGCACTTCTTTCAAAGTATCCGGCATCATAACAGCCAGAATGACACTGGAAAATATATATAGCAGCAAAAAGCCTGAGGCCCAGTGCCCAAAAGGAATGAAAAATTCCCTGTTATGCAATTGCTTTAAGAAAAACCAGCATAAAAATGAAGCATAAGCGGCCAGCAGAAAAAACAACGGAATAGGACCAAAGAGTCTCAGCAAAAAGCTTGCGATGCTTTCCGCATGGGGTCCAAAACCGCCTATTAAGGACATTACGCAAGCGAGAAATAAAATCAGCAGAGTGATGAACAGAAATATGATGCCGCTCCGATTGTTCTTTGCTTCTGTTTCCACAGGAGCAATCGTTGTCTCGGTTCTAGGTTTTCTTCTCTTCTTTGGCGAAGCTTTTGCCATGCGGAGTAAATATAGAATTCACCGAGCTTGCATAAACGCCTATCAAGCAAAGAAGTGCGCAAATCGCAAAAGTGAACATCCAGCTTTGCATAAAATTTCCGAACAGAGAAACAGACATTATGGCAATGCCCATGCTCAACGCTTGCCCAGCCAGCCTCATTGTACCGACAGTCGCCGATGCCTGGCTCATAAACCTGTTTTCAACGGAACCCATAATCACTTTAGTGTTGGGAGAGCAGAATAGCCCAATCCCAAGCCCCAGGAACAGAAGCATTGCTATTATCACAAAAATCGGAGTATCCACTCCAACAAAAATAAGCCCTAGCAAACCAATGGAATTTAACCCCATGCCCAGCATAGCAATTTTAGAAGCCTCAAATTTATCTGCGAGCTTGCCCGCATAAAGAGCAGACACCGATTGCACAAGCGCAGAGGCGATAAAAATAAAACCGGCAGTTCTAGCATCAAATCCTCGCTCGAATTGCAAGTAGAGGCTCATCATAAAGAAAACCGCCATAGTTGCCGCATAGCTCAAAAACGCAGCGAGCGAAGCAAAGGTAAAAACCTTATTGCTGCCGAACAACCGCACTTGAAGCACCGGCTCTTCTTTTTTCTTTTCGTAATTGTAAAAGAAAATGAACAGCAAAATTCCCGCAATCATCAAAGTCCAGGAAAATTCAGAGAACCCAAAGATAAGGCAGAACAGGGCCAGCCCGTAAATTAAGGAACCGAATTTATCAAATTTTTTATCGCTATGTGTAATCCATTCCTGCTTTATTAAAAAAGGCACGCTAAAAGCCTGGACCACAAGGATTGCGCCCGGTATGTAGAACACGCTTTCCCAGCCCAGGTAATGCGTTAGCATGCCGCCGAAAAAAGGGCCCAGCGCAAGAGCCAAATAAACAACGGAGGTTATGATTCCCATTGCCGCACCTCGTTCATGCGGCTCGTAAGTTGCAGACAAAATGGCTAAATTTGTGCTGAACACCATTGCGGCGCCAATTCCTGAAAATACCCTGAACATTATGAGCGAAGTGAAATCCCAAGCAAATGCGCAAGCCACGGAAGATACCCCAAAGAATGCGACTCCCCATAAAAACATCTTTTTTCTGCCTATTAAATCCGCTATTTTCGCCAGCGGCACTTGAAACATCGCCGTAGCTATTAAAAATGCGGAATTGACCCAGCCCAACTGTTTAACATCCAATCCAAAGGCCTGTCCTATATCAGGAAGCGCCAAATTGAGCGCAGAACCCATGTAGGGAACCAGAAAGGATGTTATGCAGAGCGTAAAGAGCACTGCGGATTTATTGTTTGGCATTTTGGTACGGGTAAGATAAAAAAATATATATTATAACTATGCGTAAACTCCTGCCCGTCCTCCTGCTTCTTTCTCTTTCTGCGCAAAGCGTCTTTGCCGCAGGTGCTTTTTCCGCTGATCAATACAAAAAAGCGTTGTGGATGGTAACACGCTTCTACGGTGGGCAAAGGTCCGGGCATGGCCCAAATTGGCTGCTTATGGACCATACACACAAAGTAAGCTTTATAAAAGATGCTGATGGGGCACACGATTTGGTGGGAGGATGGTTCGATTGCGGTGATCATGTGTTGTTCGGGCAAACTTTCTTCTTCTCTGCATATATGCTCGCTTTGGCATACGATATGTTTCCTGTGGGCTTCCACGATTTGTATCATGGAGATGACTATAGCGACTACGCAGAATCAAAAGACTGGAGCATAACAGGCGGCAAGCCTAACGCAATTCCGGATATATTGGAAGAACTAAAATACGCTACCGACTGGATAATTAAAGCCACTCCCAATGCAAATACGTTTTATTATGAAAAGGGGCATGGCGATAAAGACCACAGAAACTGGGTAACAGCAGGATTTATGTCCACTTTAGACAACAACGATGGTGGTGAAAGAAACGGCCCGCGCGATATTTTCAAAAACCCAAATGATGGAGTAATGGCATCCTTTGCAGCCTCGACTCTTGCCATAATGTCCAAAATATATCGTAAATATGACAAAGACTACGCCGACCTGTGTCTCAGACACGCAAAGAATGCTTACGATTATGCAAGCTCGAAAAAAAATAATTCTGCCGGTGCTGCATCGGGTAGCTATTACGGTGCGCATAAAGACCCTGCAACCGTATTTGTAACTGCAGCATCGGAAATGTACCTTGCGACCAAAGAAAACACATACTTGAATGCTATTGACAGCAGCCAGGTAAAAAGCAGTTGGCACGTTCTTGATTACTCAAATTCTCATGACTTGGCAGCTTATGCGGCAGCGAGAGCTGTTTCAAAGGACAGAACCGCCCATCTTAAACTTATGCTTGATGAATTCGTGAGCAAGTATACCAACTCAGGCAACATCAACGGCGAAAAAGTCACTACTCTCGGCGGTGGCTGGGGTCAATTGCGCTACGCAGGCAACACCGCATTCTCAGTGGCACTCTACTCGCAGGCAATGAACACCAGTCAATACGATCAGTTCATTTACAATCAGATAGATTATGTTCTCGGCAACAACAATGCCAAACAGTCATTTGTAGTAGGATTCTGCGAAGGTTGCACAAAAATGGCTTCAAAACCTCATCACAGAAATGTATATTTGAGCGACAAAGATGACGAAGGCAATCATTTGGTAATACCTTCAAGAAATGAAAACTTCGGATATTTGGTCGGTGGGCAAAGAACATCCGATAGCTACGTTGATGACATAAAATCTTATACAAACACCGAGGGCGGCATTGATTACAACGCTGGTCTTCTCGGATCTCTCGCTTACATAGTTGCAAAGCTTGCACCGGCAGACACGGCTGCTATGAAACCTAAACCGGTGTCCATAAAAGCCACGCCAAACAAACTCAACCCGCAAAGCACAATGATTCGCTTCGCCGGAACTTACGAATTCCCCGCTCAAAACAACAGCTTTACCGTGCAAATATTCAATTTAAAAGGTGAAGCGGTATCCGTTCTCAGCAGCAACGGGCAAGCGATAAAATACACTCCGCAAAATATGGGAATTTATTTTGCAAGGATCAGGTACAATGCAACAACAAAATGAATTTGTAAAAGTAAGGCTTGGAAAATTGGAAAAAATGCGAGAACAGGGAATAAATCCCTATCCGTATAAATTTACCATAACACATCATTCCGGCGACTTAAAGGAAAAAGCCGAAGAACTCCTGGCAAGCGGCGAAATCGTTTCTTGGGCTGGGCGCATTGTGCGCTACAACCGCAAAGGCAAAATGTGCTTTATGCACCTCAAAGACGTTGGCGGAAGATTCCAAGTATTGGCCGTTGCCAGCGAAATGACGGAAGCCGAATACGAAATTGTGAAAAGCATGGACATAGGCGACTGGGTTGGCGCAACAGGCACTATTATGAAAACCAACAGCGGCGAATACACATTGCAGGCGAAAAAAATAGAGATAATCTCAAAAGCTATCTACCCATTGCCCATTCCAAAAGAAAAACGTGACGAAAACGGCAATGTTGTTATCTTTGACGAATTCAAAGACATAGAAACCCGCTACAGGGAACGCTACATAGATTTGGCTCTTAACGACAATGTGCGTGATGTGTTTCGCAAAAGGAACCGCATAATACAATCCATAAGGGAATACCTCGTGGAAAAGGAATTTTTGGAAGTTGAAACGCCAACGCTCCAGGCCATTTACGGCGGCGCCAACGCACGTCCCTTTGGCACACACCACAATGCCGCAGACATAACGCTCTACCTGCGCATTGCCCCTGAGCTTTACCTAAAAAGATGCATAATAGGCGGCTTGGAAAAAGTCTTTGAATTCACAAAGAACTTTCGCAACGAAGGCATGGACAGAAACCACAGCCCCGAATTTACCGCACTTGAATTCTACGAAGCGTTCAGCGATTACAACGATATGATGGTTCACTTTGAAAACATTTGCGAACGGGCATGCATAGCCGCAAACGGAACAACCAAAATCCGCTATCAAGACCGGGAAATAGATTTCAAAACTCCATGGCCACGCCTCACAGTTTATGAAGCGATTCAAAAATACGCCGGAATTTCCGTAGAGGAACTCTCAGATGAGCAATTGAAAAGCGAACTGCAAAAAAGACACATTGAGCTTGAAGGCACATGGTGCAGAGGCAGAGCTATCATGGAAATATTTGAAGAGGCTTGCGAACGCCAGCTAATTCAGCCCACAATAATAAAAGACATGCCCAAAGAGAGTGCGCCGCTTTGCAAAACGCATCGCTCCAATCCCGATTTAATTGAGCAGTTTGAACCATACATAAACGGCTGGGAAATAGGCAACGCCTATAGCGAATTAAACGACCCGATTTTGCAGAGAAAACTCCTTGAAGAACAGGTTGAGCGAGGCCGTGGCGGAGAAAACGAAACTCACCCCATGGACGAAGACTTTCTGCACGCCATTGAATGCGGAATGCCGCCAACAGGCGGTGTGGGCATTGGCATAGATAGGCTTGTTATGCTTTTGACAAATCAAGCGACCATAAGGGACGTGCAGTTATTCCCACTGATGAAGTGAACGGTATTCATACATGCCGAATTCCACAGGTTCTTCCGTTTTGTGCTTAGGCAGGCTTTTTGTCAAAACCGACGCATCTTGGTTATTGGGAACAATGCCAACTTCGTGGAATGTTTCTCCATTTGGGTAATACGATTGCATGCACGTTATATATGCGAGCCCGCCTAAATAGGTTTTCGCGTACATTTGACCAACTCCTTTTCCAACGCTTTTTTCTCCGGCAATAACTGTTTCCGGACGATTATATTTTACCGCAGCGACAAAGCGTTCCGCACAACTTGCGCTTCTCCCGTTAATTAAAATTGTCCAATGGATGTTTACGCCATCTCCTTCTCTTTCTAAAAAATCGCTGACAAAATAATGCACTGTATCAATTACATTGCCTTTTCCTTTGTCATAATAATGCGTTACATCAACAATCAATTCGCTATCAAACGGCACCAACTCCGCAGCCATTTTTGTGCAATGAGTGATATGACCGCCGGGATTATTGCGAAGATCCATTATCGCAGTCGGTGCATTTTTTATTTTCTGTAAGATCTCTTTAAACTCGGCATAAGTTCCATCCGGATTGTTTGTATATGGCTTGTATTGCGTAACCGTTATATACGGAATTCCATCCAGTGAATCCAGATATACTGTTGGGTTTTGAATTTCTGCCTTTTCCATAAAAATATCTTCTCCGCGCGAAACTCTGAAAGTTGTTGAAGAGTCAAACTTGGAATCAGAATTCTTATAAAGCACAGCGTTTTTTCCTGTTAAAGAAACTCCATTTGCAAACAGAAGCGTATCGTGTTTTTTTAAACCGGCGGCCGCCGCCGGAGAAATCGGATAAACTTGCGAAACAACCAAAAGAGTATCGCCTATTAAAATTCTCTCAAAACCAAAAGAGAGATATTTTGGGGTATTTTCCAATTCACTTATTTTGTCATCTGCCTTCGTAGGCGGTAAATAATATGTGTATCTGGCTCCTCTGAAATAATCTCCGAGGCTTCGATACATTTCATCAATTTCCATGCCTTCGTATTCGGAAAACGGTTTTATTCTTTCCGGTTTAAAAAAGTATGCTTTAAGCAAAAGATGATTGTAATAGAGCTCATATTCCTCATCCGAGGGTTTCACTACCTCACCGCAAGAGGCGAGCAGCAATGCAAACAAGAGGGCTATAAAGCGCATATTTGTAAAATAGAAAATTACCCTCTCGCCGGTTTCTTTGCCAAATCTCTGAGCATGCCGAAAATTGCGGAAAGTTCTGCCTGGCTCGGATTTAGCTTCTGAAGCCAAGTGCGAATAGAAGCCCTTGTCCACGCATGCTTTCTGTATCTGTCACTTAAAGTTTCAACTATAAAACTTTCAATGCTGTCAAATTGTTCCACAGTTGCAGGCTTTCTATGAGTAATAGGCAATTTGTTTCTGAATGCAAGGCCCTCGCCCAGCAAATCTGAGCGGCAAAGCTCGTAGCTCGCAACGCTCACCGCATGAGACAAATTTATGCTCATCTGCCCTGCAACCGGAATTTCGCACTGAACTGCGCACAACTCAATTTCTTCAAAAGCCAGCCCGCAAGACTCACGCCCAAAAACCAAAGCAACAGTTCCCTCTTTTCCCTCACACAACGCAGGCAACTTTGGCAGCGATACATGCGGAACAATAGAGTCAAACAAACGGCGGCTAAAAGCAACAGTGTATGAACAATCCGCAATAGCTTCCTTTAATGTGCTAAAAAGTTTAGCGTTATCCAAAATATCTGCGCTTGAATGAGCGGTATCATAGCATTTTTTAGGAAGAGGTTTTGACTTGCGCACAATTCGCAAATCGCTTAATCCGTTGCTGCGCATGCTGCGAGCGACAAACCCAATATTATGCGGATGCTCAGGCTCTACCAGGATTATTGTAAACTTCAAGTTCAGTTGAGAGTTGAGAGTTGAAAGTTGAGAGTTATTGTCAAGCTCTTGTTCTTTAACAACTAAGTTTTCTTCACTCTCCACTCTCCACTCTCCACTTTCAACTAATTCATTAACTCTACTGCAAAAATCAAAGTCGCATCGGGAGGAATTGGGCCGCCGCCTCTTGAACCGTAACCCAAACTCGGAGGGATCAACAGAAAACGCTTTTCTCCGGGCTTCATGCCTTCCAAACCCAAATCCCAGCCCTTTATCACACGGCCTGCGCCGAGTTGCAACGATATGGGCTCTCCACGGTCCCTTGAACTGTCAAACTTAGTTCCATCGGAAAGCCAGCCGGTGTAGTGCACTTTTATGGCATCGCCCGATTTCACAGAAGAACCCTGACCTTTTTTTTCTATGTAATATTTTAAGCCTTCCTGAGCTTCTACCCATTTTATAGCATCTGCATTCGGGAAAAAGTCCATTAACGCAGCCAAGTCTTCGTCAAAATGAACATTATCCGCCTGAATGCGAAAAATTAAAGTTGAGTTTGCCGGAATGCCTGTCATGGGCACAGGGCCATAAGCCATGCTCGGCGAAAGCCTTACCCACCGCACGCCGCCTTGTTTGAGCGATTCAAGGCCAAGCTCCAAGCCCCTAACCAGCTTTCCCAAACCCAAAACAGCCTTTGCCGCTTTACCTTCATCTTTTGAGCTTCCGAATTTATGCCCGTTCACAAGCCAGCCCGTATAATGAAATGTGAGTTCCATTCCGGTGCGAAGCTCCGTTCCTGTTCCCGCTTTTTCATCAAAAATCTCAACGCCACTCTGCAAAGATTTCCATTTCAGAACTTCCGGCTTAAGCAGGGCATCGGGATCCAAACTCTTTTGAGCGCTTATAAGCTCAACCTCAAACAGCAAATCCGCATTCGCTGGAATAGGGCCAACCGAATTGTTGCCATAAGCCAAAACAGCCGGAATTTTCAACCTGCGAACCTCGCCGATCTTCATCCCTTCAATTCCAATATCCCAGCCCTTAATCACCTGGCCTGCGCCAAGCATAAACTCCAATGGCTCATGCCTGTCTCGAGAACTGTCAAACTTTGTGTTGTCCGTTAGCCATCCGGTGTAATGCACCTGCACCAGTTGCCTTTTTTTCACAGGCTCGCCGGCCCCCTCTTTTAGAACCTTAATATCCACATTTTGGGCCATAGCAATCCCTGCGAAAAAAACACAGAACAGAAACGCAAACTTCATATTTACGCTTCCCTGCTCTTTA
>Ga0209755_10004414_pt1 | contig 16684 bp, 14 predicted proteins | sample TergutCo191P1_FD_187301 | JGI IMG/M metagenome (GOLD analysis project Ga0209755, IMG submission 187301) | Cornitermes sp. P1 segment gut microbial communities from Petit-Saut dam, French Guiana - Co191P1 (SPAdes) (version 2) | ecosystem: Host-associated > Arthropoda: Insects > Digestive system... | reverse complement strand
AATTGTTGTATTTTATTCATTGCGTTAATCGCTAAATATTCATACTTTTTTCTATTGCTCAAAACGAGATTGCATTTTTCTATAAATTCATCTTCAGTATCAGCCAAAAGATATTCATGATTTGAAATAAAACCAGTGCCTTCTACGCCAATACTTGTTGATATTACAATATTTCCCGTAGCAAACGCTTCAAGTGTCTTAATTTTCACGCCATCGCCAAATAATAATGGCAAAATATATAGGTGAGCATCGACTATTTGCTTATCAATCGAATCGACTTTACCAGTAACAATTATATTTTCAGAATTCAATTGTAAAATCTTCCTATCGGGGTCTTTCCCTATTATATATAATTTTGCATTTTTATTTTTTTGCGCAATTGTTGGAAATATTTTTTTTGCAAACCACTCAATTGCAGCTATGTTTTGCAAATCATTCATGGCACCCACAAATACAATTTTCCCTTCTTGATATATTGACTGATCCCTATTATGCAAATTATATCCTGGAGGAAGCAAATAGGTATTGTTTACACAAAAAATATTTTCAAATATTTTTTTATTCTCTGTTGATATAAATGTATACAAAGAGACAATTTTATTTTTTATATTTTTACATTCATATTTTTTTAATCTCTGGCTTTCATGCAACATTGCTATTTTTTTTAAAAAATTGACATGCATAGCTCTTTTTCTTAATTTGTTAAATTCCAAATTGTGCTGCGATAAAACAACTGGGGTATTAATTTTCTTTGGAATATTTATCAATAAATATGGATATTCAATAATAATGGCATCAATTTTATGTGCATTTAAACAGAAGGAAATATCTTTTTTCATCTTTGATGAAAATCGCATCGAAACTGTAGTTGGCATCCAAAAATTGGTAATAATGCCCAATATATTTTTTAGGTTTCTATTTTTCAATGACTGCTTAAAAGTGTCGTATTTGTATATATGTAATTCTTCACAGAACTTTTTTAGATCACTAAAATTCGTGTTCTTACTGCTAGTCGAAATTGAAACATAAAAATGCAATTTATAATTTTTATTAGCTAAATATTCAATGCGATTCATGAAATAATAGCTATAGCCATCATTGATTGGCAAAGAAGGCATAGGTGCAACGATAATGATATTATGGCTCACAGCATAAACCCATATAAGGCTTTCACTACCTGGACCTCGGTCCTCGGAAAAACAGATATAAATCCAAAGCATTTTTGATGGAGAATATTCTTACACATATAAAAATAAAGAAATACTTTAAATTTGTTGTATGCAACAGACAATGTGAAGTCTTCTTTAGCTCATTTATGGCTTCTTTTTTATTTGTTTTCGAGTCAGCATCACCAAATGTTGATACCGCAGTAGTAGCAAATATTTTCCACCAGACATTTTTATAGAAAGAAGCGTAGATACTTTTTTTGTAATCATTTATTTGCTCTTTTGATAGTGAAAGTAAATCATTTAGTATGATTATATAAGAATTCAATCGTTTATTTGTTTCTGTCTTTGCATTTGTAATCGAACCTTGTCTGTTTATACGATATCCGTAAAAAAGATTATGGTTTACCGCAACATAATCGCAACAACAAAAGATACGTGGTACCCAATGTATATCTTCGTGTAAAATTTTTTCTTTATAGAAAAGATTATTTTCGATAATCAAGGCTCTATTGATCGTATAGAAAGCTCCTGCTAAAAGCGTGGACTTATTCTTTCCTGATTCCTTGATGAGTTGCATTGGTCTATATTCTTTAACTGGAGAAGTTATCATGTCAATATTCTCATAATCTTGCGGCGTTGAAAATTTAGTTAAATTTGCATTGTAAATAATTTTTGCTTCTGTTTTAGATATTGTATCAGATAAATCTCGAAGTGCATAATATGATACAAATATATCATCACCATCTAACATCACAATATATTCCCCGTGCGCAACACCGATTCCAGCATTTCTAGCTCCTGAAAGCCCTTTGTTTGCTTGATGTATAACATGAAATCGTTTATCCCTTCTGGCATATTCATCACAGATTTTTGGACAGTTATCTGTCGAACCATCATCAATCAATATACATTCATAGTCATGGAAATCTTGCAAAAGAACACTCTCTATGCATTCGTGGATATACTCCTCGACATTATAAACTGGAATAATTATAGAAAACATTGGGGGGATCATATGTGATCCCGTAAAGATTTCGTCAAAGAGGCTCCCATTTTATAGATAAATTTTTGTAGGACTGAGTGTATTTTATCCACAGCAGTATCACAGAAAAAAGGCTGAGCAGCAAATGAGCGATACAAACGATTATCTGAATGCAATTTTTTTATTTCACGCAGCAACGACTGGTTGTTTTCCATTTCGACAGTGTTATACCACATAATTATATCTGGATTGACGATATCAGGCTCTGGGTTCTTGCTCCAGCCATTATAAATTGGTATACACCCAGAGTGAAGGGACTGAAACAGTTTTTCCGTTACATAGCCAGGATCTGTTGAATTTTCAGGACAGATATTGAATTTATATTGCTGCAAGTAAATTGCTTTATTATCAGCATATTGATTACGCATAGTATCATCATTATGCAATAAATTCCCAGGGCAATCAATAAAATCAATTTGAGCCACATCTTTATATATTTTTCTTCTAATTCCATTTCTATCATGACTCGCAACCAAAGCGCAAAATTTATCCTTTTTGTATTCCCCTTTGAATGTATCTAAAATTTCTTTGATTTCATCTTTTGAATTGCTTGGTGAAAAATAATACATTAACCATAGTGGTAGGCGAAGATAATTGTCTGCTTCAATAAAATCAAACCCAAGAGATAGAGATACGTCATCGATGCAATTTCCTTTATATTCCCCATTTCTGTATACATTTGGATTTTCACCAGTAAAGAACGTTTTTTGTAGAGCTTTTGACCTTGATACTTTTCCCCTGCTCCCAAAAACAGAAAACAATTGCACATGGGGTTTGTAATGCTTTACTATCTTAACACTTTGAGTACCTAATGTTTTTTCAATTGATATCGTGAAAAAATCAAACGGTATATCTTTGAAGTTAGTAAAAGAAACTCTTATCGACTTATCTGATAATGATACAAATGCCTCTTGGAAATAGACAAATACATCTGCTATATATCTTATTAAGCCTAGTATTCGCCTTACTATTTTTTTGGTTTCCAACAACTTCCCATCTGCAAATTTTATTTATTACGTGTTTTGTTATAAAACATTTTTTTATATATCTTTAAAAGAAAATCAAACATCTTTGAGTTGCCGCCATTCTTTACAATACCATAATAAGGGGTTCTGCGAAAATTATGAAACTCGATAATCGTATCGGCCAGTTCGTGAAAAACATTGTACAAAATAAGTTTGTTCTCATTAAGCCTCTCTACAGATGTTTGGGAACCAATTCCATGAATATCAAAAACACAAATATTCGTTCTGATATGGTAAAAAGTACTTTTATACTTCCATGATTCGTATAGATAAAATTCCCAATCAGAAGCAAATATTAAATCCTCATTATAAAAACCATGCTCAAGAAATAAAGACCGTTTAATGAGTGAATTCTGGTGGCTAATTGTATTAAATAACAAATAATTAATGGTTAGGTGCTCTGGGTAAAACTTAATTGTATTATCTGACTTGATCATATCGCTATAAAAAATATCAGATGAATTATTATTTATTTCCGCAAAAACATTATGTAAAGTTTCAGGCGAAATAAGCCAATCACCACTATTCAAAAAAAGGCAATAACTTCCTTGTGATTTGCGAATACCTTTATTCATTGCATTATAAATACCTGTATCTGGTTCAGAAACCCAATAATCTATTTTATCTGTATATCGCTTTATTACATCAACACTCCCATCAGCAGACGCTCCGTCAATAATTATATACTCAAAATCGGCACATGTTTGGGAAATAACGCTTTTGATGGTTTTTTCAAGTCCATCTGCGTTGTTTCTATTAATGGTAATTATTGATAAAGTCTTCATATGCAAGCCTTATTCCTTCTGCTAAACTGGTTTTAGGTGAAAAGCCTAATGCTGCGATCCGGGAAATATCCAAGAGCTTTTGGGGTGTGCCATTAGGCTTGGCAATATCCCATTCAATATTACAGATTCTGTTTGGTGTTGTCCCATAGACAATATCACGAATAGTTTCTGCCAGCTCTTTAATGGTTAAATCCTCTCCACATCCAACATTAACAAAATCCCCTGCAAGATTTGACAAATCCTTTGCATCGTTGTTTTGCATAAGAGATATAACAGCGGTAGCAAGGTCAGCGCTGTATAGAAACTCTCTGCGTGGTGATCCATTTCCCCAAAGACTAACAAGATTTGTTCCTGTTATCTTTGCCTCATGAAATTTACGAATAAGAGCTGGCAGAACATGGGAACGAGAAAGATCATAGTTATCTCCAGGTCCGTATAAATTAGTTGGCATAACAGACAAAAAATTTGTTCCATATTGCTGATTGTAGAAAGTACAAAGTTTGATAACACCAATTTTTGCGACGGCGTAAGCCTCGTTTGTGGGCTCAAGTAATCCAGATAAAAGATGTTCTTCCTTCATTGGTTGTGGTGCAAACTTGGGGTAAATACACGAAGAACCAAGGTTAATAAGCTTTTTAATCCCAGTTCTATATGCGGCATGAATTACATTAAAACCAATCATTGTATTGACATAAATAAAATCGGCAGGATAGATTGAATTAGCACCTATGCCACCGACCTTCGCTGCTGCAAGAAAAACGTATTCAGGCTTTTCTTTTTTGAAGAAACTATTTACAGCAAACTGATCCATCAAATCCAAGTCCGCATGGGATCGCATCAACAGATTGGAATAACCTGCCGTATGCAAGTTTTGCAATATTGCCTTACCTACCAGGCCAGTATGCCCCGCAATGTATATTTTTGAATTTCTATTCATAAAAATTTTCCACCTTGTAACCGCCGCTTTTTAAGTGGACCTCACGTTTTGCAAGTTCTAGATCGTATTCCACCATCATTTTTACAAGTTCTGGTAATTGAACTTTTGGTTCCCATCCCAATTTTGCCTTTGCCTTTGACGGATCGCCTATAAGCAAATCAACTTCTGCAGGTCGAAAGTATCTGGGATCAATTTCCACCAAAGCTTTGCCAGTTTTTTCGTTTATACCCTTTTCATTTACCCCTTTACCTTCCCATTTTAGGATGATTCCAATCTCTTTAAACGCCATTGTGATAAAATCACGCACGGTAACGGTAACACCTGTTGCCATCACATAATCATCTGGCTCGTCCTGTTGAAGCATAAGCCACATGAGCTCCACATAATCACCCGCAAACCCCCAATCACGTTTGGCATCGATGTTGCCCATGAATAATTTATCTTGCAGACCAAGACCAATGCGAGAGGCGGCCCGGGTTACTTTGCGTGTAACAAATGTTTCACCACGCAAGGGACTCTCATGATTAAAAAGAATACCATTACTTGCATGCATGGCGTAGCTTTCGCGATAATTTACCACGATCCAGTAAGCATATAGTTTCGCTGCGGCGTAAGGACTACGAGGATAAAAGGGTGTACTTTCCTTTTGTGGAATTTCCTGCACTTTGCCGTAAAGCTCTGAAGTGGAAGCTTGGTAAAAACGAACCTTTTTTTCCATTTCCAGAATACGAATGGCTTCCAACAACCGCAATGTACCGATGCCGTCAGTATCGGCGGTATATTCAGGAGCCTCAAAAGAAACTTGCACATGACTTTGTGCACCAAGATTGTAAATCTCATCTGGCTGAGTCAATTGAATTATACGAACCAGATTTGAGGTGTCGGTTAAATCACCATAATGTAAGATAAAACGTTTGTTTTCCACATGTGGATCTTGATAGAGATGATCTATGCGTTGAGTATTGAAACTAGAAGCCCGGCGTTTTATACCATGCACCTCGTATCCTTTTTTAAGAAGAAATTCGGATAAGTATGCACCATCTTGCCCTGTAATACCCGTAATTAATGCCCTTTTCATCGGTCGCTCCCATTCGTCATTATTTAAGAATTTTGAATCCAAAGTAAATCATATTTTTTATTTTTCTTTTAAACCATCGGAATGATTGCTTTAAATGATTTATTTGTATAAAATAGTAATAACTAAAACCAATGTATTTGCGCCTCAAATAAGATATTTCACGTAAAATAATCTTTCGATACCTAAGATCATTTGAAATGCCGCTTTCATCGCATAAAGATATTAATCTATTAAATAATAATAATTGAACATTTTTATAAAACCGCATTTTTAAAATAAAATCATAGTCACTTGTGGTTTTCAGTTGCTCATTATATGGGTTCTCAATTAATAGCTGTCGCAGTATAAATGTAGCTTGATGCGGAATATAACCAGTAGAAAAATATGCCTTTTTGTTTATAAAAAAAGTATTCCTTGCAGTTGGATTAACGGTTTTGAAATCATATGCATGGATTGTCCTACTAAAATTTTATTTGGAGAAAATGTATGTTGATGCAAAAAATTAAGACTATTGATGCCTGCAAAAACGTCACCACTGTTTAGGAACAGAAGCATATTTCCACAAGATAAACGCACACCCTTATTCATAGCATTATAAATACCACGATCTGGTTCACTTATCCATAAAGCAATTTTATTGGAATGTTGTTTTATAATATCTATACTTTCATCGTTGCTTCCACCATCGACAATAATATATTCAAAATCAATAAAAACTTGAGAAATTACGCTTTTTATAGTTTTAAGTAATCCTTTTGCATTATTAAGATTGATAGTTATAATGGATAAAGTCACCTGATCGTTTTCCTGTACACTGCTATAGTTTCATCTGCACATTTTTCCCATGAAAAAAATTTTAGTCGTTCTTTTCCTTTTTGGACCATTTCATTTTGTAATGAAGATGACCTCAAAACACAATCTATTTGAGAACGCATATCATCTATACTATACGGATCAAAGTATATAGCAGCGTCTGCAGCCACCTCTGGTAAGGAGCTGGTATTTGACAAAATAGCAGGGCAACCTGTTGCAAATGCTTCAAGTACAGGAATACCGAAACCCTCATAAAGGGAGGGAAATACAAAAATGTTTGCTCTTGCGTATAATTCAACTAACTCTTCTTCAGACGCAAGTATAGTAATTGATCTGCCAATAATTTTTAAATTTTTTAATAATTGATTTTCAATATTATTGAACGGCTGCCCTGTACAAATTAGACGCAAATCATATTTTATAATCAAAGGAGCAACCGCATGGATAAAATTAATAAAATTTTTATAAGCACTTCTTGAACCTGTAAATAAAATATAATTTTCCTTTGGTACATATTGTTCAAGGGGTGGAAACGAAGAAGACAAATGGACAACTGAAATTTTTTCTTCTGGTAATTCGGGATACAATTTCAATAAATCTTTTTTTGTGCTTTCAGATATGGCAATAATTTTGTTCGCCTTTTGTATCAAATTTTTTTTATATATTGTCGTGTTATCATTTTTAAAATGTTCAAAATGTTGAGATAATAATTCATGAATCATGTCGTATACAGTTAAAACAAACGGCTTGCATTTTAGATATTCTAAAAAATAGGGATTGTAATACGTTGGATGAAATAAATCAAACCCAGATGTTTTTAACATATCAATAGATATAATTTTGTTATTTTTTTTTCGAATTGCTTTTGAATATATTTTAAATAGCCGTTTTTTGCCTTTAATTTTGACGGCAGGGAAAAATAAATTGTATTCATGATCCTTTGGGAGAAAATTGCAAGAACTAAAAAAAATATTTTTTAAATAAAAATTATCCGAATAACGTAATGACAATTTTGATGAAGGATTTCGCTTTAATAATTCAGAAAAATAACGAGAAATACCCCCAATATTTTGGGCCTCGAATATTTGATAATCGTAAAGGACTTTCATGAGTGATATATTCTCCTTTCCCAGTAGGTTATTATATCATTTAAACTTCTATTTATGGATATTAACGGTTTCCACCCCGTCAGCTTGATAAGTTTTGAATTATCACCGATAATAATTTTGTTATCATCTGGACGTATTTTATCTTTATCTATTTCAATATCAATTTGAACATCGAGTAAATCAGAAAGTATATCGATAATTTCTCTTAGAGAATACCCTATTCCAGAGCAAACGTTATATTTTTCACCAGGGATACCTTTCTCAAATAACAGGTGATATGCTTTCACGACATCTCTCACATCAAGAAAATCCCGTACTATTGAAATATCACCTGTATGCAACTTTGCTTTTGTCACATGATCTGACTTTTTCTCCACTATTTGTTTCACAAAAGAAGAAATAACAAATATATCTTTTTGACGAGGGCCAATGTGGTTAAACGAGCGGGTTAGAATTATGTCTATACCATAAGAAGTGGCATAAGACTGGGATAACAATTCTTGAGATACACGCGCTATCGCATAAGGACTAACTGGATTTAAAGAAACAGTTTCATTTATGGGGATATACTCGGGAGGGACATGGCCATATTCTTCTGATGAACCAATGGAGAGAAAGCGACATTTCATATTATTTTTGCGAACTATTTCCACAAGATTTAAAAATGCATTTGTATTATTTACAAATGCATTAATAGGATCATGCCAACTTTTAGCAACACTGCTAAAAGAGGCTAAATGAAGGATATGTGTTGGGCAAAATGATACAAGTTCATTTTCTAAGGCTCTATAATCTAATAAATTTATCTTTGCAAAATGCAACTTAAAACAAGGAAAAGAATAATTTTTTATATCACAAGGCAAATTAATATCTATCCCTAAGATTTCACAATTTTCACTGATCGAATTTAAATAAGTTAAGAAATGATATGCCACAAACCCTGAAATACCAGTGATTAAATACTTCTTCATCATCATTCCATAATACACAATTACTAGAGCATTCCTGTGCTGACCCTATAAACTGGTTATTGGATTATACAACAAATGCTCTAAAAAACCACAGAATGTTTTGCGGCACGAATATTATAAGTCATAAAAAACTTTCATGACTTTTCCATTTTAATTCGTTGTCGAATAAAAGTGAATATTTTTCATAATGTAAATCTGGAATAGCAAAAATATCATAATAATATATATTATGGTTGTCTATTAAATTAAGGGCATCATCTATCATTTTTTTATCGTCAAAATCAATGATATTAAAAGGAACTCCAAAATTAGTATAAAATAGTGCCTTTTTGTATTCGTAAGAAGATAAAAGCTCAATGAGTGTCAACGGGTCTCCTGCCCATTTTCAATATAGGCAGAAGGCGTAAATTCGAAAAACAATATAGGACGCTGGTTTTCCAATGTTTTTTTTGCGCCATTCAAAACGGTAATCTCAAAACCATCCGTATCAATTTTTAGTAGATTTACCTTTTTAAAAATAGGGTTGTCTGTAATCATATCGTCTAAAGTGGAAACTTTGACTTGACCAGTATGATTCTTCACCAAATGTGCAGTACCATGTTCCATCTTTACGGCGAAATCATTATTTTGAGAATCGTCAACACAAAAACGAAAATCATAGAAAATTTTGTTGTTTTTTATTTTACGTGTATTCCTTTTCAAAAAAGGAATTACTTCTTCATTTCCTTCGATGCATAACATTGAACAACCGCTGATTTTTTCTGAAATTTGCAAGGCTGTATCACCAATATTAGCACCTACGTCAATCAAAAAAACCTCGTTATCGGCATCTTTGATAGCTTGACAAATCCTTGGTAACGCCCTGTCATATAATGGGTAACGTGCATGGAAATAGATAGTTTTAAATGACAACCGAATATGAACCTTAAATTTTCCTTCTGAAATTTTTATCACAGGATCATGATATCTTAATATTTGCGCCACTTTTCTTTCTTTTTAATCGCAGGAGGTAGGTCGTTGCCCATAACGTGCTGTTGGGAAAAATATCTTATTATAGCATTATAGTAATATTCTGCAGCAAATTTGAAATACAAATTAGCTATACCAGTGCGCACTATTTTTTTTAACGCTTTTTTAGTATCGCTATAATTCTCATCTTAACGCCTAAAAAATGTATTTTATTGAAAGGCTCAGATGGACGTTGAATCTGCGAACAGACCTTTCACTCCCCTCTCTAGAGCGGTTTAGGGGATTGAATTCATCTCTTAAAACAATTGAGGTCGAAACAGGCATGTTTCTTGAAACAAAAAACATTCCAGAAATACCATAATCAAGTGTCGCTCTGATATTCAACCATCTTTGGTATCCATCTTCATCGGGATCGATGAACCATGTGTAATCCAAATCTGGATTTTGTCGTTGTACAAATACTTGTGCGTTTCCTCTTGAATGGTACAATGTGAATCCAAGGAATTGACTATTCCCACCAGTGCCAATACCTGCACCAAGCCATTGCCCCCTATTGGTATGACCCTGTCTTATGATATGGTGTGAATAAAAAGTTGTATTCCAATCAACCACTTCACTATAGTTTCGAGAAGATTCCAGATGGGTGTGTTCTAATAGAAGTTCTCCACGAAACCTATTCGGCAAAAGCATGTTTTTTCTCAATCCAATTGTATATGCTTGTGTATGAAAAGGATATCGGATTACTGCTTGAAAATCATTACTATAGTCGTCTCTGCCCCATTCAAGATAGATATTGAGTCCGACAATCGGAATTCTGTAATCGATAATCAAAGAAAAACGTTGATCGTTCTCATCGAATCCAGCACGAGTGTCGAGAAAAGGCCACAGCAAAGTAAAAATAGACTGGAAATGTCTAGCTTCCCATTTGGACAACATAATTCTGTTAAATCCTACGGTAAGTCCCGATAAAAAAGATGGAAAATTATATGCAAACGAAACCCCAGTAATCAGGTTATGATCATTTGAACTATCGTTGTCAAACCAATCGGATTCCGAAAGGCGGCCCCACCATGCACGAAACTCTATATCACCGACATGCCAGTTTAACCAAGGAAGTGTGATTGCTTGTCGGCGTAAACCTATGTCAAACCTTGGATAAGATGTTGCGTTATTAGAATGTATAATGGGATTAAGCTGAGCCGGTCCAAGCCATATAGCCTGCGTCCCAAAACCAATTGTAAGAGTTCTCCATGTATAGCGAATTTCCGAATCACCAAAGTCCCAGTCAAAGAATGCTCTATCTCCAAAGCGCTGCGGAGCATCAATACTGCGTACGCCCTGGTGCCCGAAGTCTTCGGCTCTGCCCGCATAGTTTGGACCTGAATAATTCGGTCGTATAAAATCGAACGCCAAGTTCTGTGAGAACGCAACATGTGGTAATATAGTAAGCTCCAGGCCGTGGCCCTCGATTCTTACGCCCCCCCTGAACATGCTATTGAAGCCGCGCCCCTGCCAAAGCACCCCGTCGTTCTGTCCGTAGGGTGCCGCTGTATTGAAAGACATGAACAGCTCAGGGCCATGAATTCTTACCCGAAAATTACCGAATAAGTTATGCCATGTTCCTAGATTCTGCCCCATCCATGGATGATATGACGATTCATCGATAGCCCAGACCGAATCCGAAAGAGTGCGAAAGTTGAGGGTAGGGCGGTTTGTTAACCCGCGTAAGGAAAGGAAACTGAAGTAATTTTCTTGGACGGATAATAGCGCTTCCTGTGCGGACAACACACTCGAAAGGGCCATGCAAAAAAGAAAGCAGAACAAAATGTATTTTTTCAAAAATCCCCCACTACAATAGCCTTATCGAAACGTGCTCATTACTTTCCACTCTACCTAACACCCGACCACGGTGATTCCATCCGCTATTTCCCATGTGAGCCGCTCATCCCATGGCTTTTCTCCTGTCTTGGCTCGACGGTCGAAAATGACAAGATACGCAGGGGCATCGGGCGCGATTTTATCTCGATACATGGCGATCTGTCGAAGCCCCTCTTTTTTTATCTCTTGCGGGGTATCCCGTGATATGGATAAGTTTGATTTCTATAATGAATTTATGATTGCGGTGTTCCACGAATAAATCCATCCGCCCACGTCCTACGGCGACTTCCCGTTCTATACGTCCGCCGCCGTTTATGATCCGTTGCAAAAAAGCCTGCAGTAAAAGGTGAGGGAACGCCTCGGTATAATCGGATTTCTGTTCCCATATTTCGGAGTTACGCCGCCAAAAATTTTGAAATTCATTTAACAACGAACCCATGTCAAGCGTTCCATCTTTGTTTTGCCATTGCCATGAGGACGGTGGTGGAAGATTATCATGGTAACCTGAATTCAGGTATCGAGTGAGTATTTCCTCGTAAATGGGGTTGGAAATGGTAAAGCCTGTTTCGGTGTTCCATTTTATAAGCCCCAGATCGGTTGCAAGTTCCACGTCCGGGTTGCTTCGACCTATTTCGGGATCGTTGTCGCCCACAAGAATTAATTCGATGATACGCCTTATTCTTGGATCCCGTAGGCGCACCCCAAGGGCGTCCAAATGCGTTTCCCTGGCTTGGATCATTTGTTCTCGCGCTGCAAACAGGTGATCGATGGTAACTGTTTCGTAATTATCTTCTGCCAGTATGCGCATGGTTACCCGTTTGAACAATGAGTTAACAATCCATGGCTGTCCCCAAGATTGCTCATATACATAGTCTAACGCTTCTGTTGTAATCTTCTGCCCTGTTTCCTTTGTTCGCTGGGCAAATAGCGAAGAAATATCATCCTTGCCAAAGTTAGATAAGAAAATCGAATCTTCTTTTACGTTAAATGGCGAACCAGGATTAGGCACAACTCCGTCTTTGGCGGCAGTTATATAGTTTTTCAAATCTCGCATTCCAACGAGAGCGATGGAAATGGGAAATTTTCCAATTCCCCGTTGTGCAAAACCGTCGCGCAATTGCCGAAGAAAACTGACAAGGGCGTTCCTCTCAAGCACGTCCACCTCGTCGAAAAGCACCACAAGCGGTTTCGGCGACACAAGCTCCGCCCATCTGCGCAAAACCGCCCCGAGTTGCGATTGCGGGTATTCGTTGCCGACGGCCAGCTGTGGCAACCCGTAACTTGAGGCCCAATGCGTAACCGCCTCGCATATCCCGGGAATCGCCCTCTCGATATCGGGTATTCCCTGGCAGCGTTCCACGCTCACGTAACACGCGACGGCCTCCGCACCGGAATTAATCTCGTCCGCCCAGCTTTGCAGAAAAGTGGTCTTCCCCGTCTGCCGCAGCGCGTGAAGCACCCAGTACAGGCTACCTATGAAGCTGCGCCCCCACAAGCCGATCCGCGGGCAGAAGCATGTAGTGATCCAGAGGGTTGCACGGGCCCGTCGTGTTAAAGAAACGAATCGGCCGTTTTGTTTTTTTAGGTAATTGTGATAACATCTATCTAATCTGCTTTACGTGGAAAACGCACTATAAATTGCTCGCCTTCGATATCGTTTTCCAATTCCATATAGGGTTGTTCCAAAAACGCACGTCGTAAGCCTGAACCCAAACCAGAATAAGGAAGTGTTTTGCTGGCGAATAAAGCAATTTGGTTATTTCTAATAACTGGGTTGCCATATTTTACCTCTTCGACTGTTAGACTATTCGGCAACCTTCCTGGGCTAATTATTTCTACCCTGTTTTCAAAAACAAGGAGGCGTATTGGCGAATTCTTAAAGTAATCGCGATGAATCAATGCATTTTGTAAAACTTCTTCCAATGCGACGATTGAAATTTCTGGAATACCGTGCGAATTAAACCTTTGGCCATTTTGCAGATACTTGATGCAACTTTTTACATACATCATACCTTGCTTGAATAGTTCAGGAATGGTTCCCTTTAAGTCTTCTGGCTTGCTCCTATAATTGTTTCCCCCAATATCGTTCCCAACATACATTGCTGCCTTTATCGTAAAAGCAGGACGGAAAGCCTGCGGCTCATTGCCAAAAAATAACAGACCAGCAAGAGTCAAATGGTTGTTACGCATTGCTTTTTTTACTTTAAGGACATCTTCTAACACAAGCCCTCTTTCCTCATAACTTTGCCCAAATTCTTTTTTGAAATATTCAGAAAACAGGCGTACATCAAGATCCTTTATACTTGTATCGAATATTTCGGTTTCATCGGCCAGCAAATTTTTACTTCCCAGCGATCGGGCAATTTCATCATTGGAGGTTACTTTTCGTTTGTCGGAACCGTTTTTGAGGTAAATCGTGCCATTGGAATCTTTATAGGGTTTGGACAAGCCTTCTTCCACACTAATAACAATAAGCTGGTTGTTATTTAAAGTTATTGTTTCCGTCGTCAAAAAAACAGGTGGATACACTTTTTGGGATGCGATATTCACAATTTGCCGATTTACTTCCAGTTAAACGGCGAACTAGGGTTTGGCGTGACCCCACCCTTTGCCGCGGTTATATAATCTTTAAGATCCCGCATACCCACAAAGGGCAATTGAAACAGGGAACCTGCCGACACCACGTTCCGCAAAACCGTTTCTGAGTTGCCGAAGAAAACTTACAAGCGGCTCCCCCTCCAACACATCGGCTTCATCGATAAGAACGACAAGCGGTTTGGGCGACACAAGCTCCGCCCACTTTTGCATGGTCTTATACAGGAGAAACTCCGTTTGGTCAAACGGAAGTTCCAGTATCGGAAGCCCTTGGTTTTTGGAAGACGCACAGATCGATTTATTTATTGTGATCATTGCCGACGCGGGATCGGCAATCCCCTGACAGGCTTCAACGCTGATATAACAGGCAACCGCCTCCGCATCGGCATTTATCTCTCGCACCCAACTTTGCAAGAAAGTGGTCTTGTCTGTCTGCCGCGGCGCATGAAGCACCCAGTACAGACTGTCTCTTATGTACCTATGAAGCTGCGCACCCACAAGCCGCTCCGCAGGTGGCAGCATGTAATGATCCCATGGATTGCACGGGCCAGTGGTGTTAAAAAAACGAACAGGGCGCTTTGTTTTTTGGGATAGTTCAGCTATCATCGTTTCCCGTTATTATTTTCCCGTTTTCGATCTTGATTGTACGATCGCAACGTTCAACAGTGCTAAGACGATGGGCGATTACTATAAGCGTTTTATTCTCGCTGGCAGAATATATTTCATCCATTATCTTTTTCTCGGTTTCATTGTCAAGTGCCGAAGTCGCCTCGTCCAAAACCAATATTTCAGGATCGTTGTACAAGGCGCGGGCAATACCGACACGTTGCTGTTGTCCACCGGAAAGTTGTATGCCACCTTCCCCAACCTTCGTGTTTATACCTTCTTTCGTCAAAAGGAAGTCCCAGATGTTGGCTTTTTGCAAAGCGACTTTTATTTTTTCTTCGCCCATCTCGGAACCATAGGCCACGTTTTCCCCGATTGTTCCGTCAAAAAGGTAAATACTCTGGGGGATATAACCTATTTTTCGCCGCCATGATCGTATGGTCTGTTCACAAAGTGGCCTGCCGTCTATGGTTATCTCGCCAGAACATGGTTTTAGTATCCCAATCATAAGATCTATGAGGGTTGATTTCCCGCTGCCGCTTTCCCCAGTGACGGCGATTCTTTCCCCTTTGCGTATGGAAAGAGAAGCGTTGTGTATTACGTCTCCACCTGTCGCATACCTAAAAGCAATGTTACGTAAATTAATGGCTTCATTAAACGCAACGGTTTCATCACCTTCGTTTTCTATTGGCTGCCGAAGTATTTCGGCAACCCTGTCAAAAGAATACTGCGCATTGGCAATACCGCTAACGTTTTGCATGAGTCTGAACATACAAGGGAGCATACGGTAAAGCGCAAGCGCATACATCGAAATTACCGGAACAACCATCGCGGTATCGCCGTACTGGGCTATGATAAAAATAACCGCCGCGACAAGAAGCGAAAAGCCGATGCTTTCCAATATGCTTTTGGGCGTTGCGTTTAGAGTGTAACTTCTTACTGTGGCTTTTGCGGATTTTAATCTAGCTTTGTTGTAGTTATCTATCAGCTCTCTCTTGTTTCCCTTAAGTCTGACAAATTTAAAATTGCGCAACGCTTCCAACATCACACGATTAGATTGTATATCAGCTTCCGTGCGTTTTTTGCCAAAAAATCTGTTCTTTTCGACCAATATCTTCAGGAAGATAAAGGCAAGAAAGGAAAGGACAAATGTAAGCACTAAAGTCATTTGCCAATTGACGATCAGCAATACCGAATACACCATAGCAATGGTAAAAACCTCGGTGAACAACCTTAATATATTCATTGAGATGGCACTTATCTGTGTCGTCTCGGCACTGATTATCGCCATCAATTCACCTGAATTTTTTTGAGCATAAGCCGTATAAGGCAAGGAAAGCGTTACTCTAAACAATGCCGTGGAAAAATGCTTAGACAATGCGTTTGAAAACCTCGTGATGAAATACACATGAACGACACTGTAAACGGCGCGCACCATATAAAAAACGATAATGACAATACCGAACAAAATAATGAACGCTTGCCTATCATCTAACCCAACAAAATCAAACGCCCTTTTGTACAAACCCGAATCAAGAAGCTCGGGGTTTGAGGCCACCGAGATGAACGGCATTATCGCAGAAATTCCAATCGTCTCCACAAGCGAAAACCCGATACTAAGCGCTATAACGAACCCCCAGTATATCCTGTGCTTTCGGGAGAGGAGCCCGTACAGTTTTCGTATAGTGGGTATAAGAACGCTTGCTT
>Ga0209755_10004413_pt1 | contig 16685 bp, 14 predicted proteins | sample TergutCo191P1_FD_187301 | JGI IMG/M metagenome (GOLD analysis project Ga0209755, IMG submission 187301) | Cornitermes sp. P1 segment gut microbial communities from Petit-Saut dam, French Guiana - Co191P1 (SPAdes) (version 2) | ecosystem: Host-associated > Arthropoda: Insects > Digestive system... | reverse complement strand
TGTGGCGAAGTTTACTACTGTAACATCATTATCATTACTATCCTGATGTAGACTCTCATTCCTAATTGTCGGTTTGAAAATATTCTTTCACCCCACTTTTACATTAAAAACTCACAATGGAATTTTCATTTGGTACTAAGGAAATGACCAAAAGCCTACTTTAATTCCTCATAAAAACTGTCTTTTGAATCATCACTTTCCTCCTCAGTCGGTTCATACACATTTAGAACATTATTACTCACCATCGACCTCTCAGAACTATATATGACAGCTTATCGCTAACAAATATCCTCTCTTTACTGCTGATATTATTCTGTAGTGTACAAACAATCCTGTTCCCAACTGATGATTTTCTTTCCTTTTACATAGAAAAAAGTTATAGTCCCCTGCTCTTACTGTGCCCTCTTTGTCCCATCTGACGTCCTGGAGAAACACTAAATCTAATTTGTATCTTCCTAATTCCCTCGCTGCTACTCTAAGTGAGCCTGCCCTGTACAGGCTCATAACATTTCACGTACCAAATCTCATGTCCCTTTTTCATTGCTTCTTACTCCAGGATTACCTGACTAAACTCTTGTGTGAATTCTCACCTCAATGCATGCTACAAGACACACCCATTCCTTTTTTCTGTATTTGATGAACATAGTAGGTGTAATCTAGAATAATTATCGGAAAATACGAAACCTGTTATTTTCTGTTTTCCCCACCTTTCCCGTTATTTCTTCTCACTTAGGTATAGAGGGATACCGAAAAGCGGAGTCTGTATGGTATAAAAGAAAGAGCCTCTAGACTTGCCCTGGGCCCATTCACCTTCCTATTCAATGACTTCAGGGGGTTCTTCTTTCGGTGTGTTCGGTGGCCGGAGTGCTAAGCTGATAATTCACCTCCATTTAGTGCCGGAGTTAAGAATGAATGGAGCCAGAGATCCACTCACCACTGTCTTCATGGCATGAATAGGAACATCTTCGCCTTTCGATCTCGGATACTGCGATTGAAACTAGCTACAACGGGCGAGTCGGACTGGATATAATATTTTTCTTAAGACGTTAAATAGATCAGTTCTTGAAATTTTGTATTTTTCGTACAAAACTTAGGTGAGGAAGGATGCTGAAAGTTCGTATTAGCCCTAACAACCTGTTACTGCAAAATTTAAATAAGGAATACATTAAGTAAAATACTAAAGGAGGACGAATGAACTCACCTCTGGAGCCGCGTGTCGCATTACAATGGAGCTCGTCCTCTCCGTCCGGACAATCACGAGTGCCGTCACACATTCCAGCACGAGACACACAGCCACCTGTCAGTCCACAAGGAAACGCTTGTGGTGGACATGTCTTGGTGTCTTTGCACTCCTCGTCAGACCCGTCAGGGCAATCCTGTCTCCCGTCACACACAAAGAACCAACTGATACACACACCAGTTGATCGGCACTGCAAAAGATAGGAATCAATATTATATTATAAAATAATAGGTTGTGATATAATGAAAATTAAAGGAGAATTGGTAGTAGTGGGTTTGTGTCCTGTTTTAAGTTAATTCACCCGTCGTCTTTCGCGGGTTCGCACTTTGCGGTTTCACAAATTCGAGGGGTCGCCCCAAGATTAAAAATAATAAAACCCCTGAACATTACAGCTCATTCTAGAAGGTACTAGAAGCTTCGCTTAAGAGTGGTGCGGCCTGTCACGCGATCCCCACGTGACTTGCCCTAGTGGCCAAGGAAGGTGAACCAGTTGCAAAATGACAAAAACAGTGCGTAAAAAGCAAATTAAAATAATTTTAATATTTCTTTTTAGTTATTTCGTGGTTAAATGGCTAAAATACATATAGGTATAAAAGAAACATTAAAATACATTCCTATAAAGAAAAACACTAAAAATACTAAAGATTGTTTCTGGGGGCTTGGGCGATAAATTATTGGCAGATTTTGGCTTTTTGCAGGGGGTCTTGGAAACTCCCCCTCCCTCCAGTGAAAAGCGAGCGCAGACTGTAAATACATACACGGGCCATATACAATCAACTTAAAATCACGGAAGGCGTCATTCAGTACGGCCCGTAAAAGATATCTTCAATTTAACAGTGAGACTAGTCATTAGTAACGACTAGACTGTACTCTAATAGATCGTGGATTCAGGGTTGGATTTCTCACACGCGCAGAATTTCTGTGTTCTCAAGAGTGTTCAGACTTTCTCTGAGGTACGTCAGTCATTCCTTTCAACTGGCACGTACTGAAGGTTCCTTGACCATTAGTTAAGCGACAGAAACTTAAAGCTTATCGCTGACCTCCACTTATAAGACTTCAAGGGCTATTATTATTTAAACAGAAGGACAAATTTACTTCACTGTTAACATTACCGTCTTGTATCGCTACAGACCTACGCGGTTTAGCGCCTCCCACAGCTTTTGTTGAACAACAACTGTTTTTGGGTTTCTGAACTGGATAGTGAGTAGAATTTACGATGCTTCCAGAACGAGCGAACTTCCTCTTAACGGTGACGATCAGATTCTGGTGGATACTAAAGTAGATGGCAAGGGAAGAATGTGTCAGTTATACGAAAACGTTGAGGAAATGCAGTACAATCAGAGCTGTGGAAGGGGGATACGCTTCTCCGAAATTTCGGAATAGTCCACCCGTGGACGGTGTAGAAACCAAAAGAAGACCAGCAACTCTTTAACTCTTGTTTTGTAGTCGTTTGATAGGATTTTTTGAACAGTGGGATGGGTTCCTCGTAAGGCTCGTATATACAGAGAACCCAACCCCCTACCCCCCAAAAATGCATAAACACACACATAAACCCAGTGGGATTCGAACCCATGATCCCGTGTTCAAGCGGCAGGAAACGGGCAATCTGTTAGACTTTAACATTTACCGCCATAATTTAATATGTAAATGAGATCTGAACTTCTTCCTAGGCGGAGATTTCATACCGTGTTTACAGAGCTGCGACACTGTGAGTGTCGTTAGCCTACCACAGCAATGGCGCAAATGCTCCCCCAAATGGATGGTGACCACCTAGCAAATTACGCGGTGTCAGAACTTGGAGATTTTGAATTAAGTGTATTTATTTGCTGTTGGAGTCACAGTTGCAGTTACACTTGCTGCAGGTGGCTGACCTGGAAGGTTCCTTTATAACAGCCGGTGTTCAGGCCGCCGCAGGAGTGACTGCTGCTCTTGATGATACAATCGCAGACACCGTCCACGCAGCGCGACCCGGGGTCGGCGGTCTGGCACTGCAGGTCGGAAACACAGGGCAGACCGAGCGTGACAGCCACTCCTTCGCCTACGCCTCTAACTCGTGTCCACACAACTACGAAATAATCAGCTTTCTGAGAGGATTCACAGCAACACAGACCGAAACTAATACACATATATGTCCGGGAATATCCTATGTTAGGTTTCCACCGCTGTTAATATTTATTAGACTGCGATCTTCCAGGATACGGTGCTGTGTAGTCTGGCAGGTGGCTACCAAATTTTCGGTAGAACCTGCTGGCTATCTTGTCTTCTACTCTATAGATGGGAGCAGGTGTTTCCTCCTAACGCCAGCAAGCACCTACCCGTCATTATGCGGCCATAGCCCAGGAAAACCACAGTCCAGGTGGATAATCAGTTCTGCAAATATTGATCTTTATATCACACTGAGATGTTCAAAAACTGTCGCCCACTAAACCCTAACCAGCGCCAGTTTTATCCCACACTTTGTGTCATCCTTCGAGATCTGTTTTAATTACGTGTTTCCGTACAGATCTAGTCTAAGTATGTTGACTTATTCTTCCATTCGAGGTTTCATACTATGATTTTGAACATATTTTTCACTTCTCCCTGCCAGTCTCACCCTCCTTGATTTCTTAAAGCTAAAGAATTTGTGAAAGTATAAATTATAAATCTTATTATTATTTAATGTTCTAAACTATTCGTGTCTTACTCTGTGGAAGACGGGCCAAGTTTTACATCCATACAAACCAACAAGTAAAATTATAATCTACGTAACTTAATGTCTACTTTTCAGCTGTATGACAGAAAAACAAAAGATTTTGAACAGCATAGTAGCAAACATTTTAAAAATGTAGTATTTTCTTAACTGTTTCTGAATATAATTTTGGTTTATTAAAATAATGCACAATTTCAAACTGCGCGCACCTTCAGATCAATTGAATTACATCAACTACGTACACAACAAATTTGTTGCCACATACATTCTACGTAATAAAAATTGTAGTTTGTTTGTTCTGTTCCAGAATGCTCCATTTGGCTGTTTTCAAAGGTTTCATCAGCCACTAAATACGACTATAGTGCCATGCATTCTAATGGGAAGATATGAAGAGGCCTGTTTAATTCTCTCTGAATTTATTTCTCGTCCAACTCCCACACCAACATCTAAAACGTTTCTGCAATTTAATGACTTTTTCGACAAAATAACGTGATTATTATAGACGACAAGGTAAAATTTTCAGTTTGTCATTCGGCTACAGAATTCCATCTGGCCTGATTTCTTTCAGCCTAACATATTTTATGACTTATTCTTTCTTCATGATGCAAGGCGTTGGACATAACGACCACATTCTGTCTGCTTCCTTGCGGACAATGTTTTTATCGGAAGACACTATCTTTAGCCTTCATATTCGTAATTAAGATATTGTACTTTACACAAGCGGGGTGTACTGCTGACCACTCACCCCCTTCTAGTGCCGCGGTCGTGGAAGAGTAGAGCTACACTTCTACCCACCCTCTTGGCCACACCGGGCCTGTAACGGGATCACTTCACCTTTACTTTGCACAACCTTGGTGCTCTGCAACGCTTCTAGCCCCGAAGTTAAATCTGCTGTAATCATGACGGAGCTTTCCGCGTTCGGCACACGTCTTGGCAATCAAAGAACTCCAGCACATACAGCTATCCAATCAGATCTGCGTAGCCACAATTCATAAACTGTTATTTAAATTTGTTTATTTTCCCTAATATAGTTCTAATCCGTCTCTAATCACGACGTAAATAATTAAAATGTAATTTTTTAAATTTAATTTATTCGTCGTGACAGGTTTAAATTATAGTAATATTTACTTCAACAATAACCATTTGACACAATCTCCTTGTTTTACTTCCGAAACGTCGTGTTTTAAAGTGTTTTAAAAATTTGCACGATGGACAAAGAAAGTAGTCTGTGTCAATATCAAAATATTTGCTTTGGAAGAAGCAAAGCCTGAAAATGGGAACCAATGCTCACCAAGAGAGGTAGTGTGTTAAATTTTGGTAGATACGTTGAAAAAATTCCACACCTTCAATGAGTTCAGATATCATAAAACATCCTCAGAACCCTATAGAACAGTATGTAGACTACGGCAGTTTGCACACTGGTATCGTCCTAAATAATAGTCCGAAATTCTAAGTCGGATAAAATATCTGTACACTGACCTGATGCTAAGTGCGTGCTTACTTCAGTTAACAGGAAACCCCACGCAGGATGTTGCTACCGCGGTTCGGACGTCTTTTATTGAGGTGGGAGGTCACACTGAGGCTGACGATTTTTGTTTTATCTATCAATGCTCTATTTAATTATGCTTTCAACTATTAAGACTGTAGAATGTTAAAGGTTATGATGATCAGTGAACAAAGTGGAAAAATTTTAATGTAACATTTTGACCCTTGCCTGTAGAAACGGAAGAATACCACAAACAAACCATTAGGATAACATCTTTCTGCATCAATATCTCAACCCGGAATTCCCGAATGAAGACAAGATTGCGTTCGACTTAATCGACAAATTCTGTGCAGTTTCGGACTTCAAAAATTTCCGTGTTACTATCATATCTAAAATGCTTAGACAAACTTCAAGAATGAGTTTTCACATCAAAACAAATAAAAAATTTCATATAAACATATATCCGAAAAAACGGTATGTGATTTTAATTGAAAGACTGCATTAAACTACACTCAAATTATGTCATCTTTTACTAACACCTGCAACAACACATTTACAATACATGTTCCCAGTCTAACTGTTGAGTTCCTATTGTTTATCAAGTCACAATTCACAAAAAGTGCTCAAAATAGCGCCCACTTTTCTCTTCGTTTTAAATTATAACTGAGTACACTAAGGGTTTTGAGTGTTCCCGCAGTCTGAGGATTGAGTCCATGCGAGCTTGAGGGCTGTATTCTGAAATTTAAGCGCGGAAATATGTTAGTATAAAATTTTTCATTGTTTGGTGTGGTTACCTCGCTCCCGACGTTTTTCCAAGTATGTAGATACGCTCTGTATAATTGTACCTTCACTTGCATCTTGTACGTGCAGACGTCCAACCATGCCCTGACTTACCTGTTGATGATGCTATTGGTACCAGAGAAGTGACCTCTGTTGAAAAGTTTGGTGAGTCGTCGCTTAATGTATTTGACTGCTCTGATACATCATACTGTGTTTCAGATTTCTGTGAAGTCACTGTTACTGACATAGTTGTTGCGGAAGATTGCGTTGCGTAATGTGATAATCCTAGCGTAAACGAATGTGTGCTCGTTGTTGCGTCTGGTTTTGCTGTTTGTATTTGATGAAGAGACTGTGGCGATTGACTCTGATCCTTAGTTGACGCTTCTACAGAAGGTGGGGTCCATAATGGCGTCGTTGCTTCTTCCTCTGTGGTTGAAGCCTGAGTATCCTCCAAAGAGGTTACAACAGACGTAAGGGTCAGAAGAGACATCGTTGCATAAGATTCTTGTGAGGACGTTGTTTGTGTAGAAAATAACTTATCTTCCACGTGGGTGTAATTTAACGTAGCATTAGGCGGATGAGATAAAGAAGTAGGCGAAAACGTTTGTGGAAGATTATGCGAAGTTACAGTTATTTCTGATGATGGAAGAGACGGAGTCGTAGAACTTAAAGAATTTGATGTTACTGGCTGCCAAGATCCTGCTGATGTAGTATTTGGTGAATCTATATGTGATGGTCCTAATGGTGATGGGTTTCCATCTTCTGGTGGGAGAGCAAACCGGTAACAAGTCTTGCCGCTTTGTTTCATCGGAGGGTTGCACTGGCAGCGACCAAAAAGATTCGGGATCAAGAAGTCGCAATGTGTATCGCTGTCCCACAGACGGCAGTGCGCATCACTGTAACATACGTCCCCTGGGCTAGCAGCTGAAACCAGAGACAGTTTTCAATGTGTTAGAATCATAGGCTTACTTACTTACTCATGGAGCAGGGTCCTTCTTCAGAAGATAACCGGTTCTCAGTCAAGAAATTAACAGCATTTTATGGAACCCGAAAGTTTATTACCTCTTTTACAACAGCCCGCCACCTATCCCTGTTCTAAGACACATCAATCCAGTCGATACCGTCCCATCCCACGTCCTGAAAATCCATCTTCATATTATCCTCCCATCAAAGCCTGTGTCTTCCGAGTTGCCCTTTCCCTCAGGTTTCCCCACCAAAACCCAGTACACACCTCTCGTCTCCTCCATACTTGCTACATGCCCTGCCAATCTTATTCTTCTCGATTTGATTATCCAAATAATATTTGATGGAGAGTAAAGCTCATTAAGTTTCTTGTTATGTAGTTTTCCCCATTCCCGTGTTATCTCGTCTCTTAGGCCTAAATATTCTCAGCACTATATTCTCGAACACCCTCAACCTCAGTTCCTCCCTCAAAATTACAGTTATGTATTTATTAAAATCTTTATATTTACAATAGCAAAATGGAAGGCAGAAGCTTCTGCACAGAATGACAGCAAGCATTCACTGACTTCATTCTGCCCGTCAGCTCTTCCTGAGTAAATTTTTGATTCGTTTTGGTTTTTTCCAATTAGTTGAACTGATTCGCACTTTCAAAGGAACACTTATCAACCTTTATTTTGTGACTTCGTCTTGAATTCTGATCTCGAGACATAACCATGTACTTAGTTTTATCAGTACTTACTTCTAGTCCGATCTCTTTACTAGCAATTACTACAACATCTGGGGTTTTCTTCATAATACGTACGCTTTCGCCCAACACGTTAACCTTATCAGAAAAAACTGGAAGTGGATGCGTACCATTGAATTTCAAGCTATCTAAAGCAAGATTAAAAAACAATGACGATAAGGCATCCCCTTGTATTAGACTCATAGTTTACATGCTAAAATAGCCTTCTTTCACTCACTGTTCTTTCACACTAAATTGAACGGGAGTACTACAAATGATAGTTTCTTGCATTACACAATTTAAATAAAGCCTCACTTGAGGCTAAATATGTCTGAGGGTTGTATATGACACTTAAGGTTACGGAGGCAGCCGGATTAGCTCAGTGTGTATAATACCCATGTTTCGGTGCGGATAACCCATATATGGTGTTGCAAGTGCCTCACGGAAACGAGATTCTTTTTTTTCTGTACAGGGTTCCGATCGGTTCTGATATCCAAATACTCTCTCACTGAATCACACCGGGGTCTTTCTTCGAAGGTATAGTGACCGGGACGCGAAATTTATCATCCACCACCATCTGATGCAGCATAGGTTAAGAACGTGTACAACCATACCTCCACTTCCGCTTTCTTCATGACACTGTGCTTAATTAGGAAGAGGGAAACAAAGTTTTTATTAAGCTTGCATTACAATTACTATAAATGGATTAGATGTGTAAATGAATACTCCAAAAATATCGTGCTGCCAAGCAAACACTAAAATGAAGTTTAAAAGATAAGGTAACAAAAGCTGTCTTTCCGAGAATTTGAGATTGATTTCGCTCTATACAAGGTAAAAGCGTAGCAGATGGCACACATCAGACTTTCAGTTAGTCACCAATTAAATTTAGTCATTTTTCCTAGCATGGCACCCAGCAATGTAGTCCGGCGTAAAAAAAGGTTGTCAATAAGTGCAGCCGCAAGTTGACCGCTTGTTTCACTTCGGCGTCTGTTGCGAATCACTTGCTGGTCGGGTGCTTCTTCAGGCGTCCATAGATTTGGAAAGCAATCCACCCTATACCTCGAAACGGACTTCGGACTGTTTAAGGCAGTGCGGCTGGGAGGTAATACAAGACACTCCCAATGAGCACTATCTCCTACCCAGTTATTCTCGTCTCCAAACCCTATATCGTCTCCTTTGGCACATTAAAATCACCTAGCTGACAAGCGATTTACAACAGACGCAGAAGTGAAGCACGCTGTCATATCCTGGCTACAGATACTCCATAAAGATATCTGTTAACGCCCGGGTACAAGGCTTGGTGGCAACATAAGACAACTGCTTAAATATCATGGGTGATCACGTGGAGGTCTAATATGTACCATCTGCTAGCAGAGTGCTATACGTGCATCGAAATCTGTTTGAAGTTTTCGGTGCCATATCGTATATTTTTTGAAACTGCTTTGTATATAGGTCTATTCATATACACTATGCATATAGGTGGTGATGTCAAGCAGGTTCTGGACTGAACTTGAGATGACACTGCTAGTTCACAAGCTTTTGCTACTAAATGTAGATGGAAGAGAGCCTTCTGGGTCACTCCTTCTTGAAGTCAGGCAGTATCAGGTAGAATTTTTCAGTAATTTGTTGTTAGGTTAAAGAGTGTGTTGTTCCATTTGCGATTTTGGCGTACCTATAAAATTGCTACTTTAAATAAAAGAGTGTCTAACATAAAATTTTGCTTTAGACTGGGAAAAATGCTAGGGAAAGTTTCGAACGTTGAATGTAGATTTCGCAAAGCAGGTAATGGAAGAACAGAAGTTTCTGAGTGATTTACAAAATTCAAAAGGATTTTGAGTTTTGCTGAAAATTCTGAAGGCTTGGGACCATCTAAACAAGGAAATATGGATCTTAGAAAACAGAAGAGTCACTCTCCGTGAAGCTGCTAACATATCGGGAATTAGTTCGGTTCGGTTCAAAGCATCTTGCAAGATAATCTGAACGTGTGTTGGATTGCCGTCAAATTCTGAATAAAATTCTGGCTAAAAAAAGGCACTCCCTATTCACACGATTTAGATACTTGTGACTTCCCTTTGTTAAAAACTTATGGGCGGGTTAAATAGGACATTTAGTACCAGCATGATCCACACAAATTCACGTGACGCACTTTAAGAGTTTCAATATATGCAGTCGACAAAGTTCTTCCTATAGTTGCGCAATCATTGGGTTGTTCGTATAAATTCCCCAGATGACTACATTGGAGAGGGCAACTTTGATTAGAAGGTTGTTGTTATAGAGAAAATCTTTAAAACTGTAAAATATTTGATCGTACCACATATACACGTGCCCGACAATGTCTTCGTTTCCTTAGACATAAAAATTAATTTTGCTGTTCCAAAACAGGTTTCTTATCTCGAGTAATAAATAATTCCACATGTGTTGTTAAAAATATGATACATTCCACTGAGTTTATCGTCACTGTGGAACATGTAGTAACTTCCTCTTACAGTGTAATTCATTTCAGACACAAGGTCAAGACCCATGCAATTTCACGTACGACTTGCGGCTCACAAAGATGCACTGAGGTAATAAGGCAAGGGGAATTTTCATGACCCTACTACCCATTTACAATTATCTTCGTCGATAATTTATATACTTCCATCTGACGTAAAATAGTCCCAGTAATTGACAATGGTCTGTAGTACCTTACAATACACAGAACTATTAATCTCGAAACTCCGGTGCAAAGTACAGTTCTTTTACGACGCGTGAATTGGCTTCGGTTATGACGAAGTTAGGAAGATAAAACTTCAGGCATTGCGGTTAAAATTTTGGACAATTTTCACCGTCTCTGTATAAAATATTCATGACGTTTCGAACACTGGACATTTACACCATTTTTAGGTGAAATGGGTGAATGAGAGAACCTACTCTGCTAGGTTCTCTCGAAAGAACTACCCTCAATTCGTAGACTGGAAAGATTGACACTACATCATTCTAACGGACCATCAGATTAGGTTGCCCAGTTACACTATACAGCCCGAAAATGGAGGCAGATCCGGCCTAAGGACGCTGTAGGTATTTTTACCGGAGATTATCAACAATGCCAAAAATTTGTCACTACCGTGGAAGCATTAGAAGATGAACAGTTAAATACAAAATATGTCTACCTCGACGATAGAGGCGGAAACTTCCCCCGAAACGCTGTTACCGATTTATCAAGCTACACGCGTCTTATACCACACGTAAAAGATTTCAGACACACATATATACACACACACACACGAGTTTCACATACATGGGTTTGTTCAATTGGCAACGGATATTGAACAGTGGCGAGTTCTAAAGGTGAGGTCGTGAGAGGGGAGAAAGAAAATTATCGAGGGACAAACTTGGCTAGTAATTTTTCCAGTGTAAATAATGCAGATGCACAGTTTGATAAAGACTGTACTCCAGAGCAATAACAGACCTTCGGTTTCCTTACAAAGCTGAAAATTTGTTGACCCGCTAGCCAAAATGCTAGGATCTTAAGATGCCGTTTCCTCGTTCAGTAACTATTTCGTTACTTAGAACACTAACACTGCCGTAGATTCCGATCTGCTAAGGGGATTGTTGTTTGGAAATACGAAAGATTTTGTCTACATATAATTGTACAATAGGGAAATCTGGGTTCGATTCCCGACTGGGATGGAGATTTTATCTTCTCCACAGATTCCAGTTCAATTATTGCGTCCGCTCAGAATCCTTTTTTGTGATTACTATAACTAAAGCGAGTGGGGTGTGAAGGAGATTACTATTCTTCATCTAGTGTCCAGATTAAGTTTTTCTTGGAGCTATGTATCCATTCCTTACTTGTTTTTCTGCCGTAAAGATCAATTAAGCAGTAGAAAGTCTTACGTTTGTTTATTAAAGAGGCTGTCGATAATTCTGAATATAAAAAAGGGGCCATTGCCTCATATGACATAATAATCCGTCATTTGCTTGAAAGAACGAAAGTTTACGGGCAAATATAATAAACTGTACCACAACTTCCGGTCTTTCTCAATGTTAAGTGTCTTCGTAATATTCTGACTGTCGTTGTGTTTTGTCGTACGAGGAGAAAGTAAAGATATTTCTGTTCACGCCATTAAGTCGTATAGACGGAGTAGAGATACGGCTCCACGCATTCTTAACCTCGACGCTAGTCGGAGGTGATTGGCCAACTTCAAGCCTCAGTCGTCTTACCCTAGGAAAACAACCGGTACCCATTGAATAAGAAGCTGGGTGGCAAAAGTGCTGGTGTGGACGTTGTGGAGTACAGAAAATCTCTTGCCCTTGCCGGGATTCGAACTCAGGATCATTTAGCCTGTAGCCTCGTCACGATACCTAATGCGCTATCCCGCTCTCCTTAACGTAAGATGGAAGGATAATATTAAAACGGATCCTAGAGTAAGAGGACGGGATGGTAGGGCTTAGGATAGGATCCGTTGGCGGGCTTTTGGTTAACACGGTGACGAAAGGCCGAGTTCCATAAAGGGTTTCTTAACCATCAGACTTTATGTCAGCATTTCAAGAAGGTTCGTGCTCAGTGGAGTTAGAAAAGTTTTGACATCCCTGGCCTATGGCTTTCCTAACTGTCTATTCAATATGGCAGTCACATGGCCAGCAGGGTCACTTACGCATGCGGCCACATTTGCTGCTGCCAATAACATATTATTCACAACACTTGTCCTATGACGTGCCCTGAAGCTCCTGACTTCCTGCGTTAGCAGGAAGTCATGAACCCGTATTGTCGTTTGTACGACTGGCCTGTTACTCTCAGTGGATATTGGTAAAGGTATGCGAGACGACAGTAATCTCTGTCTCCGGTGTAACACCGTTTAGCCTGGTAAAAATTTACCTGTGTTTCAGAAGAACCTGCTTGTAATATAACAAGAATATTCAAATTACATAATACGGGTTAGGGGAACGGTAGATTTAAGGGGAAAAGAGAAGGATGTGAATTGGATACATACATATTGCGTAACTGCGTATCGGAATATTGACTCTCCCTTCCTTGCGAACACGCATTTCAGCAATATCAACTTAACAATTAGAGGTTCCATAATTTTTTAATTTAAGGTGTGATGAAAATATTTTGTTACAGGTACACTGAGTTATGCACAGTCAAATGTAAGATAAAACGATGGTTTCAAGACAAACCTGTCCTTGTATACACACGAAGGCATACGGTCTAGAGATTTAGGGCAACCCATTCTTAAAATCGACACTACGTGCAGGTGACTGGTCGAAGTCATGCCCGGCCAATTTACGCCCGGGGACAAAGACCCTTGGTACCGTTTGATTAGGAGTGTGGATGGGTTCCAGAGTCGGGCGTGGGCGCTTTGGGGAAGAGGTAAATCTCTTACACCTGCCGGACATCGAACCACGATTCCTCTGACCAGCAGGGAGCCTAGTCACTATACTGACTACACTCCACGTTATCCTTGTGTGTTACATGAAAAATATTTTAAAGGAAACATTCATAAATACGTTAAGACCACTTCTATGTAACTATGTAAAGCAAAGCGTTTGTTAAATGTACCACCGTATTTAACGTGAAAGGATGTGCATTATTACACAGTGCATTTATGTATTGCTTTTTATTCTCAGTATGAACAGCTATTTTCCTAAGCAGCATACTTGACTGTGGTTTGTAATTGAGCCCCAGTGTGTTTACTGTAAAGTAGGAAATGCATTTTAAAATACAATTCACATAGATATCAGATTAAGGAAATCTGTTTTCAGTAGTTTAGAAACAGTGTAAAAATGCTGTTAAAATTGAATTTTCTAAATCTGGCTTCTTTCTTAGTGTTACAGAGCTTCATCAGCATAGAAGAAAAGTCTGACATAATAAGGCAGAATATAGTTTTGAAAGCATCGATTTTATTTTCGACATGTTATTCTGAATATAGGCAATTTTTCTCCCCATGGTCTATAGGCCTATATTTTTCCTGTGCCACGTGATTCAGAAGATTCGTCTTTGTGGACATGGTGAGAGGAAATGTACCTACAGTTTGAAGATGAAGAATAATTTTTATGATGGACACTTATTTTGACCGACATAGGTTCTAGTGGCCTCAAAAAATTCAAGAACAGCTGTTTAAATCTTTGTCATTGCAACACGTAACCCACATTGCTGATGTCCGTCTGGGATGACAACAACGGCAGACTGTTAAGATAATCGCTTTTAGGCTAACAACCTCGGAATATATTCCACATACAATTTACGAAAGACCAGTAAGTCGCGGCGCGCATGCGCAACCAACGGAAGCACTTATTCATAATGACGTACTCACTTCTTGCACAGAACAAATGTGTGTGGCTTTGGCAATAAAAGGCTCCATTCACGATCATTCACCATTTACACCACACGCGAAACAACGTTATGTACATGCTGAGAGTTTTGTGGAATTGGAAAGAAATTTAATGACCAGTTTCTCCTTATTTTGTTCAGTTACTGGAAACAATGATTTTTACAAAAAGGAAGTGCAAGTTTCAAAAGACGAGCTTTAAATTTCCTACAACTTGATTACAAACTCTTGTTGCTAGCGCAGGATTTCCTCAACAGTGTTCCGCGACATGATAGCATGGGACCTGCAGGACAACCTCTTGAATGACAAGTATTACTTTTACATAACTCTTGAATAAGGAGCAGGAGCGAACCCAAAGTGGGCTACTGGGCTGCAGGGCTGCAGCCACTCGACAATTAGATTTAAAAAACACAGACTTTGTAGTGAAGATGGTATCAAATTTTATACATGATTTACCCTTCAGACGAAGTCAGCCACTTGATTCGGCTCAAGATTAGTACACTGTTAAGATGAAAAATAAATAAAACATAAAATGTCTTCGATCAAATTAAAAATAAAAGAAGATTAAACTTTGTGACTTAAACTTGGTGAGTGAGTTATGGAACACGTAGTTATATTTCTATGCACAAAAATGTAGTTGCAAGCAGTGTTATGTTAAAGTTACACGCACGACATAATTTTTATAATATGATTTTGAAAATCAGACATTAATAGTAAATAGCGTTAGGCTTAACCAATGCAGTAAAAGATTTTGGTTTAACACATGAGAAGGAGGTCTAGTATTATGTTGTTAAGGGAAAAATGATACTTCCTTAACTATAAATTCTCACCACCCTTATTCTGTGGCCACCGAAAGAAGCCCAGAACTATCTCAAGCTCTTACACTTCTTCCTCCAATGTACTTCAGTATATATTCCTTCTGTAATCTAAGCTTTCTCTTCACACTAATGTTGATATTGGTTAAACCGCAATTGTTTTCGCAGGCAAAAAAGGCATTGGCTTGGTTAGTATAGGCCAAAGGGGATTCAGAATAAGCCCTTCAGCCTTACAGATAGGCTAAATTTGAATTTTTTTCTTTCTTAACAAATTTATTTTCTTCGTCTTTTTCGCTCTTTGTAAAGAAGTAGCAATCTGTCACACAGAATACTAATTGCATTTCCCGGGGTGTAACTGAGTTCTAAAATCCGTTTTTGACAGAAAGACAAAATGGAAGGAAATATGAGGAAGAAAACGCAATCAGCTACAGAATAACTATAAGGAAAATGAAAGACGCTGTAATTTAAAAGAGGAAGCACTATATCGCACTCTCTGGAGAGCTCGTTTTGGAAGAGGTTTTGGGCCTTTAGTAAGACAGGCAAAGCGATGAAACGAATATCGCTCCATGGTCGGGTGTTGTGTTTGTTATTGAAATGGCTTATTACGATGAAACAGATCTTGTTTCACTTGTTGTAAAGGAGCGTGAACTTCTCGATATGACAGCATTTCATGTCACACAAAACTAAAAGTGAAAATGAAAATTCTGACTCTGATAAGCATACGTGTTGACATCTTGCAGAGAACTTTAGCACAGGATATCGACATGTTGACATCGCATGCTTTTAATTTCCGATAGACGTTCTCGACTAACGGAAATGAGACGAGGAGATGATGGTCTATGTGCTGTGCTTCAATTTGTAATGATTATCACGTTTTTTAACACTTTACACTTGTGGCGCGTTGGAAACGAAGAGCTGTCTATTACCGTTGCCATGTCCGTCCGCATGCAACAACCTGAGATCTGCAGAATTGATTTTAATAAAATCTGACATAAGGGAATCAACATTTGGAAGAAGGTTCATTTTTCAGCAAAATTTTAACACACTGTACTTTAATCCATTATTATTAAAATCAATAATTAATTTCATATCTTCTTGCCTAACCTCCTTTTTTTGTAATATGTTCCATCTTCCTTACATTAATCAGAACTAAATTATAGAAATAAACAGTTCCAGCTAATATATCACACCGTCAAATCATCACTTTACACAGTGGATTAAAACTCATCAAATTACTGTATCAGTCATCGCTCCGAACGGACTAAACTATTTTAACTCGAAATATTTTAATAATTATCTATTTTAACCTATATGTATATTACACAATTTTAACTGAAATTTTAGTTTTAATTATTATGAAGTGATGGTGACTCACTTAAACATATTAGTACGTTTGTATTCTTGTAATTATAACATCCCCCTGAAGCTGGACGGAATACCGGCCGAAACATTTGGTGAGGGGATTGTGAATAAAAAAAGCAGTCCCGTTACAGGCCTGGACAGGTCCAGAGGGTTTCAGGAAGTTAAGGTTCCCAGATTTCGTGACAACGGCACAGGATGGTGGTAGGTTGTCAGCCTTACGCACCGGCAGGGTTTACCCCCAGGAAATACTCCTGGTACTCATTTCTGTTAGAGGCTGAGTCGACCCCAGGGCCATAGTGCGATCGGAAGGTTTTT
>Ga0209755_10004412_pt1 | contig 16687 bp, 14 predicted proteins | sample TergutCo191P1_FD_187301 | JGI IMG/M metagenome (GOLD analysis project Ga0209755, IMG submission 187301) | Cornitermes sp. P1 segment gut microbial communities from Petit-Saut dam, French Guiana - Co191P1 (SPAdes) (version 2) | ecosystem: Host-associated > Arthropoda: Insects > Digestive system... | reverse complement strand
TTGGGATTTCATGTTGTCCCACAATATGCGTATTTCTTCTCGCTCCATTGGTTGTGTTCCCAAAATAGATTACAGTAACAACCTATTATATTTTTCGCAAGTTATTATTTAACTGACCCTAAAAGCAAACACGTCAAACGTATGAACGCTTTTTTTCCATGTGACTTCAAGAGATAACTTGACGTTACAAGAAGAGTTTATAGCGTTAAGAGTTGTTGCAAGTATTTTATAGGGTTACAGCCAGTTATGAAGCGCCTTGTTTTCAAACTAATAGGGCCTTTGAATTCTGAGAGATCCACTATTTTTCAAAAAGTTTAACACCAACTTTCACAAAATATTCAAATTAAACGCCACCACCCTATCCAAAGCACGATTCGCATCCTCCCCAAACATAACATCCAAATGCCAATAAGCCAACTCTACCGTCCATCCGAAAGGGCAATAATTTAAAAAGTCGGCTCGGCCCGAGCCTTTCCAAACTCTATCAGAATACGAAAATAGATGTTTTCATCGGGGTGTAGTGCCGTTGGTGATTTATTATTTTGACGGCAACATTATCGGGCGTAGTTCGGGGCGTTCGGCTGTGGGTGCGGCGGCGTACCGTGCGGGTGAAAAGTTGCGTTCTCACGCGGCGGGTTCGGCGGCATACCGTGCGGGCGATGAACTGCGTGAAGACGGCGGGATTGTTCACGATTATACAAGAAAGGGCGGCGTTAAGCATAGTGAAATAATGTTGCCTCAAAATGCGCCGCCCGAGTATAAAGACCGCGAAACCCTTTGGAACGCTGTAGAAAAACGTGAAAAACGCAAGGACGCACAATTAGCGCGTGAGTTTGTCGTTGGTTTGCAAAGGGAATTTGAGTTACAGGAGCAAATTGAGGTTTTACGCGAGTATATAAAAGAAAATTTCGTTGACAAGGGCATGTGCGCCGATTTTGCTATACACAACAAAGGCGATACTAACCCACATGCTCATATTATGTTGACTACCCGCACAGTTACGCCTAACGGTTTTGGTTTGAAAGATACCGATTGGAACGATAAAGCGTTGTTTTTGGAGTGGCGCAAAAACTGGGCTGATGTTAATAATCGTATGTTTGAGCGTAAAGGGCTTGTGGAACGCATTGACCACCGCTCATATAAGGAGCAGGGCATTGACCGCGAACCCATGATACATTTGGGGCATGAAGCGGCGGCGTTGGAACGTAAGGGCATAAAGACCGAGCGCGGCAATCATAATCGCGAAGTTATGCGGCGTAATGAAGAGCGTGCCAAGCTAAAAGAAACAGAACAGCTTAAAGCCGAAACAATCGAGCAACACACCGAAGAATTACGTAAAGTACGCGAAGCCCAAAAAACGGCACCGTACATAGAAAAACCGATTGAGAACCAAAGCGACCCGCCCTACGTATCAGCATTAGAGAATCAGCTTAAAGCCGAAAAAGCCATGCAACACATAGAAAAAATGCAAGAACAACAAAGCAGTGCCGCAAAAACCGCCGAGCGTATGAACGCCTTAAAGGAAAAATATATTGAACTTGAAGCGACAAAAATTCTGCTGATGGCACAGCACAACAAGGATAAAGGCAAATTGCCGCCCTTAGCTTACCGCGCCGAACTCCTTGAGGAACATGCCAAAAATATTGAAACTTTGCAAAGCAGAGTGGAGCAGTTGCGGGAAGCCCGCCAAAACGTGCGTTTGTTGGAGTTTGCGAAAAAGAAGGTTTTAGACGAAAAACTCTCTATCGCAACACAAGAATTAGGGCGTGCGCAGAACTTTTTCAAAAACCGTTTCCATATCGACCCAAACCAAGCATACGAAGAAATGAAGCGTCTGCAAGAGGTCATCCGCATAAAGAAAGAAGAACTAAACGCCAAACAAATCATCGTACAGGACATCAGAAAAAAACAGGATTCTATCGAGTTAGCCTATCATACCCAAAAACTGCTAAATGAAACCCGCCCCGACCATGAACAAATTAACGTGTTACTTGAACAAATGCGCAACCCGCCCCAATCAGTCCGCGAACAGCAACTACAGGAACACATAGAACGTCAACTTAATGTTGTCGGAGACACAAGCTTTCAAAAAGTCATTGACAATCTGCCCTCATATGAAGCCCACATCCTAACAAATATCCGAGAACAACACAAAGAACGCCAACGCCTGATTGAACTATCAAAGGAACGCGACCGCACATACGAACGAAGCCGCTAAATCACTATTGATTTTTTGCCAAAAACTGTTGAAATTTGAAAATTATTAGTGTATAATCAAATAGTCGGATAACCGACAACCACAGAAACAGGGTGGAAAACAGGCGAAAGTCTGGACGGTTACATTTGTTAGCCTCCTACGTCTACGACAAAAGGAGGTGATGCGGCATGGTTATTGCTATGGTTTCTCTTGCGATAGTCTCAATTGTGGCTATCATTTGCATGTATAAACTGTGCAAAAAACACCTCACGCAAACAAAAAAGTAATCGCCGACGCATTCGTAAGCTGACGATTACTTTTCTAAAGTAATAGAGGCTAACGTGTAGCCGTTGGAAACCTTGTTTCTACTTTTATTATACTCCTTTTTTCAAAAAAGTCAACCCAATTTGCAAAAATTTTATTGATTGATTTTTATATTTAGTTATAAAAATGATGGAGAATAAAAGTCCTCATTTATTAAGGTCGATTTGCAAATCGTGTGTCCAAGTTAAATTGTAGAGTGTTCCTGAATCGTCCATGCCATTAATAGAGTGCGTGGCACTATAATTGAAAGCATCAAGCCCGCTGATGATTTTTCCGACTTCGGGCGGTATGTCATGTATTGGAGATGATGTAGATGGCGGCGGGTCTTCAAGTGTTTGTGGTGTACTTGGTGTTTGTTGCGATGAAGTATTGCTATAGTCATAAACGCAGATAATGAGTGTAACAACAATTATTACAGAAATTACACTGTAGAGTTTACGCTTATCCTTTACACCCTTTAATATTGTAGCAGATATAATCCCTACCGCAACTAATATGGTTGATACATTAATCATTTTCATAGCTATACCCCCAATTTACTAGTTTAGTTATGTTATATATATGTATATATATTTCTGTTTTAAAAATCACGTGGCACATACAAAATGAGTAAATTGGAATTGCACATTTTCAAAGGTCGCGTGTTTCTTCAGGGATACCCTGCTTTGCCCTTTTTTCCCTCAATTAATATATAATTTGTTTTCGATAATGTTTATACAAATCTTCACCGGGACGAACAGTGATATAAAGGGTTTCGGGCGGTTCCTCTTTTGAAACTCATGTATTAGTGCTTGAGTCTGCTCATTAATTTTCTCCCTGTGCATATCAACAAAAAAACGATACTTTTTTCAAACTTTTGATTTATCGCTTGAAAAGCCTTAAACAACTCGGAAAATTTGTTCTAAATTTCTTTTTGATTTTCGCATTGATGAAGTGGCTCTTTAGTAGTAGATACACAAAGCCTGAAAACGTCTCCATCGTGGGGCTTGTCCGTTTTTCTTGCGGTGTTTTTGGGTTTAAAGTGGTTAAGGGTGCGTATACGGTTGGGCTTGTCCGTTTTTCTTGTGGGTTTTTTGGGCTTAAAGTGGTAAGGGCACAATTATTTTTTATTACTGTATGTGTTGTCAGTGGTAACTACAAAATGCAGTAATCTATATATTTTCGAACATACAAATACTGATAACTACCGATATAAAATTGAAAACATAATGGCTCAATAAAAATTAAAGGCGTATCCTAAAGCGGGATTGATAAATTTGACATCAAAAAAGCAACCTAAAGGTAAAAAAAACAAAGAGCACGTGCTTAAATTTTGCGCAAAAACAATTCTTGCCGGTGCTATAGCCGTTTGTTGTTTATTATTCTGTATTGTTAATTTCTACACACCCGCCTCAATTGAAATTGTTAAAACATTTGTTGAAGTAATCGCTACACTAATGGGTCTTTTCGGAGTATTCGCCATATATCGGATAAGTTCTTACGATAATCGCATAAGCAGACTACGAGACAAAATTGAAGACTACAGAACAACCATAGACTGTAAAAAGAAACAGTGGAAACAAGTCAATTTAGAATTAGAAGAAGCATGTCTTAAAAATTGCAAAGACCGACAACAAAAACTAATAAATCGAAGACAAAAAAGCGCACTCATAATTTGGTTGACAACAATTAGCTTAATGATAGCTTTTGGCTCTTCATTTGGTCTTCTATACGTGCTGTATTTGGATGCACCAAACGTCATAAATCTTAGGCTTATGTTTCATTTGAATTCAACAATACCGTCAAAGCAAATTATAGCAACCACAGCGTCAATTTCGCTAACTATCGGAGTATCACTAATCTGTTGGCTAGTCTATAACATCAATGATGAATATTGGGAAGCCTCTCGCGAATTCGACAAAAACGACAGCAAAACAAACAATAACGTAAATAAAGAGTACGCTCCATATTAGCGTATTATTTGGGTGATATTTCGTTTTATTTTCGTCCCGAAAGTGTTTTTTTGTTTATTAAGACCATATTCCGCGTTTTTATGAGATTTCGAAAAGGTACTAAAACCCGCAAAATAAGTAGATGTTACATAACTTTTATCATCCACAACATAATCGGGCAACGGCGAAACTTTTAGTTCAACAAGAGTTTCGTTAATAGAATCTCTTAAACTAACACGCCTATAAAAATCGCCATGTGAATTGAATAAATCTCGTACACGTTTAACTTTTCCACTATTTTCCTTTGTTCTGCTGTCTATTTTTTTTACAAGCTTGTTCTCTAACTTTCCAGCAAAATCCTTTAAAAACTTTTCATTACTTTCCGCGGAATCTGCCCAATTTGTCCAGTGATTGAATTCGTGTACCAACACAGCTTTAAGCAAACCCACACTCCATTTAACAGCTTCATCAACACTTTGATACTTAGACACCCAATTACCTTCTTTCTTCCGAAAATTACATCATTATGTTATCATGTTTTGTAAAAAAAGTCAATATTTTTTGTCGCATTTTTAAAATCCAAAACTCAAACAAGAGCAAAAACCCTAAAAAGTTGGACAAGTAGAGATTACCCTCCATACTATGCCAGAAAATGCGTATACAGTGGGGCTTTGCCGCTTTTTGCAAGACATTTTGCGGTCAAGCCTCCCTAAATTAAGAAGGGTGCAATCTAACAAGTCGGCGCGGCCCGAGTCTTTCCCAACTTTATCAGAATACGATAATAGAAGTTTTTATCGGAGTGTAGCCAAGTGGTTTGCACACTCCGACATTTTATTAAATTCGCTTCTGTCGTGGAGTTTGTCCGCTCCATACAGGGGCGTTTTTGCGTTTGCATCCCAAAACCAAAACAAAGCCAAAAATTCCCAAATGCCAACAAAGTGGGGCTTGTCCATCAAATCACAGCCGAAAATGTGTCCAAAGTGGGGCTTGTCCATCATAATTGCGCCTTTTTGTGCGGGCGGTTCCCTAAATTAAGAAGTGCGCATTTAAATAAATAGCGTTTTTATAAAATTTTTGTAAGTATCGAACGTCTCAAATTTAGTATAGCAAAGGTCTCGGTCTTGGTTTTGGTAGAGGCTTTGGTTTAACCATATCAAACTAACCCCTTTCTACAAAAAATTCCTTTACCTGTATTATATTGCACAAATTGGCAAAAGTCAAGCAAAAATTAAATATTTAATTGAATTAAGTTTGATTTTAAAACAAAAAACAGCACAATCAACATTAGTTAAAACATGAAAAAAGAGTGAAGTTCGCCGTTTTTAATCATCTGTGTTCGGGGTAAATCTCAAATCTTTTGATTTGTTTATGCACAATTCATAGTTTGCGGTATCACTTATTGTTTCGTAATATTTTGCCAAATAATACCATGCCCGTCCGTATAGATCATTTATATGTAATGATCTTTGGATGTCCTTATAGGCTTTGTCAGGTTCTCCAACGTACAAATGATACTCAGCACGATGTATATAATACACTTCACGAGAACATGATACGTGTTTTTTATTAATCAATGCTATACCTTTGTTAATGTTTTGTAAAACTTCCTTATTGCAAGCTGTTTTATTTTTCTTTGCGATTTTCAAGTCAATATACCCGCGACACAGATAATAAAATGGGGATTCTGAATCCAACGATAGAGATTTCTCCAGAGTTATGTTTACCTCATCAATATTTTTACCAACTTTATAAAGTGCAACAGCAAGACCTGTATAATATCGATCCTTTTTTGGATCAAGTTTTATGGCTTTTGTAAAATCATCAATAGCCCTTTCCCACTCATCAAAATGATTATAAACTGCTCCGCGGTTGCTGTAGTGGCGGGCGTTAGTGGGGTCAAGTTTTATGGCTTTTGTAAAATCATCAACAGCTTTTTCCCACTCAAGCCAAGTATGTGCCACTCCGCGATTGCTGTAATGATCAGCGTTGACAGAACTTAGTTTTATGGTTTCAGTAAAATCATCAACAGCTTTTTCCCACTCGCCAAGCCAAGTATGTGCCACTCCGCGATTGCTGTAATGATCAGCGTTGGCAGAACTTAGTTTTATGGCTTTTGTAAAATCAGAAACAGCCTTTCTATACTTTTTATGATGACTATAGACGAGCCCGAGGTTATTGTAGTAATAGCCAACATTGTCAAAGTCAAATTCAATGGCTTTTGTAAAATCATCAACAGCCTTTTTGCAATCATAAAAATTATTATAAACTGATCCACGGTACTCGTAGTATTCGGCATTGGTGGGGTCAAGTTTTATGGCTTTTGTAAAATCAGAAACAGCCTTTTCCCACTCACCAAGCCATGTATAAGATGAGCCGCGTTTATCGTAGTAGTCGGTATTATAAGAGTCAAGTTTTATGGCTTCTGTAAAATCAGAAACAGCTTCTTTGTGTTTCTTAATACTGCTATAATAATTACCACGTTTATAAAACAGCTGTGCGCTTTTGGGGTTTTTAGTAATTTTGTTCGTCAACTCTCTAAGCTTTTTGCTTTGTGACATTAAAATAACACGAAGAATTTCTTTTTCCTCAGGAAGCCTTGAGTCCACTGGTTTTTTCTCCAAATGCCCCTTCATTTTTCCAATTTGTTCTTCATAACGTTCAATCCAACTGTTAATTTTGTTGTTTAAATCCTTCTTGTTGAAAGATTGATTAAATTTTGTACCAAACAGATACATAAGTTCATCAAAGTCATTTATAGGAACTAAAAACCCTTTACATTGATTAAGAAGTTCTTTAACACCCTCTTTTGGGGGATAACCGCGACGATAACACCAGTAAAGCTGTTTTTCCTTTGACTCTTTAAAAATAGCTTTTAAAAGCCCCATGAGACTTCCATCATTACCGCCATAACCAACTACAATGGGTATATAACGGTCAAGAGCTTTTTTTAAAACGGGTTCCCACGCATCTGCAATCTTTTTCGTTTCCTCTATAGCACTAAAAGGTTGCAATAATAAATCTCTGTGTATTTTTGCTATTATAGGTCTATGCTCTGAAAAAGTCACATACTTAGCCAAGCCTTCGTGAGCAATAACCAATGGTTTTTTGTTTGTGTAAATAAACAGAGAATCTTCCGTCAGACTGTCAAAATTTGTAGTAATTACAAGATTAATTCGCTGAACATTAGCGAGAATACTAGCCAAATGATAATAACCCAAACTGGGAAAGGCGTTATTCACTTTATCTTGTAACCATATATAGCCTTGAATAGGGTTTAAGTTAAAACGCCTCGTATACAAGTCGGAATAAAAACTGGCAATGTCTTTATTTTTATCGAGATTTTCGTTAATCCACTTAGTCGTTTCTTCTGGATCAATGTCTCTAAGTTCGTCCAACCATGTTTGAGCCATTGTTCCACCAGAGTCAATTCCAGACGAAACAGAAGCACCAGCACCTAAAATAAAACAAAAATGACTTTCAACACTATTTTTCACAGTATCAATTAGCTTGCGTAAACTACATTCTTTTGGTTCAGTCACTCATACCACTTCATCCACTGTAATTTTCGAAACAAGCAATAACAAACATTATTTTATCGCTGTTTTTCATGTGGACATCTTCCGCTGAAAGTATGCCACTAAATGCAGATACATTAATGCTATTTATCATTATCTCTGTAGCCGCAATATTGTTTATAATTAATCTCTATTACAGTTTTTGTTTCCATGTTCCAAAACCAAAACGAAGTCAAAAACCCCGAGAAGTCGGACAAATGGAAAATTCGCCTCAAACCATAACCGAAAATATTTCTATCGTGAGACTTGCCCGCTTTAAATGCGACATTTGGCGTGGATGTCCTTAAATTAAGAAATAGGTAACTATTTACGTTTATATGTAACATCGCCCATATACATTGGTTTCCCATCATCAGCAAGACAATGCCAAAATTTCCCTGACATAGTATGAGGTTTTTGTTTTTTATCCAAACCCTTTTTGTCTATATGCATACTTTCATACCCAAAACGATTGGCTGGATAACCAATTGCACGCAAGGCACCTTTGTATTCCACTTTGTATAGAATATTTAAAGCGCCATGGTCATCCCAGTCTGCTGTTATAGAGTGCCATTCAAAGTCGTCACCGATGGACGGATCTATTTTTATCGTTTTACATGTTTGAGTAATATGCACGGGTGACGATACACTTTTGTTTGGAGTAACCCGGTCCATAGATTGACTTCCAATACTTTCTGTGTATATTGTTGTATCATCCCACTCTCCGCTTACATCATACTGCGGAAATTTTTTCTTCCACTGTTCCCTATTTATGTAATCAAGGATAGAAAAGTATAAAGTAATCGTAATGGCTGTTGGTGCTACGCAACCGAGCAACAATACAAACACGTTTTTAGTTATCCATAAAACAGTGGGGTCAGCCACCAAAACGATAATAGACGTAGATAGCCATTCATTTAGAAAAATAAAGAATAACGTGAGAAACGCCCAAATAACTATACTTCGCTCAAACCATTCGTTTTTACATTTCTCATAATAATCCTTTAGTACTTTCATGTAGATCCTCATTCTCTATAAGATTTCGTTCATAATATCCTTTTTTGTAAAAAGATTCGCTGTGTTTGAATAAACTAATGATATTTCCATTAGATAACACACTGATATTTTCTACTGTTTGCTCTATACAAACGGCGAGTTCTTCTAAAGTCAGATAATTCTCATGAAATTCCTTTGGCTTTGTTTCAACGACGCTGTTTGTTTTAATGGACGGTAAAGCAAATGAATTTGCTACAATATTATACTTTGATTGTTCATTTGCAACACATTTTATTAGACATTCAACGGCAGACTTTGCTGATGTAAACGCCGCCATGTCGGGATAGTTGTATTTAACCGAATTACAGCTAAAAGCAATGATTTTTCCACCGCCAACATTTCTCATAATGGGAACAACAGCCTTTATCGCTCCAAATAGCGTAATATAATGGCTTTGTATCATCAACTTGGCTTCATTGAAACTGGTTTTTTCTATTGATTTATGTTGCCAAAAATCACCGACACTATGTATCAACGTAAATGGAGATGTAAAATGTTTGCAAATTTTTGTTTTTAGATTAAGTAAATGAGATTCATCTGTCAAATCAATACTGTCTAACCATTCACAAGCATAAAGTGAATGGTCGTTACGCTTTGCTGTACGAGATACAAGTAAAAGTTCATGTCCTTGATTATTTAAATGGTGTGCTAATGCATTGCCTATCTCTGAATTAGCACCTGTTATTACATATTTGCTCATTGAAAAACTCACCTGTATATTCATTAACATTACATCTTTATTAGTAGTTTGAAAAATTTGCACAAAAATCAGATTATAATATCTTGGGTATTGATGTGATTAACGTTATTAGTCAAACTTTTATAATAACGAATTTCCCAACTTTCAAAACATACAAAGCGAAAAATTTATTGCGTTACAAGAAGTGGTTTGCACACCATCACCTTTGATTAAAATCGTTTTCGATGTGGGGCTTGTCCGCTTTTTGCGTTACATTTTACGGACGAGTTTCCCTAAAATAAGAAGGGCGCAACTATATGTTCCTGCGGAACATGTTGCATTTTGGACAAACGCTACGGCATACACTGTCTTAAAGGTGTTAAGATGGGCGGTGTTTGCGGTGGCGATTTTTTATATGGACGTAAAAATAATCGGCAGAAGCTCAGGACGCTCCTCTATAGGCGCGGCGGCGTACCGTTCAGGAGAAAAATTGCAGTCAATCGCTCATGCCTCATATCAATCAGGAGAGAAATTGCAGGACAAAGACGGCAAAATTACGCATGATTACAGAAAAAAGAAAGGCGTTGTACACAGTGAAATTATGTTGCCCGATAACGCGCCGCCCGAATACAAAGACCGTCAAACCCTATGGAACGCAGTCGAATCAAATGAGAAACGCAAAGACGCACAACTAGCGCGGGAAATTATCGTTGCTCTACCTCGAGAATTTGACCTATCAGAACACAGAAAAGTTTTGAGGCGGTACATAAATGAAAACTTTGTCAGCAAAGGCATGATTGCTGATTTTTCCATCCACGATAAGGGAGACGGCAACCCACACGCCCACATAATGCTAACTATGCGCAATGTTTCACCGAACGGCTTTGGGTACAAAAACACTGACTGGAACAAAAAAGAACTTTTGTTATCATATCGCAAAAATTGGGCGCATATAATTAATGATATGCTTGTCCGCAAAGGACTTGACACCCAAATCGACCACCGCTCATACAAAGAACAAGGGTTAGACCGTTTGCCCCTTATACACATGGGACACACCGCAACAGCTTTAGAGCGGCAGGGCATACGCACCGAAAAAGGCGATTACAACCGCGAAATCACACGACACAACGAATTATTAAAGGAGGCTTTAAACATGGAAATGCAAAAACTACAAGACCGCCTAGAAAAATTGGAGCGCATAGTAAACTCAAAAGCTAACCCCGAAACCGTACCAAACCAACTTGTTACAAAACTGAAAACCGCAAAACGCATACACGCGGCACAGGAAGAAAACCCCAACACGCCCAACAAACCAAAATATGTCATAGCAAACCAAGACCTCATTGAAAACCCCACAATCATAAAAAGGGCAAAACGCGATATAAAATTACGCGAAATCCACCTCACCCTTGACAGAAAACACCAAGCCGCGCAATCATTGTATGACGAGTACAGTCAAGAGTTTAAGCGGTTAGACTTCTTAGCTGAAAAGGTAGACGAAGATATACAAAATATTCACACCTTAACCGACCAATTATCACAAATTCAAGTAGAACACCATAATCAGCGGCGTTTTTTGGACTGGAAACGCAAAAGAGAACTTGACAAAGAAATTGAGCACGTTGAGGGCGAACTCCGCGCGGCGCTTTATTATTTTGAGCACGACTATCACATTGCGCCAAATGAGGCTTCCGCTGAAATAGCGCGTATTCAAGAGCAAAAGCAAGTTATTGAAACCGAAATAAAGGCGCAATATCAACAAATAGTGACGCTTGAAACCAAGTTAGGTTCTATAAAATACGTGCGTAATAGTGAGCATAAGTATAAAATTAAACGAAAAACTGTACAGCAAGAGCAATCCGAACAACGCGGTATTGAGCGACCAAAGCAGACCCAAACGCACGGTATTGAACACCGCCGAAGCGTTCCAAAAGTTATGCGGGAACTTCGCAAGGAAGCTGATGAAGCGACTAAAAGAAGGCGGCGCAGAAATGCTCTTGCGAAAAGTAAGCCAAGAGAAATGTATATAGTTGAGCCGCTTCCGCAAAAAAGGCTGCACCGCGATGAATATTATATTAGAAAAACCAAAACAATTGAGCATAGCCGCTAAAATTACAGCAGGGGCTTTTTTCGTTGCCGCGCTCCAAACCTCAGCAAGACGGCTTTGGGGGTAGCCCCAAAAATTAGGCTATATACGCAAGGCGGCTGTTATAGGCTAATTTTTGCCGTCATGATGAGGCTGTATCGGCAACGCCGCCCCTGCACAACAAAAATTAAGGAATGCGCATGTAAGAAAAACACTTATTTTTTTACATCTTTGCTTTTGGCAAGCTCTGAAAACTGTCATCCTCGCTATTTTAAAGTTGCGAATGGCTTGAAAATAGCGAGCCTAAAAGGAAAATTCGATTTAACCGCTGAAAGCGGGACGCGATGCCTGTATGCGGCGCGGTCGAATTAACCTAAGAAAATTTATATTTGGGTTTTCAGAGGTTACCTTTTATAAGTTTGAGAATATTGGACAATCCCTCATAGATAAAATGAATGTGGGAGGGATGTCTATGTTTAATACTGACGCAACGTGCGAATCCTACAAAACCACAATCGGAAACACAACTTTTCAAGTGATTACAAGGTACATAGGCGATAAATCACTTTTAGAAGTCATAAAAGCCGCTGTTAAGCGTGAGGTGGAAACCACAAAAAATGAAGAAAAATAACTTGCTTTTTTCGCTGTTTTGCGGTACAATAATTGTATGATTTGGTTGTTTGCCGCTGAAAACAAAGGAGGCTGATTAATGAAACAGCAGGCAAACAATGCGGCAATTTACTGCCGACTTTCACGCGACGACGGCGGCGACGCTGAATCCAACAGCATAATCAATCAGCGGGACATACTGCGGCGTTACGCTCAGGAACACGGACTTTCTGTTTATGCCGAGTATGTTGATGACGGAATATCGGGCGTAACTTTCGAGCGACCTTCATTTAAACGCATGGTCGCGGACATCGAGGCAGGAAAAATCAGCGCGGTGCTGTGCAAGGACTTATCGCGTTTAGGCAGAAATAACGCCATGGTCGCTTACTATACCGAGCTTTTCTTCCCTGACAACAACGTGCGTCTAATTGCGGTCAACGACAATATTGACACTTTGCACGGCGAGTGTGAAATTATGGGCTTTAAGTCCATAATAAACGAGTATTACGCGCGGGATATTTCCAAAAAAATCCGCTCTACCATGCGAAATATGGCAGTTAAAGGCGAGTACAAGGCTTCTCACGCGCCCTACGGCTACTTGAAAGACCCTGCCGACAAGCACCGTTTGATTGTTGATTGGGAAACCGCGCCGAATGTGCAGAAAATGTTCCAAATGGCATCAGAAGGCGTTGCTCCGCATAGTATACGAGTGTATTTGACGAACCAAAAAATCCTTACACCACGGGCGTATTTGGCGAAGAACTTTGGGAAATATCAGATGTTGAAATGTCAGCAGTATCCCACGCAATGGGAGCTTACGACTGTTCAGCAGATTTTGAGAAACCGCGAATATTTGGGGCATGTGGTGTCGCAGAAGCAGACGACGAAATCTTTTAAAAACAAGACTTGTGTAAACCGCCCGAAAAGTGAGTGGGTTGAGGTTTTGGACATGCACCCCGCTTTGATTGACCAGCAGACTTTTGACAAAGTGCAGGGATTTATCAAGACCAAGCGGTGCGCCTATTCGATACAGGAGGGCAATATTTTTGCGGGGCTGTTAAAATGCGCTGACTGTGGGAATAATTTGTCGCGGTGCAAGCCGATGAAGCAAAGTTCACCGATGTTTTTTGCGTGTAATCTTTACAAGCGGCATACTAAACGTTGTACTTCGCATTACATAACGGTTTCTTCGTTGGAGCGGCTTGTTTTGGGTGATATTCGTAAAAAGGCGGCGTTTGCGAAGGAGCACGAGGACGACCTTGCCGAGTATGTGAGGCGTTTGGCGGCTGAGGGAAGTGAGCGGAATATGCGCCGCGCTCAAAGTGATTTGGAGAAATATAGAAGTCGTGTTGCTGAGTTGGATGTTATTATCAAGCGTTTGTTTGAGCAGAGCGCGTTAAGTACGTTGACGGAATCACGGTTTTTAACTCTCTCGCGCGAATATGAAGCCGAACAGGCAGAACTGCAGGGCAAAATTGCGGAAATACAGCAAAAAGCGGCAAAGCAAAGGTCTGACAGCGATAACGCCGCCAAATTTTTCGACATTGTACACAAATATACAGACATCGAAGAATTGACCGTCTCAATCCTGCATGAGCTTATTGACCATATCACTATCCATAACGCTGTCGGCGTGGGAAAAAGCCGTACTCAAACTGTAGAAATATTTTATCGCTTCATAGGCTTTTTACCAAACAATTTAACTTCACAGTAAGTATTATTCTCAAGTATCCTATTTGTTGTGAAGCATAGTTCAAGTTTACTAAAACAATAAAACACGGCAAACAACCAAATCGTTATTTTTGAGAGTTCTCTTAATTTCATACGAAACTTGCTGATTACTTGTATTGTAGATATTTTATTTCGTTGTGTTTAAAATGTCAAGCATTATTTTATGTGTGTAAAAGTGGTTTTAAGGTTTATATAAATTCAGATACATTAATTATGTTGATGTGTCATGGGTTTCGAACTGGACAGCTATGCGAATAGATTTTTAGATATTGTAATGCAAATGTTCACAAGCGCGTTTTCAACATTTTTGCGGCTTTTCGGCAGAAAACCAAAAGATACTCTGCCGCCCGACGACGAGGCTACAGCCAAAGCGAAAAACCCGCTCACAAACATACGGCTGGCAAGCCCCAAACCGCGCGGAATATTTTTCGGGGCGCGGGGCAGTCAATTTGTCGTAAAACCCGAAGACATGGACGGACATGTACTGGTTTGCGGCGGCACAGGCACAGGCAAAAGCTCATGCGTAGCCATTCCAACCCTTAGAAACTGGGAGGGCAGTATCTTTGCAATTGACGTAAAAGGCGAGCTGTACGAGAATACCAAGCAATATCGCAAAAACATCAAGTTATTTAATCCTCAAAGTAAAGATAACTTTTATAGTTATGACCCCTTTGTGTTTCTGAACGAAAGCCCGAATCTTGCGCAGGAAGCCCGCGCCATAGCGCAATCAATAATACCGCTGTCCCCTGACGCAAAAGAGCCTTTTTGGGTAGAGAGTGCGCAAATCATACTGACAGGCGCGATTTTACACTTCCACCACGAGAAAAAATCATTTATTGATACACTCAAAAATATTCAGAGGCTTAGCCCTAAAGTTTTGATTAAGATTGTTTCGGAAAGCGCGTGTGAGAAAGCTGTTTTGTGCGTACAAAGTTTTACCGATATAGACGGAAAAGTGTTGGCGGGAATTGCGACCGAAATAAGTCGCGGCATTGTCGGCATTGTTACGGATGATGATATTGTCGCGGCGTTGACCCAAACAGAGGGACGAAAAACTATAACCCCTGACGATTTAGACGACGGCGCGGACATTTACATCAAAATCCCTGAACACCTGTTAAAACAGTGGAAAAATCTCCTAACGCTCATGACTAACCAATTCATCAGCTTTTTCGAACGCCGCGCTGAAACCCCTGATAATCGCCCTGTTGTATTCTTACTTGACGAGTTTCCGCGCCTTGGCAAAGTCCCTTCAATAACCGACGCTTTAGCCACTTTGCGCAGTAAGAAAATTACGATTTGTCTTGTGGTTCAAAGTCTTGCGCAACTGGACATGATTTACGGACACGACACGCGCAAGGTTATTGCCGACACGTGCGCCTTTAAGGCGGTTTTGGGCGCGTCTGATGCTGACACGCAGGAATATTTTTCAAAACTGGTCGGCACATATGAAAAAATCCGAAGCTCTCAATCACAAAATTACGACCCATACATGGGCGCACCAACTGGACATGGCACATCACGCTCACAAGACTACGAAAAACGCATAATAAAACCCGAAGAATTCGCAACCCTGCAAGACGAACTCATACTATTATACCCACTGCCGCATAATTTTTGCAGAGTACGAAAACGTCCGTATTATGTAGCGGATAGGGTGAAAAAATGAGTTGGAACGATAAGGATAAGTGCCGTGCCTATATTGGTGAGCTTCAAGGCTTGCAGAGGCAAATCAACTTTTTACAAAAGTCTAACGAAACAGCCCGCGAGCCGTCTATTGAAAACGCGATTGACATCTTGCGCAATTCGCAGGATAAACTCTACGGCGCGTTAGCCCAACATGGCGTAACGGCTGAGGACGTACACAGGGTAATAATGGAAAACAACGATAACGCAATCGTCAAAGAGATTATGCAACTCCAAAAATCCAAAGATACCCTCAAAAAACAGCTCGCGGAATCTAAGCTCACCCCCGACCGCGCTAAAGCCCTTGAAAAACGTCTTGCCCAAAAAACACGGCAACACGCCGACAAATGGGATGAAATCATAAACGACCCTCGAAAAGATGAAATAATCAATAAAATTCAACAAGCCCAAATAAAAGATCTAAAAAAAGAGGAACGCACCCGCGACCAAAGCCGCGAATACGACCGCACACGCTGAAAGTTACTTGTTTTGTCTAACCCTCGGAAGCACGAATTTGATAATCAACAGAACCGCAACAACAATGACAATGCCTACAACGGCTATTACAGGTAACGCTCCGCCCAACACTGGACCTACTTCGCCACCGGTAGGCGTAGAGCCTCCCCTAGGCAAAGAACCAGCTGCACCAGGACCAGAGTTGTGACCAGGATTAGTCTTAAATAACTCAATAGGATTTGCAAACGCACCTGCAACATTAAGAGTGGTCAAAGCAACAACTGCCACCGACAGCAACATTATGAAATACTTTGAATTTTTACGCATACAACATCCCTTTATTATTCAACAAAAATCAACGCGAATAGATATATA
>Ga0209755_10004411_pt1 | contig 16688 bp, 15 predicted proteins | sample TergutCo191P1_FD_187301 | JGI IMG/M metagenome (GOLD analysis project Ga0209755, IMG submission 187301) | Cornitermes sp. P1 segment gut microbial communities from Petit-Saut dam, French Guiana - Co191P1 (SPAdes) (version 2) | ecosystem: Host-associated > Arthropoda: Insects > Digestive system... | reverse complement strand
TATATACAGAAGAAGAAATGTTGAAAAAATAATAAATTTATAGGAATTAATAATGTATAAAACAATATTCTCTAAAATATTTTATGAGGATGTTAATAGATGCCATAAATATGTTAAAGAAAAACCATATTCAAGAGCATTAGTTCAAAATAAATATTTAGCATTTTTAGGTTTAAGATCAATAAAAGTAAAAAATTATTTATTATTTTATAAAATCATTGAAAATATTGTATGGAGGAAAGTTTATTAATATATTTATATTTATGTATAGTAAAAGAGATTGGGTCAATATAATAAAAGAAGAATCAATTAATGAAATAATGTAAAAAAAGCAAACCAGCGTAACATTGGCGTTTTCCCGTAACAGTATTTTCCACTGTGTGTTCGTTCATGATTATATTGACGAATCCATTCATCCAAGTCAAGTTGAATATCACTAATGTTACGATAAACTTTTTTTCCGAAACGCGACAGAATAAAATTCATCCTTGCATGTCTTATTAAAATGTTCACAGATGCCGTTGGTTTGCGGTGATCTTGCCTTTGTTTTTGTATGTTCAATGTTTTCAAGATCAAGATATAATGCGAATTCATGATGCTCACGATTCCCGCAATACTCGCTGCCGCGATCTGTAAGAATTCTTAATAGCGGAATTCCCTGTTTATCAAAAAATGGAATAACAATATCATTAAGCATATCAGCGGCTACCAACGCGTTTTTACGGTCATAAACTTTACAGAACGCGACCTTGGTATACATCTCGCCATGCGCTTCTTTTTCTTCTTTGGCACACTCTAAAGCGATAAGCTGGCTTTAGGTCAGAATGAGATTTTCCTGCGCCATTTTCGCTTCTAACGCTTTAAGCCTGCCTTTGAATGTGGCAAGATCAGATACTTCGCACCCCTCCGGGTTAGACAAAGATACCCTGCTTTTTAGTGATCCAGAAATCCTTCGGGAATTGTACTCGGCTATCGAAGGAATTGATGTTCCTAAAGACGCGATCGTAAGCATCAACACTTTATCGGAAGCTCTTTTCATGAAGAAGATCAATGATCTTTCATTTACAATCGACAACAGAATAGTCGTCTTAATCGAACATCAATCAACGATAAGCCAGAATATTCCGCTTAGAATTTTAATGTATATTGCCAGGGTGTACGAGAAAACAGTGAAAGAAGAAAATGTCTATCATAAAAAGCTGGTAAAAATCCCAACGCCTGAATTTATAGTTCTATACAACGGAAAAGAAGATTGCCCTGATTATCAGCAGATGCGTCTTTCCTCATAAATCAAGGGAGAAACAAGAAAATTCTTGAAAGAAGCAGCTATTTAAACAATTACAGTTTTTTTATAAATAAATTCTACGAATACAGAAAATATTTATCACTTGAAGAATCAGCCAAAGCTGTTGTAAAATACTGTTATGGATCGGAGGCGCCCAAGTTTGCACGCAAAGCGTGTGGATGATTTAATTTGCAGGGCGTGGCGCTATATAAAAGTTAATGAGATGAAAAATGCGCGAATGCTTTAGCATGAGTAGCGCGCCCGGAGGGAATATGTTGTTTCATGATATAAGCATAGAAAGAATCGCAGAAATTCGCGCAAATGAAGCCCGTGAAGAAACTCGAGAAGAAGAGCGTAAATTCTTCCTCTCTCTTCTTGATCAAGATCTCTCCACAGAAGAAATTAAACAGCGTTTAACACAGACAGCAACAATTTAGGATCTCCCGCACTTCTCTAAACCCTACACACTTATAAAGTATAAAATTATAAAAAAATCAAAAATTCTTAAAAATTTTTCGTTTTCACTAAAGCAAAACGCCACTCTTGTGCCATATATAGGCGGAGGTAAAATTATGAAAAATTACTTTTTGGCGCTGGGAGCATGCATTCTGCTTGTCTCCTGCTCCACGGGCGACGCTGCGATGTCGCGTATGATGGGAGGGAGTTCGCAGGCTCTCACCTTCCTTAACTGCCAGGCATCTGCCCTGGACGAGCTTGAGTTTGTCTTCTCGCAGCCGGTGACAATCACAAGCATTAATCTCGAACCGGAAATACCAATCGATTCGGTAGAGAACGGCAGCACAATCCGAATCAAATTGGCGGAAAATCCGCAGCCGGGTGTGCTGATTACAGCAGATCTTGTCGCAGAAGACGAAAGGAGGAATTCAATCAACGTGCTTGTCACACTTCGGGCAAAAAATGACAGAATGCCGGAACTTGTTATTAACGAATTATTTACCGAGTACGCAAGCAAAGACGAAAAAACCGAATACATCGAATTAAAAATGCTGACGGCGGGAAACCTTGGCGCCATGCGCGTTTTCATCATTGGAAACTCGACAGCCGCAAGGGAAACGATTTATGAATTTTCACCGGTAGAAGTCAACAGCGGCGAATATGTTGTGATTCATCTTCGTACGCTGAACGAAACAAGCAGAAATGAATACGGCACAAATCTTGCAGAATCGGGAGGCAGGTACGCTTCCGCATCTGCGCGCGATTTCTGGATTCCGGGAACCACCGCAAAATTGTTCCACAAAACAGCAATGGTTTATGTTGTGAATCAGGAAGACAGAATTCTTGACGCGGTTATGATCAGCGAAAACCCCGATTCTTCCTGGCCAAGAGAGCATTTTACGGAAACAGAAAATTTATTACTGGAAAAAAATGCGTGGAACGGTATCGCAGCGTCAAGCGCAGGCATAACTGCCACCAAAAGTATTAGCCGCGATGAAACTGCAGCCAACACCAATTCTGCCGCAGATTGGTATGTTACAGCAACCAGCGGCATGACACCGGGAGGAAGAAATAATCCAAAACGCTGAGGCTTTTCCAAAAACTGGAGTTTTGGAAAAGGCTCCGTTAAATTAAGTTCTTAAAAAGAGCTTCTATATCGTGTTTGGGGGCAGCTCCGTTTTTCTGGGCTGCCAATTGTCCGTCTTTGTAAAGGATCAGCGTGGGAATTGAAACTATCCCATGCTGCTGTGCAAGGGCGGCGTCTTCATCAATATTGACTTTACAAACCTTTACGCGCCCCGAGTATTCATTTGCAAGTTCGTCAATTACAGGGCCTATCATTTTGCAGGGTCCGCACCAAGGCGCCCAAAAGTCAATCAATACCGGAACAGATGACTCAAGCACTTCAGAACCAAAGTTATCACTATTTATTTCAATACTACCCACAATCTCCTCCCTTATTCGATTGCTAATGATAACACCTTGACACAGTTTTTTCAATATGCCATGATCGACTATGGAAGCAAATAAAATTTTTTGCGAAGGCTTATCTTACGACGATGTTTTATTACAGCCGGGATATTCGGAGGTTCTTCCGAGAGAATGTGATGTAAAAACTGTGCTGTGCGACGGAATTCATCTTAATGTGCCTGTTATTTCCGCAGCGATGGATACTGTAACAGAAGAAAAACTTGCCATTACGATTGCTTTGGAAGGCGGCGCGGGAGTTATTCACCGCAATTTGAATCCTGACGAACAGGCGCACCAGGTCGCAAATGTAAAACGATTTCTTAATTGGATAATTGAGTCACCCATTACAATCTCCGAGAGCGCTCATGTGCGCGATATAAGAGTATTGGTTGATACTTTTGGAGTATCGGGTTTCCCGGTTGTTGACGAAAACGGCATATTAAAAGGAATAATAACAAACCGCGATCTTCGTTTTTGCCGCGACGATTCTCTTCCTGTTACAAAGGCGATGAAAACGGATCTCATCATAGTTAAGGGCGAACCGACCGTAGAAAAAGCCAGAGAATTATTCAGCGAATACAGAATAGAAAAACTTCCTGTAGTTGACGACAAAGGAAGATTGACAGGTCTTATTACAGTAACAGACATGGAAAAAAATCTTCACTTCCCGAATGCTTCCGTTGACAAAAACGGAAGGTTGATTGTAGGCGCCGCGATTTCTCCGCAGGATTTTGCAGTGCGTCTTCCTTTATTAAAAAAGGCAAAAGTTGATTTTGTCGTTCTTGATACTGCGCACGGTGATTCAAAAAATGTTATGGACGCAGTTCGTCAAATAAAAAAAGAATATGATATCCCTGTTATCGGCGGAAATGTTGCAACAAAAGAAGGAACAATAAAACTTATAGAAGCCGGAGCCGACGCTGTTAAAGTCGGCATAGGGCCTGGATCGATTTGTACAACTCGCGTAGTGGCAGGAATAGGCGTTCCGCAATTCACCGCTGTTTTGGATTGCGCCGAAGCTGCGGCAAAACATAACATACCGATTATTGCAGACGGCGGCATAAAATTTTCAGGCGATATAACAAAAGCGATAGGAGCAGGAGCCAGCGTAGTAATGATCGGAAGCCTTTTTGCAGGATTAAAAGAAGCGCCGGGACACGAAATTATTTTTGACGGAAGAATATATAAAGAATACCGCGGAATGGGCAGCATGGGCGCAATTGCAGACGGCGCCGGCGACCGTTACCAAATCGGCAAAGACGAAGAGCCTGTCCCCGAAGGCATCGAAGGCCGCGTTCCCTATAAAGGAGAACTTCGTTCATATCTAAATCAATTAGTGGCAGGCTTGCGCAAGGGCATGGGCTATTGCGGCTGTAAAAACATAGCGGAATTAAACAAGCACCGTAACTTTGTAAAAATTACGTCGGCAGGTTTACGGGAGAGCCATCCGCACGATGTGCAAATCACCCAGGAAGCCCCGAACTATTCAAGGATATAATTGAAAAAAGAACTTGATAAATGGTATGAAAAAATTTGTACTCGTGAGTTTATTGCAAAAGACCCTGTGCAGTTCCCGCATCGGTACAAAAAACGCGAAGATATCGAAATCGCCGCCATTCTGTCCGCTGCTATCGCATGGGGAAGGCGCGATTTAATTCTTCGCTCATGCGAAAAAATGTTTGCGCTGATGTCTCCCGCTCCCCATGCTTTTGTTACAAGCGGCAATTATAAAAAACTTAAAAATAAAAATATTCACCGCACATTTTTTGAAAAAGACCTAAAATATTTTTGCCGCGGCTTTGAGCATTGTTACGCAAAATACGGTAATTTGGAAAAACTTTTTTCTTCATGCTCAAATATCTGGGAAGGCATTGCCCTCTTTCGCGAAGAAATGGCAAAACCCAACAAAAGCGAATATTCGATTCATATCGCTAACCCGGGCAGCGAAAACGAAAACGGAAGCGCCTGCAAGAAATTAAACCTTGCGCTTCGCTGGCTTGTGCGCTCCGGCCCTGTCGATTTAGGTCTTTGGAAAAAAATTAAACCTGACGCGCTCTACATTCCTCTTGACGTGCATGTCGCGCGAACAGCAAGACACCTTGGCCTATTGGAACGCAAATCCAATGATAAAAAGGCCGTGATTGCCTTAACCGAAAAATTACGCGAATATTGCAAAGAAGACCCTGTTAAGTATGATTTTGCGTTGTTTGGCGCTCATTTAACTTAATCCCGAATCTTTAATGTAACGGACTCAAACGGAATATCTTTCCCAATGGTTTTTAAAGCATTTTCCGCGGCATTTGAAAGACCCGAGCAGCAGGGAACTTCCATTTTAACAACCGTTACTGATTTTATTTTATTGTATTCAAGTATATCGATAAATTTTTCAGTGTAATCTGTATTGTCAAGTTTTGGACAGCCTATGATTGTAATTTTACCTTTCATGTATTTTTGATGAAAATTGCCGCAGGCATAAGCCGCGCAATCAGCCGCGATGAGCAAATCCGCATCATTAAAATACGATGCGTTTACAGGCACCAGTTTTATCTGCACAGGCCACTGCCGCAACATACTTGTATGTAACATGCTTGCAGCTGCTTCTTCTTCATTATTTTCTTTTCTTACCATGAATAAAAGATAACATCGAACAGCGTTACACGCAATAAAAATAATAAATTATTTTTTTAAATGTTGAATTAATCGTATTTTTCAGAATAAAATATAAAACAGGAAAAATATCTTTATCTTTCCCCAAGCAATGCCTTTAATTCTTGTATATCATTAATAATTTTTGTACGGGGCAATTTCTGAAAACGCGAAGGGATCATCTCCTTGGAAGTGCATTCAAGAACTGCGACAAGGTTTTGAAGCTCTACTTCGTGAGGGTAGGCAGCGGGAACAAAGTCCGCCATTGCTTCTTCCATGTCTTCGCGTTTTACAAAAATACGGTCTGCCATTGCAGCTAACAGTTTTGCGCGCACCAATACCGCTTCAAGGTCTGCGCCTGAATATTCATGGTCGTACTTTTTAAAAAGATCAGAAATTGAAAAATTACGAATGTCCAAATCCAGTTTGCGTACCAGCGTATAAAAAAGATCCTCCCTGTCTTTTTTTGTTTCCGGGTAAAAAAGAGCTAAATGCTCTTCGGCGCGTCCCTGGCGCTTTAAGTCGATTGGAATTAAATCAGGACGGCAGGTAATTAAAAACCAGATTATTTTTCCGCGGTATTCCGTGTTGCCCATAAACGATGCGATTTGCGCAAATACGCGATTGCTCGTGCCGGAATCACCTTCCTGAGAGCGATCGCCAAGGAACGCGTCAGCTTCGTCAATCATAACTCCCACAGGAGCCATTGCGACAAGAATGTTTAAAACTCTTTCCAGATTGGATTCTGTTTCTCCCTGCCATTTTGTGCGGAAATTTCGAAACTTCACCATGGGAATTCCAATCTCGCCTGTAAACGCGCTTACCATAAAACTTTTGCCTGTTCCTACAGGACCTGCAATTAAATAACCCATGGGAAGAACATCCGGGCGTCCTTTTTTTATCGCTTTTGCGGCATTTTTAAACCGTTTTTTTACAAAGTCGTGGCCTGATACATGAGAAAGATCAAATGAAGTTTCCATAAATTCCAAAAGTCCGCCAGCTTCGTTTTCGATAATTTCTTTTTTCTTCCGGCGCACAAATTCAAGCGATAACGGTTCGTCTTTTTCATAACTTTCTGCGGCAAGGCGGTTTAAATTCATAAGATTGAGACCCGATGTAATAATTGCAAGTTTATCCGGGGTAAGGCCGCGATCCAGAAGGAGCTTTCCTTCTTTTTCTTTTGATCGCAAAAAACTTTCACGTATTTTTGTGTCAGGAAACGGCACGCATATTTTTACTGTCGAGGGAGAACTTGTAAGCCGCGATGAAATATCCGCAAGATTTTCTGTTAATAAAATGATTGAAATATCGCCGTTTATAAACTTGGGATCCGTTGCCCATCTGCTGAATGTTACCATGCAGTATCGATCCGTATCTGAAAGACGAATTAAATCACCGGCAGGAACTATTTGTTCGGCAAAATCAATAATAAAAACCATGCGGCATTTGTTTTTTTTATCTTTTGGAACGCGCGATAAAAAATATTTTTCAAGGTACGGAAAGCTGACCTTTGGATCATTGGAAAGAAAATCACCCTTGTCAACGTCAGGATTCACTGCAAACTTGGGAGCTGCCGCAAGATAATCGCTCTCCATCTGCTGTTCACAGAATGTAACGCCGTTGGAAAGATCGTAATAGGCGATTATATCCCTGTTGCCGAAAAGAATTTCCGAAATATAATCCTGCACTCTTGTAAAGGAAAATTCTCCTTCCTTTCTTTCGTGCGGAAGAAAATCGCGGATATTTCCGTGCAATAAGTAAAGGTTTGCTGTTTTTGAACCGTACTTGGTCGCAAGTTCCTGTCCCCATATCGGAAGAATTTTTATGTATTCGTTGCTTCTGATAATATACTGATCCGCCATGTTTCCTCCCATAAAAACATAACTAAAATTCCAAAAGATACTTATTTTTTTACAGGTTTTATTCTGCTTATTTCCGCAACAGCCTGGATTAATTCTTTATCTTTTAAAATTTCGCTGATGGAAGCGGGAAGACGATAAGTCCAGTTAAAATTATTTGCGGTTCCCGGAACATTTACCCTTTCGTCCGCAGGATTTTCTGAATACCAGTTATTCGAAAGGTGCAATAAATCCTGTATCTGGAAAACCCTGTAACGCGAACGCGCAGTTGCTGTTCTGGAAAGAATCGCCTTTGCGGTTCCGGGATTGTAAATTTTTGAAAGAGACGGAACTCCGATAAAACCGGAAAATTGTCCCTGATCCGCTTCTCCTTCCCACCATTCGCGGACTGTAGAGCTGTCGTGAACAGCCGGAGTACAAACGCTAAGATGAGGATAATTTTCGAACGGAATGTACGGCTGACCGTCCTTGTCCCATGCGCGATACCAGCGCACTACGCGAAGGCCGAGAATTTTCAATTTGGAAAGTACTTTTGGAACACAAGCCGGAACCGCGCCCAGGTCTTCTGCGCATGGCAGCATCGAAGACGATTCAACAAGAACCGAAAGAAGCTTCATTCCGAGCTGCGACCATATTTTTTCCGATTTTCTGCCGCGTTTTTCGAGCAGGGCTTCGAGTCCGTTTTTTTCATCCTGCGAAAGTGATTTATACGCGGTTGAATTTCTAAAATACCAAACAGGAAAAAATCTGCCCTTTTGATATTCAAGAAAGAGCCTGTCTTTCCATTTCGACATTAAATAATTTCTAACGGAAGGATGAAGCCCAAGAGCATCGATATCCTTTTCTCCCTTTATTTTCTTTTTAAAGAGCCATAGCTCTTCTTCGTTCAGACGCATAAGAGCCTTTGAAAAAATCTTGTCAGCCGCTGTTTTTATTTCGTCTTCAGTATAAAGGCTCCCCCAGTTATTTTTTAGAGCGTCCCATATTTCTCCTGTAGGAATATGAGGCTGAGAAACCCATCGAATTTTTCCCCTATCGCAGCCAAGTCTTTTTAAATCGCCTGCAGTTACGGGCGTGTACGGAACGAAACGCCCAAGCGCGGATGAATAATCGTTATGTGAACTTGCCCAGATGCGGAAGAATCCAAGAACATGATCGATTCTGTATGCCTGATAATATTTTTCCGCTGTAGATAAACGCCTTCGCCACCATGCAAAGTTGTCTTTTTCCTGCGCTTCCCAATTGTAAATCGGGAAACCCCAATTCTGACCATCAGGGCTGTACATGTCAGGCGGCGCGCCGGCAGAAAGACCCTGTATAAATATTTCAGGATTCGCCCATACATCGCAGGAATCTTCGTTCATAAGGATCGGCAAGTCACCTTCCATGATCAATCCCAAATCGGTGATTGCTTTTGACGCATTGATAAACTGGATATCCAGAGCTTCCTGAAGCCAAACCCAAAAAATATGTTCTTCCGCAAGATTTTTATCGTCCCAAAGTTTTTGAATATCAGCGGAAGTAACAGTGCTGTACTCCTTCCAGTCTTTCCATGATTTTTGTTCATTGTTGTCTTTTAATCTTCTGTAAACTGCGTATTCCTTTACCCACGCATTTTTGCCGATCCATGAGGATAAAACGCCCGAGTTTGCGCTTTTAATAATATCAGCCTTTGCGGCATTGTAAATTGCGCGGCAGATCTCAAGTTTTTCTTTTAATATCTCATAATGATTAAATCGCCTGTAACTTTCGAACTTGTCTCTTGCTTCTTTTATGCGTTTCTTTATCGAATTATCGGCTGTTTTAAATTCTTCAAGTCCTTCGATGCTTAAATAAAGAGGATGAAGGCCGAACGCTGTCAAACTGGAATAGGGGGAGCTTTCGAAACCTGTGTCGTTAACCGGTAAAATCTGAATAAGTCCGATTTTCATCTTCCTGCAAAGAACGGCAAAATCGGCTAAATCTGAAAATTCGCCTACTCCAATCCCGTTTTTCGACCGAAGCGCTCCAACCGGTACCGCCACACCCAGCATCCTTTTATTGACAGCCAGTTTCTCCATATTTCCCTCCTCAATTATCTGACAAATACAGTATAATGCTTAATGTTAAATTGGTAAACAGCAACTTTAGAGGTTCATTTATTGTGCTATATTACATCATTTTAAAGTCTTGCTAAAAAAGCAGTTTCTTTCTACAATATATTTAAGGAGATAAACATGAAATCATCCCGTTACTTTTTTACGTCCGAGTCAGTCGGCGAGGGCCATCCGGATAAGCTTTGCGATCAGGTATCTGACGCAATTCTTGATGCCTGTCTTAAAGAAGACCCAAACAGCAGAGTTGCCTGCGAAACTTTCGCGTCAACTTCTTTGGTTCTTGTCGGCGGAGAAATTACGACGAAAGCATTTGTTGACTTTCATCATCTGGTACGGGATATTGCCGAAGATATCGGCTACACCGATCCTTCATACGGTCTCGATTTTAATTCAATGGCAGTCCTTGATATGATCCACAGCCAGTCTCCTGATATTTCGCAGGGAGTGTCAGGCACAGGATTAAAAAAATTCAAGGGGCAGCAGGGAGCAGGAGATCAGGGAATGATGTTCGGCTTTGCGTGTAACGAAACAAAAGAGCTTATGCCGATGCCGATCATGCTCGCGCATAAAATCTTATTAAACGCGACAAAATTGAGAAAAAATAAAACGATTAAATGGCTGCGCCCGGATTCAAAAAGTCAGGTAACAATAGAGTACGAAGGTTTTAAGCCTGTGCGTATTGACGCAGTTGTCGTTTCTCATCAGCATGCTCCTGAGGTAACGTACAAGGAAATTGAGTCAACGGTTATCGAAAAAATAATAAAACCTGTTCTTGAACCGACAGGTCTTCTTGACAGTAAAACAAAATATTATATTAATCCTACAGGCCGCTTTGTTGTAGGCGGACCTTTCGGCGACACAGGTCTTACAGGCAGAAAAATTATCGTAGACACATACGGCGGCATGGGACGCCACGGCGGCGGCGCGTTCTCGGGCAAAGACCCGACCAAGGTAGACAGAAGCGCGGCTTACGCGGCTCGTTACGTTGCAAAAAATATCGTCGCGGCAAAACTTGCTGAACGCTGCGAGATTCAGCTTGCTTACGCAATCGGCGTACCCTACCCTGTTTCGATCATGGTTGACACATTCGGCACCGCAAAAGTTGAAGAAGCAAAAATATCAAAAGCCGTAAGCAAAGTGTTTGACCTTAGTCCTGCGGGAATCATAAAGACATTAGACCTTCGCCGCCCGATTTATTTAAAGACCGCCTCTTACGGTCATTTCGGCAGAAGCGAATTCCCGTGGGAAAAAACAGACAAGGCAGAAGACTTAAAGAAAGCAATCGGATAATTGATTAACACGAATTAGCCTTGGGAGGGGATATGCTTGTTGACACTGGTAAGGCGAGAAATTTCTGCGAGGCTTTGTTCGGCGCGTACGGGTTTTCGCATAACGAGAGCGTAATAATTACCGATGTTCTTTTAAGAGCCGACCTTTACGGAATAGAGTCTCACGGCATTCACAGGCTTTCGCGTTATCATGAAGAAATAACGTCGGGTCAGGTTAATGTAAACGCGAAAACAGAAATTGTACACGAAACGCCCATCTCCGCCTGCATCGACGCAAACAAGGGAATGGGACAAACTGTCGGCGTAAACGCAATGAATCTTGCGATTCAAAAAGCAAAAAGCTCAGGCTGCGGCATGATCACAGTGCGCAATTCAAACCACTACGGAATCGCAAGCTATTACACGGAACTTGCGTCGGATAAAGACTTAATCGGCGTTTCCATGACAAACACAGAAGCGATCTGCGTTCCTACTTTCGGCAGTGAAGCAATGACAGGCACAAACGCTCTTGCGCTTGCGATGCCGGCAGAGCCTTTTACCTTTTCTTATGACGCAAGCACTACTGTAGTACCGCGCGGAAAACTTGAAGTTTACAGAAAAAACGGACAGCCGCTTCCTGATAACTGGGCGTTAGACGCAAACGGACACCCCTGCAACAACGCCGCGGAAGTTGTCGAAAATATAATCGCAAAAGCAGGCGGCGGCATAGCTCCTCTTGGCGGACTTGGAACGCTTCACGGCGGACACAAGGGTTACGGTCTTAGCATTGTTGTTGATTTATTTTCCGCAGTAATATCAAGCGGGCTTACATCCAATCATGTAAACCGAAAACCCGGTCACACTGGTATCTGCCATTATTTTATGGCGTTTGATTACGGCATCTTCGGCGAAAAAAATATTATAAAGCAAAACATGTCAAAGTTTTTGCAGGAAATACGCGATTCAAGAAAAGCGCAGGGACAAACAAGAATCTACACACACGGAGAGCGCGAGGCTGAATTAAAGAAAGAACGCGAAAACGGAACAATTCCTGTCAACGAAAAAACAATCGAAGAGATGAAGGCAATAGCTAAACAGTTAAATGTTAAACATGAAGGTTTTTAATTTTCCTTTATCAAAAGTTGTTCCAAAACTAAACTTTAGTTTTGGAACAACCTAACTTTGCCTTACGGTGTTGCTGGCATCGATACGATGCTTCCGGTCTTATTCCACAACGCGCCGATAGTGCCGCCATTGTAGGTGAATAAGGGTATAGAGTTATTAGGAATATGCACGTCCATTGGATCACCGTTTCTGGTATTGCCGAAAATGGTTCCGCCGTTCATGATAAAGACGGTAGATTCTGCGCCGAAACCACCAGTTCCTAAACGTACGCCGCCGCCGCCGCCACTGCCGACTGATGAAATTTGATCCTCTAAAGTGTTATTGGTAATGGTTCCGCCGTTCATGGTAAATGTACTATTAGCGCCCAACCATACACCGGCGCTTGATGCAGCGCTTCCAGTGGTGGTGATTACCGAATTCCCGCTAATTTCCCCGCCGTCCATAATGAATGTAGCGTAAGTTACATTCACAGGTTGATAATTAACATTAGTAGTATTAAATCCGGTGATTTTTGAGCCTGCCTTCATTGTCAGGATTGCAGTTGAAGCCAGCCCCGAGCTTCCACTATTAACTCTTACAAGGTGATCTGTCATATTTTCTACACCGCTTATGGTGATGTAGTTTTCCAGCGTCAGTGAATTATTGCCGTTACCAAAGCTAAAGGCACCCTCGGTAGACGCAGTTATTGTACGCTCAGAGCCTAAACCGATAATGGTCAGATGACGATTTCCATTATTCACCCTATGCATTGCAGTGAGTATAATATCCTGATTTATCGCCAGAGTGTACACGCCTTCATTCCCGGATGCAGTAATGCGGGTAAAGGCGGCGGGTATGTTATTCGCCGCAACAGTTTCGATGCGGTTAGCTGAAGCTGTCCAATGAGCGGTCAGGGTAATGTTGCCGGTTACTGTGCTGCTCGCAAAGTTCCAGGCAGTTGCGCCGTTTCGCCATTCAACAAATGTGTAGTTTTCCGGTATCGCGCCAAAGTACAGTCCAGGCTCTGTGAGGGCAAACGGTCTTGTCGGAGGTGTCGGCGCACTGATTGTTGTTCCGCTGATCACTCCCGTTATATCGGCAACAGATGATCCGCCGCTGCCGGTTTCAAATGTAACAGTGTAGGTTGGGGGAACTGTAACTTCAATGGAAAGTTCTTTTGTGTCGGTTCCTCCGGCGTTAGTTGCTTTTACAGTAAAGGTTGATGTGCCAACGGTGGTTGGTGTTCCGGATATTATACCGGTTGCAGCCGCAAGGTCTAAACCGTCCGGCAAATCTCCGCCGTCGATGCTCCATGTAACAGGCGTAGTGCTTGTTGCAGCAAGTGTCTGGCTGTACGCTACTCCTGTCAAGCCGTTCGGCAAACTAGCCGTTGTTATGGCAGGGGCTGGCGGCAGAGTGATCGCTATGGAAAGTTCTTTTGTGTCGTTTCCTGCATCGTTAGTTGCTTTAACGGTAAAGGTTAATGTGCCAGTTGCGGTTGGTGTTCCGGATATTACGCCGGTTGCAGCCGCAAGGGTTAAACCTTCCGGTAATGAGCCGCTGTCGATGCTCCATGTAATGGGTGTGTCGCCTGTTGCCGCAAGTGTTTGATTATACGCAACTGCAACCATGCCGCCCGGCAGGGAAGCCGTTGTTATGGCTGGCGGTGTGGGAGCGGGGTCGTCGCAAGCAAGCACTGATAGTCCGATTATCGCAGCAAGTGCAATAATCCCGATAATCTTAAATGTGTTTTTCATAAAAAACACTCCTTTTTGTTTGTGTTACCTGTCCTTTTGGCAGATAATCACCATTTATCCATCCTCAAGGATGGGTTTCCCCAAATTGTGAGAAAATAGTTTCGCCCTGTGAGTGCGGGAGTAAAAAAGGGGGTAATTTGACAAGTTTCTTCTATAAAGAGAGAGAGAGAGAGAGAGAGAGAGAGAGAGAATTTGAATTCATCTGCTGTTTTGTGTTAAAACGCCGTATTTTGCTCATTTGTCCATTTTTCATGTCTTATGTAAAATATATCTGCCTTAACTGAAAATGTCCATGTATTCGGCAATATTTAGCAAAAAAAAGCCAAAAGAGTTTTTCGGGCTAAATTACGGGTTTTGTTCCAAACTACTCCACTTTAAACCGCGAAACTTCCTTAATTAAATGACTAATTCCTTCACGGTTCTTGCCGCTTATTTCGTTGACATGGTTTACGGCTGTATTGATATGATCAGCGCCGTTTGCCATTTCGTTCATGCCTGAAGTTATTTCCTGGGTTGCCTTTTCAAGGTTATCGCTTTCGTGGATAACTTCTTTCGCGTTCTGAAGCATTTCTTCCGCTCCGCTTCTTACCTGACGGGTAATCTCGTTTACCCTGCCAACGCCTTCAAGAATTTGCTTGCTCCCTATTCCCTGTTCTTCCATCGCGTGAAGGATATTTTCTTCCTGCTCCGCTACTGTATTAACGCTTTCGTCAATGGCGCCGAACTTTGTTAAAACATTTTCTGTTGACTGGGTTATTTTCTCGATAGAGCTTTTTATTTTTTTTAAAACAATGCTGATGGTCTTTGATTGCTCGCTGGAATTTTCAGCCAGCTTTCGAATTTCGTCCGCAACAACAGCAAATCCTTTTCCGGCTTCGCCTGCGTGCGCGGCTTCAATTGCGGCGTTCATGGACAGCAGGTTTGTCTGGCTTGCGATATTTTCCATAACCGCGTTAATTTCCAACAAACCTTCCGATTCGCGGGATATTTCCTGTATATCCTGAGAGACTTCCTGCAAACCATTACGTCCCACTTCCGACGCTTCTTTTAAGGTTTTTACATTATTTGCATTGCTGATAACAGTATTGGTAACCGAATTTGTATTCGCTACCATTTGTTCAATAGCGGACGAGGCTTGAGAAACATTTTGACTTTGTTCCTGAACCAATTTGCCCAGTTTATTAATATTGCTAACAACCTGTTCCATTGTCGCGTGAGTTTCGCTGACGCTTGCGCTCTGATTTATTACTCTCCCTTTGATGCTTTGTATATTCGAGGTAATCTCGTTTACTGCAGCGGCGGTTTCATTCATATTGGTTGCAAGGTCTGATCCAATGTCGGATAAAACAACAGATTCATTTTTAATTGCAAATACAAGTTTTTTAATTTTCTCCAGCGTTTGATTGAAATATTTGGCAAGATCGCCGATCTCATCATTGGTTTTCAACGATATAGATCTGGTTAAATCTCCCTCGCCCTCTGAAATATCTTTAAGGGTTTCTGTCACATTAATAACGGGACGCATAACCTGGCTCAATGCAAAATACGAAACCGCAGATGCAGCAAGAATAAAAACTATAGCAAGAATAAGGGTTAATCTGCTAATGGCGTTTACTTCGGATAAAATAAAATCTTCCCGCGCCGCAACCATGACAGACCAGGTTGTATCTGAATTACCTATCTGAAAAGGCATTATGATCATTTCCAGGTTGGTGCGCAATGCGGGTGAAAATGATGAACAGGAAAAAGCCGTTCCGTTTCGAACAGCATTGCTTGCTTCCTGCATATAATCGCCGTAAAAAGCCTCGACATCTGTCAATCTCTTTCCGACACGGTCAACTATGGTATGCGCGACAATAAACTCATCATTGGAATAAATTACCATCGCACTGATTTCTTCGTTCGCTCTGGCGATATTTTCTACGGTCGGCTGTACGCCGTCAATAGTCATGGTCGCGGCAACTCCGCCGACAACTTCGCTTGTTCGCGTGCTAACAATTGGAACCATCATTCTAACCAGATACATAGGTCTTCCCTGTACTGTCCTGTTGAAGGGCGGTTCTACACGATCTTTTCTCGCGCCGGAACCGGTCAGATAAACAATTGCAGCATCCACGTCAGGAGAAACCTGAAGTTCAATTGAACCGCTTTCTCTGGAAAATTGCGTCGCGTACTGGCCTGTGGGTGTGGAGCCGGGTCTGCCGATATACTGCGCGTCGTTGCCTTCAATCGCGTTTGGTTTCCATACCGTATAAATATTCATTATCCCCTGATTTGAAGTTAAGGCGCCTCTCAGCATAATGTCATAAACATGCCGTCTGTCTTCGGCTGGTATATCCTGATAATCCGCCATAATGCTCGCTAAAGTAGAAAGCATCCTCATATGCCCATCAAGCCGGCCTTTCCAGTACTCTGTCTGCGTTTCAGCCAGATTTCCAAGGCTTTCCTTGTTCAAATTAATGCTTATATCAGAAGCCTCGCGCAAAAGCAGTACCGCGATTCCCGTTACAACGACTGCGACAATGGCTATCACCATAAGACTCAGTTTGAACTTAAGTTTCATAATTTCCCCCTAATTTTTTCAGAGATAGAGATGTTATTCGATCTTTTTATTGAAAAATAAACTATTGTGTAGTAGACATTAATTACAATAGTTTGTATAACTTGCCTGTTGCCTGTTGCCTGTTGCCTGTTGCCTGTTGCCTGTTGCCTGTTGCCTGTTGCCTGTTGCCTGTTGCCTGTTGCCT
>Ga0209755_10004410_pt1 | contig 16688 bp, 19 predicted proteins | sample TergutCo191P1_FD_187301 | JGI IMG/M metagenome (GOLD analysis project Ga0209755, IMG submission 187301) | Cornitermes sp. P1 segment gut microbial communities from Petit-Saut dam, French Guiana - Co191P1 (SPAdes) (version 2) | ecosystem: Host-associated > Arthropoda: Insects > Digestive system... | reverse complement strand
CCCATTTGCGAAACGGGCCCGGCGATAACTTTGGTATGGAGGTTTTTTATGTCGGACGAAGAATTTGAAAGCATGGGCGAGGGCGAGTCGTCGGAGTCAAGCAGTACTTTTAAGAAGAAAAGCGCGCTGGGGGCCATCCTACCTACCATCCTCAAGTTTACCGCGATAGGTCTTGGGGCGGTGATTTTTATCGTCACCGTCACGACCATAACCGTAAGGGTAATGAGAACGGACGGCAGGGCGCAGACCATAACGGATCCCGCGTCGCCGTACGTGGGCGTAATGCCCGTAATGCAGTGGTTTACCGACATAGGGACGATAAACACCCAGACGAGGGACTCGACCCCCACCACGGTTTCGGTGCTGATGCACCTTGGCTTCGACCAGGGCGACACCGTAACCTCCGGGGAGCTGTTCAGCAGGCAGCACGAGCTGCGCGACTTCACGAGAAGGTATTTCGCAAGCAGGTTCGCCGAGGAGCTTAGGCCCGAAAACGAGGCAAGGCTCCGAAGGGAAATCGAGGAGATACTCAACACCCGCTACCTGAACAACGCCAGGGTACGGAGGGTTGTGTTCGAAAGACTTGACGTGATGGAAGTTTTCTGAGGATAGTAAAGGAAAGGCCAGCAACTGTCGATACTTATTAAGACGGCCAGACAAGGAGATTGCCGCCGAGCTTGAAAGGGTAGGACGAGGTTGAATTTGGACTGGCGCAACGATTGGGAGGTATTGGTATGATGATGAGTGACGGCGCTCTTTCCCAGGCCGAAATAGACGCATTGTTGTCCGGGGGCGGCGGAGCTCCGGCGGCGGCGGTTGCCGCGGCCCCGCCAAAAGGCATGCAGGAAGCGGAAAGGAAAGCCCTGGAGGCGTTTTTTGCCGCGACCACAAGCGCGCAGTCATCCAACCTTTCCATGATGACGGGGGCGGACGTGGTTCTTTCCGGGCCGCGGCTTTCCGTCAACGGGCGCGAGGCGTTTTTGGCGCAGCTTCCGGAAACCGTAACCGTAGTCAAGGTGGATTTCAGCTCCGGTTTCCCGGGCGAGCACATGTTCATCATCCCCGAGGACGGGGCGAAAGCGGTCGCAAGCCTGATGAACAAGGAAGAGAACATCCAGCTTGACGAAATGGCCATGTCGGTAATCGGCGAGGTGGTTTCGCAGATGGTGGGGCACCAGATAACGGCGCTTGCCGACAAAACGGGCAACAAATCGATTGCGTCGATTCCGCCCGAGGCGACGAACATTTTGAAAACGGTCGTGGCGCTTCCCGCAGGGGATTTCGTTTCGGCTACGTATCAGTTGGATTTAGGAGGGGGGAGTTTTTTCCAGATTTGGGAGGTCATGGGACCGTCCGTCGCAACGGACATTGCGAGAGCTTTGTCCGGCGGCCCGGCCCAAAACCCACAAGGAGCCGTTCCGGGCATGATGCCGGGCGGTATTGGAGGAATGAACATGAGTGGTATGCAGATGGGTATGGGGGGGATAGGAATGGAGGCCGGCGGCGGGGGAATGCCGTACGGTCAGACCAACGTTCAATCCGTACAGTTCCCAAATCTGATGCCGCACGGTGGCAGCCAGGAAACGGGCAACATCGGCCTCATCATGGACGTGTACATGGAAATGACCGTCGAGCTGGGCCGCACCCGCAAGCTGATCAAGGAAATCCTTGCCATGGGCGAGGGCACGATCATCGAGCTGGACAAGCTCGCCGGCGAACCGGTGGACATTCTGGTAAACCACAAGCTTATAGCCAAGGGCGAGGTTGTGGTAATCGACGAAAACTTCGGCGTCCGCGTCACGGAGATTGTTTCCCCGGCGGAACGGATGAACGGAATGGGCTGACGGGGCCGCAGGTTCCCTGCGCACGCGCTCCCTGAGCGCACGCTCCCAAGGCAACGAAAGAGGCGGACTTTCGCCGACGAGCGGCGATTTTCCGCTTGAAACAATTTTTCAGGTGGCCTATAGTTATTAGATAGAGAACGTTATTTTTCGGGGGGGGAAATACTTTGTCTGCCAGCGCATTTCGCGCATTCCGTACCGTGCTGTTCGTAGGGTGCGCGCTGATTCTGCCAATCGCCGGCGTCTTCGCCCAGGAGGAAGCCGGATACGCCGACCCGGCTGGGGCCGCGATCGATGCCCACACTCTTGCCGAACAGGCCATCATCCTGGGCGAGGGCGGGGCGGGAATCGGCGTCGTTCCCCCGGTGATCTCCCCAATGCGGGTATTCCAGGTAATCCTGACCCTTGCGGTGGTTGCCGCGGCAATCTACGGCTTCGTGTTCCTTCTTAAAAAAGCGTCGCGGGGCGGCGGCCGCGCCTCGCAGGATCCCTTTCTCAAGGTGCTCGCCACGGTTCCCGTGGGGACAAACCGCGGCGTACACGTCGTGTCCGTGGGATCCCAGGCGTGGCTCGTCGGGTCGGCCGAGCAGGGCGTAAACCTCATAGGCGAAATAACCGACAAGGAAACGCTGGACGACATGAAGCTCGCCGACTCCCGCAAAAGCGCCGAGTTTCCCGCCGGGCGGCTTCCCGATTTTAAGTCTATGCTTCGCAGGCTTGGAGCCCAGGGCGATCCGCCGGCGTCGGGCCCGGAAAACATCCGCAGACAAAGCGACAGGCTTAAGGGGTTATGACATGAAGCTCAAAACAGCCGCATCCGTTTTGTGCCTCTGCCTTCTTCCGTCTTTGGCGTGGGCGGTCGGCATCCAGGACACAAGCCCGCCGTTCCCGTTCGACCCCGCCGAAGGCGTAATGACCATGCCGCCGCCGCCGACACCGCCGGCGGTTCCGTTTATCGACCTTACCGTGCGGGAGCCGGAAACCGGACAGGAAGTGGCCTTCACCCTTCAGCTCCTTTTGCTGCTTACTGTGCTGTCGCTGGCCCCAAGCATCATCATCCTGATGACGAGCTTCCTGCGGATTGCAATCGTTTTGGACTTCGTGAAACGGGCGCTTTCGCTGCAGCAGGTTCCGCCTACCCAGGTGCTCATGGGCATAGCTTTCTTTCTCACGATGTTCATCATGTGGCCCACCTTCCAAACCATTTACGCCAATTCCGTGCGTCCGCTTGCCGCCGGCGAGCTGAGCGTGCAGGAGGCTTTCCGCGAGGCGGAGGCCCCAATGCGCATTTTTATGTTTCGGCAGATGTCGGCCCGCCCGGATAACATAAGGCTTTTCATGGCGATGCAGGATCTGGACAGGCCCTATTCCCTGGCGGACGTGCCCACCCACGTGCTGATTCCGGCGTTCATCCTAAGCGAGCTCACCGTGGCGTTCAAGATAGGCATTCTGCTGTTCATTCCGTTTATCGTAATCGACATGGTGGTGGCCAGCACCCTCATGTCGATGGGTATGATCATGCTCCCTCCGATAATGATTTCCATGCCGTTCAAGCTGATTCTCTTCGTGCTGGTTGACGGCTGGTCGTTGCTGACGGAGCAGTTGATCATGTCGTTTTCTTAAGGATAGGAGGCAGGAATGAGTTTAGGCGAGGCGACTTTTGTTTTGCGCCAGGGCGTTCTGCACGTTTTGATGATAGCGTCCCCGCTGCTGCTTTCAGCCCTCATCGTGGGGCTGGTGATAGCGATACTGCAGGCCACCACCTCGATACAGGAGCAGACGCTTACTTTCGTGCCAAAGATATTCGCCATAATGGGAATGCTGGCGCTTCTTGGCGGCATTGGGTTCGGCATCCTGGGCAACTACACCACGGAGCTGTTCCAGCGGATTTCCGGCATGGCAAGATAGAGAGGCAAAAGGCAGGAGAAATTTGGGTGGCAGACGGCAACATCATAAACGACATTCTCAGCTACGGGCCGGTGTTTCTGCTCATCGCCGTCCGGGCCTTTGCCATGATCCAGACCGCGCCCCTTCTTTCTTCCGAGTCCATTCCCAGGGCGGCGAAGTTCGCGCTGGCCGGCATGGCGGCCTTCGCCGTGCTGCCCACCGCCGAGATCTTTGCCGTGGAGGGAACCGCGATAGGGCGGCCCGGGGCCCCTGTTTCCGGGGCGGTCGTGGTGCCGGAGCTTGGCGGCCTGCACCTGATAACCGACCTTCGCTACGAGCCTTTCAGCTTCAGGTTTCTGCTGCTGGTGATCGGCGAGGCCATGATAGGCATAATCCTGGGGTTCTTTCTTACTGTGATATTCGCGGCGTTTACCAGCGCGGGGCAGTTTTTCTCCCTGCAGATGGGTTTCGCCGCGTCCGCCGCCTTCGATCCCCTGGCTCAGGTGGAGAACCCGCTGATCGGCCAGTTTTTGCACCTGATCGCCATGCTGGTGTTCATCGTTATAGGCGGCTTCGGCGAGCTCTTCCTTGGCGGCTTTTGGCGTTCCGTGCAGAGCCTAAGCGTAATCGGGCTAATCGAGGGAAGGGAACCGGTAATCAGCATGATGGCGTCGGGCCTTTCCCGCCTGTTTCTGGACGCGATAGTCATTTCCCTGCCCATGCTTGGAACGCTTTTTCTCATTTCCCTTACCACCGGGCTTATCTCCAAGGCCGCGCCCCAGATCAACATACTTTCCGAGGGCTTCCCCATCGCCATCATGGTGGGCTACGTGGTGCTGCTCGTGTCGCTGCCCTTCATGATCGAGGCCTTCGCCGGAGTAATCAACTCGGCGTTTGCCACGATAGAGACGCTCTACATCCAGATAGGGCGGCAGATCGAATACGGGGGCTGGCTGTGGTGATTAGAGCCGCCGGCCCGGAAAGCCGGCCCTTCCGCGAAACCCGCCGCGCGGCCCGCGCGCCGTGCCCGGTGCCGCGCCGGATGGCGTGCCCGATGCCGCGCCAAATGGCGCGCATCCACCTCCAGTGGTTCTCCGACGACGCGGACGAGGAAGGCAAAACCGAGCAGCCCACCGAGCACAAGCTGCGAAAGCTGCGGGAAGAGGAGGGGCAGCTTCCCAAAAGCCAGGAGCTGAGCGGGGCCGTTACCCTGTTCCTTCCGGCGCTGGTCCTGTTTTTCCTCGCGCCGCGCATGTTGCGCACCTTCGCAGAGATGCTGCGCTTTTTCTTTACCAGGGCCACGGAGCTGGATCCCACGCAGGACGCAATCATAGTCGGCGTGGCGTTGTCGTACATAGCCAGGCTTACGCTTCCCGTGCTTCTCGTGGCGATGGTCGCGGCCCTGGTTTCCAACCTCGTCCAGGTGGGGCTTCCCCTGCCGTTCGCCACCAAGGCCATCACCCCGAATTTCACCAAGATAATCCCCCGCTTCGGGCAGTTCTTCAAGCGGATATTTTCGGCGGACGGCATCTGGAACTTCTGGAAGTCGATAGTAAAGATGATCATAATCGGCGGCGTGGCCTATACATTTATACGGCTGGACTTTGACAGGCTGGTGAATCTGCAGAGGGCCGGGCTTTGGCTTGGGCTTACCACGGTGGCCACGATTGCAAGCCGCATACTCCTTACCTGCGCGCTGCTGCTGCTTATCCTTTCGATTCCGGACTTCCTGTTTCAGCGCTGGCGTTTCAAGGAACGCAACAAAATGAGCCGCGAGGAAATCAAGAAGGAAATGAAGATGTACGACGGGGATCCGCAGGTGAAGCACAGGATTCGCAGCCGCTTCCAAAACCTTCTTAGGCAGAACCTTTCCGCCACGGTTCCCAATGCCGACGTTGTAATCACAAACCCCACCCACTACGCCGTGGCCCTGGAGTACCGGTCCGGCATGGAAAGCCCCATGGTAAGCGCAAAGGGCACCGACGATCTTGCGGCGCGCATACGGCAAATCGCCAAGGAAAACGGCGTTCCCATGGTGGAAAACAAGCCACTTGCCCGGGCGCTGTACAGGGAAATAGACGTGGGGGGGATGATCCCGGCCTCGTACTACAACGTGATAGTGACGATATTCCGCAACGTGGATCACATAAACCGGCGCCGGCGAAGGGAAAAGGCCGCCGCCGAGGCCGCGCGGGCCGCAGTGGCCGAAGCGCTTGGGCTGGACGACGAAGCCGGCGGCCCGGTGCCGGGAATGGAGGGCGCAGTATGATGAGGAGGGAGCCAAATGTCTGACGTGGCACGTATGGGCGGCGCGAACGGGGTTTCCGCCTCCCCGCTTAGCAGGATAAACGATTACATTATCGGCATCGCCGTGGTAACCATGGTGATGTTCGTGGTCATACCTTTGCCCACGCCGCTTTTGGATATGCTGATGGCGATGAACCTTACGTTCTCGCTTTTGGTTCTGCTCATCGTGCTGTATTCCGTGAAGCCCACGGAGTTCAGCCTGTTCCCCACCGTGCTTCTTGTGTCCACGGTTTTCAGCCTTGCCCTGAACGTATCCTCCGCGCGGCTCATCCTGCTGCACGGCGTAAACTTCGACGGCAGGATGATAAGGGCGTTTTCCACTTTCGTGGTAGGCACGGGCGGCACCGAAGGCATCGTAATCGGTTTTCTCATTTTGATTATCTTTATCGCAGTGCAGCTCGCCGTCATAACCAAGGGCGCAACCCGCATCTCCGAGGTGGCGGCCCGCTTTGCGTTGGACGGAATGCCGGTAAAGTTCATGGCGATAGACGCCGAGCTAAGCTCCGGCGTAATCTCCGAGGAGGAGGCCCAGAGGCGTAAAATCCAGGTGCAGAAGGAGTCGGACTTTTACGCCTCGATGGACGGTGCCAGCAAGTTCATTTCCGGGTACGTCAAGGTGGGAATCTTCATAATCCTGCTTGAGATGATCGCGGGAATGATAATCGGCATGACGATGCGCGGCTACGCCATGGCGGACGCTGTAGCCACCTACGTTACCCTTGCCATAGGCGACGGGCTTGTAACCCAGCTTCCCACGTTCCTCATTTCCACCGCAATGGGCATAGTGGTTACCAGGGCGGCCGCCACCGGAGCCCTTGCGGAACAGGCCTCCAAGCAGTTCACCTCCACGCCGAGGATTTACTGGATAGGGGCCGCCGTGCTTTTCTTCCTGGCGCTTCTGCCGGGCTTCCCCCGGGCCGTGCTTCTTTCGATGGCCGCGCTTATGGCCTTTGCCGCCTATCAGGTCGGGAAAAAACGCAAGGCCGAGGAAAGCTTCAGCCGGATGATGGCGAAGACCGGCGAGGCGAAAAAGGGCAAGGAGGAGCCCGCGGAAATACCGCCGGTGGTTCCGCTGGACACCCTCTCGCTGGAGCTGGGCTACGGGCTTATCCCCTTGGTAGACAAGGAAAAAGGCGCGGACCTTCTTGAGCGCGTGCAGGGAATACGAAAGCAGTCCGCGCTGGACCTCGGCCTCGTTATTCCCAAGGTCCACATCATGGACAACATCTCCCTGGATCCGTCGGAGTACAGCTTCAAGATCAAGGGCGTGGACGTGGGACGGGGGAGAATCCGCATAGGCCATTTCCTGTGCCTTGTTCCCGGCGTGGTAAGCGAGGAGATTCCCGGCGAAAAAACCGTGGATCCGGCCTTCGGCCTGGACGCGCTTTGGGTAAGGGAGGAAAAACGCGACGACGCGGAACGGGCCGGCTACACCGTTGTGGATCCGCCCACGATTATAGCCACCCACCTCACCGAGATAATCAAGAGCCACGCGGCGGAGATACTCGGAATGCAGGACACCCAGGCGATCATGGACGCGCTGCGCGGCAAGTACCCCGCGGTGGTGGACGAGATCATGCGCCCCGACTTTGGAATGCCGGTCGTAAAGATACAGAGGGTGCTCCACGGCCTGCTGAGGGAAAGGGTTTCGATCCGCAACATGGAAACGATTCTGGAAGCCATAGCCGAGTACGCCCCGCTTTCCAAAAACGTCGGCTTCCTTGTGGAAAAAGCGCGGCAGGCCCTTGGCAGCCAGATATGCCACCAGTACGCCGACGAAGACCGAAGGCTGCGGGTGCTCACGATAGCTCCGGAGCTTGAACAGAAAATCTGCGACAGCAAGGTGGAAACCCCGTCGGGGCCGGTCTGCGCGCTGGACCCGCCCACAAGGCAGGCTTGGATAAGGGCCGTAAGCAAGGCCGCAATCGCGGTAAGGAACAGGGGCTTCGCGCCCGTGATACTCTGCTCGGAGCCGGCGCGCTTCCTGGTGCGCAACTCCACGGACAGGGAGCTGCCCGAGCTGGCCGTGCTTTCCGTGCAGGAAGTTACGCAGGATGTTTTCCCCGAGGCCGTAGGCGTGATAAGATTGGAAGACGGGGAGTAGCGGATGGATCAACACATACTGGTGGAACGCGGCGCAAGCAAGGCGGACTGCCTGCAAAAAATCGTGCAGAAGTACGGCATTTATTTTACGGTGATCCGGCAGAAAACGCTTCCGCGCAGATTCTTCGGCCTTAGGCGCGAGGAAGTGGAGCTGGAGTTCTACCTTTCCACCCAGCTTCCGCCAAGGAACCCGCAGCCGGCCGCGGCTCCGAGCCAGACCGTGGCCTTCCCCCCGCAGGCAAGGGAAAGGCAGGTGGTCGGCCTCTCCTCCTCCGGCTCCTTCCCCGGAGGCGGCACCACGGTGGACTTTGAAGAGGGAAAGCGAAAGCTCATAGCAAGCGCCGGCAGGGATCCGGACAAAGTGCTCAGGGACGCGGCAAACAGGTCGCGCAGGCAGGAAGAGAGGGAAGGCGAAAACCGGAGCATACTCGAAAAGCTCGACGCAATCGAGGAGAAGCTCGGCCTGAAACGTGAGGAAAAGGAACACCCGACCCTGCTTCGCATGTCGGAGCTGCTCAGGCAGAACGAGTTTTCGCAAAGCTACGTTTCGGACCTCATGCAAAGGGCGCGCGGCGAGCTCTCGCTGGAGGCCCTTAACGACCCCGAGCTTGCCCAAACCCGCTTCCTTGAGTGGATCGGCGAAAGCATAAAGATTTACCCCGCCGTCCAAAGGGAGCCCAGAAAAACCGGCGAAACCCACTCGGCCAGGATACTTGTGCTGGTGGGCCCCACCGGCGTCGGCAAGACCACCACCATAGCAAAGCTTGCCGCAAACTACGGCCTGGACAAAGACACCGGCTACCTTTGCCGCTCCGTCCGGATGGTCACGATCGACGCGTACCGCGTGGGCGCGCAGCACCAGCTTGAAAAGTACGGAACGATAATGGGCATCCCCGTTTCGTTCCCCGCCAACTGCCGCGATCTGCAAAGGGAAATAGACCTGCACAGGGAAGTCGCCGACCTGATCCTGATCGACACGATAGGCAGAAGCCCCAAGGACTCCAAAGGGATCGGCGAGATGAAGCAGTTCCTCGACGCGTGCGGCTCGAAGGCGGAAATCCACCTGGCGCTTGGGGCCGGCACCAAGACCGGCGACCTTACCCACATAATGCAGCAGTTCGAGCCGTTCAACTACAAGGCGGTTCTGCTCACCAAGCTTGACGAAACCAGGCACGTCGGCAACGTGGTATCCGCGCTCGCGGAAAAGGACAAGCCGGTGTCCTACATCACCCACGGGCAAACCCCCTGGGACATAAGAAAGGCGGACGTCGTCAAGTTCCTTGCCAACCTGGAGGAGTTCCGCGTTGACAAGGAGACGTTCCGGAAGCGCTTCCCCGTCGCACAGGCGGATCAATTTTGATGGAGTAGACTATGGAAGACCAGGCTGAAAAACTGCGCGAGCTCATGAGGCAGAAAAGGGCGCACCCGAGGGCGGGCCTTGGGCGAAGGGCGCAGGCCCACCAGACCGGCGCCGAAAGCAGGGAGGAAAGGCAAACCCGCATCATCACCATAAGCTCCGGCAAAGGCGGCGTGGGAAAAACCAACCTTTCGGTAAACATGGCCCTTGCGTTTGCCAGAATCGGCAAGAAGGTGGTGGTGATGGACGCCGACCTCGGGCTTGCCAACATCAACGTAATGTTCAACCTTATCCCCAAGTACAACCTCTACCACGTAATCAAGAAGCAGAAGACGATACAGGAAATCCTGGTGGAAACCGAGTACGGCATATCGATAGTGGCCGGCGCGTCCGGCTTTTCCCAAATCGCCAACATGGGCAGAAAGGAAAGGCAGGACTTTATCGACGACATGAACACGCTTTCCTTTGCCGACATCATCCTTATAGACACCGGCGCGGGCGTTTCCAGCAACGTGCTCGACTTCATAGCCGCCGCCGACGACGCGATTATAGTAACCACTCCGGAGCCCACCGCGATTACCGACGCGTACAGCATAATCAAGATAATCGCCACGGAATACAAGACCATCGACATGGAGCTCAAGCTCGTGGTAAACCGGGCCAAAGGCGCCGCCGAGGCGAAAAACGTGGCGGACAGAATGATAAACATAGCCGGGCAGTTTCTGAACCTGAAGATGGACTACCTGGGTTTTGTGTACGAGGATCAGGCCGTGGTAGGGGCCGTGCGCCAGCAGAAGCCGTTCATGGTGATAGACCCGAAGTGCAAGGCAAGCATCTGCGTGCAGCATCTGGTGGCGCGTATGGACAAAAGCGGCCCCGTAAAGGCCCCGGGCTTCGGGGCGATGTTCAGAAGACTTTTTCACCGTTCGCAGGGAGGTAACTTAGGGAATGTTTAACGTAAAATGGGCCGCTTTTCCCGCCGGTGCGGCGTTTCTGCTTGCCTTTGTCGTGAGCCTGCTTATAGGGCAGGTCGGCCTGGGGCTCGCGCTTTTGCGGGCCGCGGTATTCGCCGCGCTGTTTTTCGGAATTGGCTGCGGCACCTGGGTGCTTGTAAACACGCACCTGCCGGAGCTGCTTATCCCGGCAAACAGGGAGCCGGACTCGGACGGCGTTTTCCCCTCCGGGTTTTCCGCCGAGCCATCCGCCGGCTCCAGGATCAACATTACCCTGGGCGACGGCGCGGACGCGGCCCTGCCAAGCGGCCCCTACGACATGGAGGGCATAGGGAACATCGCCGACCTGGTTTCGAACACGATTCCGTCGGTATCGGACGCGGAAAAAGAGCCGGCCGGGGATATAGACCAAGCCGGCGCAAACGGTTATACTTCCGAGCTAGGGGATTTCAGTTTCGCCCCCGACGCGGAAGGCGACGAAAAGCCCGAGGCGGCGGAAACCGGCGGGCTTGGGGACTTCTCCGCGTTTTTTGACGGTATCACCGCAAAAAGCCCGGTGGCGGAGAGCGACGATTCCATGGCGGATCTGTTCCAGTCCTTCTCGAGCGGCGGCGGGCCTTTGGGCTTGGACGAGCCGGCCCCGCCCAAACGGAAGATCGCGGAAAACAAGCCGGTGGAAATGCAGGGGGATTTCAGTCCCAAGGAAATTGCCGTGGGTCTTCGGACCATGCTGGCAAAAGAAAAAAGAGGGTAGCTTATGGCGAACGCCGTCCCGGACGAAAAATCTGAAGAGGAACGCTGGCTGGAATACCGCAGAACGCGGGATCCGTCCCTCCGGGAAGCTTTCATCAAACAATACGCGCCGCTGGTAAAGTACGTCGCGGGGAAGGTCGCGATGGGAATGCCCCAGAACGTCGAGTTCGACGACCTCGTCGGCTTCGGGGTTTTCGGCCTCATCGACGCAATCGACAAGTACGACCCCGAAAAATACAACGTGAAATTCAAGACCTACGCCGTAACCCGCATAAGGGGCGCGATTTTCGACGAGCTGCGCCTTATCGACTGGGTGCCGCGCTCGGTAAGGACAAAGGCGCGGGAAATAGAAAACGCCATAAGCTCCGTGGAGGCGCATCTGGGAAGAACCGCCTCCGACAGGGAAATAGCCAAGGCTATGGGCATAAGCGAGGACGAGTACCTGAAAACCATACACAAGATTTCGGGCACCTCCCTGATTTCCATCGACGACGTAAGGTTTTCGGGCGACGACAAAGACAGAATCTCGATAGCCGACTCCATAGAGTCGCCCTCCAGCCTCAACCCGGACGTGATAGTCGAAAAGGACGTAATCCGCCAGGTGATAATCGCCACCATCAACGAGCTTCCGGACAAGGAAAAAAAGATACTCATCCTCTACTACTACGAGGATTTGACGCTCAAAGACATAGGAAAAGTGCTGGAGGTCACCGAATCGCGGGTCTCCCAGCTTCATACCAAGGCCATACTCCGCCTGAGATCCAAGCTTACCAATATTCGCAAAGGCATAATATAGTTTTACCGCCCTGTCTGCCGATAATATATAAGGAGGCGTCGGAAAAGCCGGCTCGGCTTGCCCGGATCCTTTCCCAACTCAAGTCAAGGGGAGCGCAATGATCGACTTTGCCCAGCTTCAGGAAATCGCGAAGGAAAGCCTGGAAAGGGACCGGGCCGTGCAAAGCATCGAGGCCTTCGGCCCCACCCTGGAGCTTGCCGTGGCCGAGGCCGCCGCCGAGCTTGAGATTCCCGTGTTCCGGGTGGAGTACGAGATTCTGGAAAGGGGATTCCCCGGCTTTTGGGGAATGGGCAAAAAGGACTGGAGAATCCGGGCCTACGAGCGGATCGTGGTGACAAAGAGAAAGCTCGCGGAAGACGAGTTCGAGGAGGGAACCGAGGACAAGGGGCCTGTCATCGAGGACAGGGACGGAAGGGCCTTCGTCTTCCTGAAGTCCGGCGGCGACGTGCTTCTCAAGGTTACCGCCCCGCAGGGCAACGGAAAGGGCGCCTCGGAAACCTACGTTCTGCAGATTCTGCACGAAAGAAAGGCGAGCAACGTCGATTTCGCGCTGGTTTCCAAAACGGTGGGCAAGGCCGAGGGCGTATACGTCAAGGTCGGCGACTTCGACCACCATTCCTACAACGACAGCGTGGCAATGCCGAAGATATCCCCCGACGAAATGCAGGGCTTCCTTACGGTGTCCGCCCCGGGCGAGGGCGGCTGCGATATTCCGTTCGAGGACTACGTCAGCATACTCAAGAACCACAGGATCGTGCACGGAAGAAAGGACGACTTCCTGCGCGACTTCGCCGACCAGCCCATCTACAGGGAAGACGTTGAGGTGGCGGTGGGCTCCAAGCCGGCGGACGGCAAAAGCGCCTACATGCAGTACAACTTCGAGACGGACCAAACCAAGGCGCGGCTCAGGGAAGGCACCGACGGCAAGATCGACTTCAAGGAGCTCAACATCATCCAAAACGTGGTGGAAAACCAGCTTCTCGCCACGAAAATTCCCCCGCAAAAGGGCGTCCAGGGGGAAACTGTTACCGGGAAAATGCTCCCCGCAAAGGACGGCAACGACATAAGCCTGCCGCTGGGCGAAAACGTTCACGCCTCCGAAGACGGCGCGTCGATTTTCTCCGACATAAGCGGGCGGGTCGTGGTGGTGAACAACAAGATAAACGTTGAGCCGGTTCTCGTGGTGGAAAGCAACGTAAGCCTCGCCACCGGCAACATCATCTTCCTTGGAACGGTAATCGTAAAGGGCGACGTGGAGGACGGCTTCTCCGTAAAGGCTGCGGGCAACATCGAGGTAAACGGCTCGGTCGCAAGGGCGGAGCTCGACGCCGAAGGCGACATAGTGATAAGCCAGGGCGTAAACGGCAAAGGCGGCGGCAACATCCGCGCCGGAAAGTCGCTTTGGGCGCGCTTTATCGAAAACGCCAACATCCAGACGGGCAACATGGTGTTTGCCTCGGACGGCATAATCAACTCCAACATCGACGCGCTCAACAGAATCATCTGCCAGGGCAAGCGGGCGAGCATCGTGGGCGGAAGGCTGCGGGCCAGCGAGGAAATCAACGCCAAAATCCTCGGCAACCCCACAAGCGGCACGGAAACGATCTGCGAGGTGGGCTTCGATCCGGAAAGCAAGAAGGAGCTGGCCCTGCTGGAGACGGAAAGGGAAAACCTGGAAAAAGAGCTCGAGGGCATCAAGGTCAACATGCAGACCCTTATCAACCAGAAGCAGCAGAAAAAGAGCCTCCCGGAAGACAAGCAGCTCTACCTGCAGGAGCTTATCGACAGGCGCGACGTTCTTATCGGGGAGCAGCGGGCAAACGAGGAGAAGACGAAGAACATCAAGGAGTATCTTGGCAAGCTCAAAACCAGGGGCCGGGTTTCGGCCTCGGCGAAGGTGTTCCCCGGCGTAAAGGTGGTGATTCGGGACGTAAGGGAAGAGGTGCAAATCGAGTACAAGGCGGTAACCTTTGTGCTTGAAGGCGGTCTTATAAGATCGTCCAAGTACGAGGAACCGGACAAGGAGATGGTGAAAGGTCCAGATGGCTATTCAACCAATTGACCTGCAGACCCTTTTTTCCCAGATCGACAAGGTCGCCAAGGCGCAGCTCGCCCAGCGGGAAGGGCTTGCGCTTCAGCAGGCGATGCAGGGCGTTCAGCTTCAGCGCAAAACGGACGAGCAGGCAAAAACGGTAAACGAGGCGCAGAACACCGGCGACGACGGGACCGGAAAGGTAAACGATCAGGGCAGGAAGGGGTATGGAAACGGCAGGGAAAAAAAGAAAAACGCCGAGGACGAAGCCGCGGAAGCAGAAAGGCAGGCGCGGCTTTCGGCCTTCAGCGATCCCAGGCTCGGCAAAAAAATCGACATCAGCTTCTAGAAATATATGACGTTGCCGGTGGTTCTTTCGGCGCTCGCCTTATGCGTAAGCGTGTCCAGTTTCTTCTTTTTCCGCCGGTACATAAAACGAAAAGTCGCGGTCTCCCAGCAGCTTGCAGAGTATAGGGACGCGGTGGCACAGCTAAACGCGGGCATCGACACGGTTACGGACAGGGATCTCCGGCTTGTGGAGGAGCGCATCAAGACGCTGCGAAAGCTGCTTGAGGAGACGGACAGGCGCATAAAGGTATACGTGCAGGAAATCCGGCGCGACCGCAACGCCGAGATGCCCCACGACAGCCTTGGCAGGAGCGTCCGCGCATCCGGGGAGCCGGTTCCGGCCCCGGCCCCGCAGGAACAGCCCCTGCTGTTTTCGGCGGAACAGGAGGCCGAAGCTTCCGCGCCCGGGGGCAAAAACCCGGAGGACAAACCCGGGCCCGCTCAGCTTCAGGCCGAAACTGAGGCGAGGGAAGCCGAAGCGCCGCCGGACAAGTCGGAGCTCAAGGCCAGGATCGCCAGGATGGCCGCCGAGGAGGTTCCCGCGCACGAAATCGCCTCCGGGCTTGGCATAAGCGTGGCCGAGGTGGAGCTTGCCATGGACCTTATGAACAGGCCGGTGGATACGTAGCTTTCCGCGCTTGTCAGGACGGCTTTGAAATGCCCGCCTGTGGTTTGGACTTTGCGAGTTTTTCCTGTTTCCGCTGTTCCCGCATCGACAGCACGAACACGAAAAGGAACATTGCCAGCAGGAAGACGATAAACATAAGCAGCACGTTGCCGTCCTGCCCCGCGGCGACGGGGGGTTCCTGCGGCGGCAGCTCCTGCACGACAACCGTGTCCGCGGCCGGCGCCACCGCCACGCCAAAGATTATGATCAAGGAAACGATTACCGCCGCAACCATAAGCCCCAGCGCGACAAGCGCCGCAAGGCGCACCTTAAAACCGGATTTTTTCGAAACCGCCATGTAAATAACGCCGGCGAAAACAACAACGCCCAACGCGATAGGGACTACCATTTGCCACCTCGGGGAATTGAACCCCAGACACGCAGATTTTCAGCCGGTCGGTTTAGTTATATTGCCTTAAACAAGGTTATACAATATAGAAAACAATGGGGCTGTTTTTAGTTACGGTTATATATGGTTATACATGGCGGTTGACCTTCTGGTTGACCTCGCCTATATTTATGTAGGAAGATAAGGGGTATTCTATGATCATTGCAAAGTCAAAAACCGAAACCTCCGTGAATGGTTTGGAAGCAAGCCGTATCTACGGGGCTGATTGTCCCATATATGCGGAAAATCCGCCTTTTAACGCCGAGACGCTGGCGGCCTTCAAGGAAGCCAAAGACATAGCCGAAGGCAGAATCCCGGTAAAGTGGTGTACTTCTATCGAGGAAGCATATGAGGAGTTGGATTTTAGGCCAAGCGGTGCCTGATCAATGCTTGATTTCCACTTTCCAAACCAATTCAAAAAAGACTTCAAGCTTATGGAAAAGCGCCGTTGTGACGTGGACGGGCTTTTTGACATCATCGTAAAACTTATATGGGAAGAACCGCTGCCCGAACGCTGCCGGGAACACCGGCTTTCTGACAACCTTGAGGGTTATATCGAATGCCATGTCAAAAACGATTGGCTCATGTATTATTACTATTGCAATGGGCGCATCGTTTTCGCCCGTACCGGAACCCATTCCGATCTGTTTTAAGCTGTCACAGCCCCTTGACAAATGGCATATAGTAGCCGTATGTTGGAACATATCGGTATGGGGGATCTTTATGGACTTAACCTTTGATGATGCGTCCTATTCAGAATTCCTGAATGAAAAGGCGGCAGTTCGCAATTCCCGCCTAAGGGACGACAACGAGACTTTCTTTGACGCAATGCTGTCGAAAGAAGCCGATTTAAGGACAACTCCCGAAGGACGGAAGATAATCCAGTTTATACAGGCAATCGGGAACGAATAATGGCCAGCAGAGATGTCCAGAGTATCACACATTCACTTTAGACGCACCGCAAGTAACGCGGAATCTGCATCTTCTTAGGATTGCCCGATCCGCCCCATGTGCCTTGCGCTTTGTCACGGTTATATCTGGGTAACGGTCGGCGATATAATCCCCAAACGCCTGTTCTTCCACAGGGTTTATGGCATAGGCCAAATACACCTGATAGGCAACGTATACCGGGATGATGTCGGAATCCTTCATGGTGAAGTCCAGGTTTTCGGCGACAAAGCGGGCTATTGGCAAGTTGACGTGAAACATATCCCTGTCCAACCTGTCCGGAATGACTTCCAAGGTTTGCGGCTGAG
>Ga0209755_10004409_pt1 | contig 16692 bp, 16 predicted proteins | sample TergutCo191P1_FD_187301 | JGI IMG/M metagenome (GOLD analysis project Ga0209755, IMG submission 187301) | Cornitermes sp. P1 segment gut microbial communities from Petit-Saut dam, French Guiana - Co191P1 (SPAdes) (version 2) | ecosystem: Host-associated > Arthropoda: Insects > Digestive system... | reverse complement strand
GCTTGCCTCTTTTGCAAACCCGGAGTTTTACCGTGCCCAAAGAATGAGGCTGCCAACATGGAACAAACCGCACATACTCTACTGTTATGAGTTCTTTCCCGAGTACATCGGTTTGCCAGTGGGCTGCTTGGACGGTCTTATGGCGATCCTTGACCATTACCACATAGAGTCTGAGTTGCAGGACAAACAAAATCATGGGCAGATCGTTCATGCCCAGTTTCATGGAGAACTTAGGGATGAGCAGAAAGAAGCGTCTAAAAAACTGTTGGCAAATCAAACAGGAATACTTTCCGCCAGCACGGCCTTTGGAAAAACCGTTGTCGCCCTTTGGGTGATAGCGGAACGAAAGGTTAACACCCTTATTTTGGTTCACCGTAAACTGCTTGCCGACCAATGGGTAGAGCGGATAAACCAATTCCTGGGTATTCCTAAAAAGGATATTGGCTACTATAGCGGAGCAAAGAAAAAGCGTACTGGTATTATCGATGTTGCGGTTATGCAAAGTGTCGTCAAAAATGACAAGATAGAAAATTGGATAGCCGACTATGGTCAAATTATTGTCGATGAATGTCATCATATTTCGGCCACTTCCTTTGAACGGATTGTCAGAAAGTGCCCTGCACGTTACCGCTTGGGGCTTTCGGCAACGGTTGTCCGAAAGGATGGCCAGCATCCTATAGTCATGATGAATTTAGGGGAAGTCCGTTATTCGAATACTCGCATAAACACTGAACCATTGTTTGCACAAAAAGTCTTTCCACGTTTTACCGATTTCAACTTCAAAACAGGGCAAGGCACGACAGACACGAAAAAAATTGAGCCAACCGCCATTCAGGACATATTTCGCAGTCTATATATGAACGAAATCCGTAACAAATTGATCGTTCAGGATATTCTTGAGGCATACCGTGAAGGACGGGAATGCCTGGTGTTGAGTGAACGCCTGGAACATTTGGACATGCTGAGGGACGCTTTGCAGGGATATACATCTTCGCTATTTGTGTTGAAAGGTGGTCTGGGAAAAAAGCAGGCGAAAGCCGTCATGACGGCAATTCAAAATACACCCGTGCATGAAAACAAGATTATCCTTGCCACGGGAAAGTACTTGGGAGAGGGTTTTGATTTGCCAAGCCTTGACACCCTGTTTCTGGTCTTTCCTTTTTCGTGGAAGGGAATGCTTATTCAATATACAGGTCGCCTAAATCGCAGTTCTTACGGGAAAAAGGAAATACGGGTTTATGATTACGTTGATGAGCAAGTGCCTGTGTTGTCAAGGATGTATGGGAAAAGGTTGAAAGGGTACAGGGGTTTGGGGTTTACGGTGGTATAGAAAATAGAAACAGGAAATTCCTACAATAGCCTACGTACAGCCAAAGCGCATCGAACCATAGCCGAATATTCCTGATCCCCTTTTGCTTCTTTCCTTATCTCCGTAATCAGTTGATTGCGCAACGACTCATCTGATAGACCTGAAAGTATTTTTATCAGTTTTTCAATGTCTTCAAACTTTTCTTGTCGGGTCTCAACTAAGCCAATCCTATTTAGATCCAATTTCCTTATCGTATATTCGCCACGGCTTGATCCCCGTACTGGCTTTGCGAACCATTCCCAAAAATAAATATAGTCCTCAGGGTTTTCGTCGTAAGGATTGATAAGAGGTTCTGTCTCGTTATATTCGGCTCCTTTGTTTCTATTGCAACGTTGGCAGGCAAACCCAAGATTTTCCCAAGCAAACTCAAGCTCTGGAAACTTGGATTTTGGTTTGATATGCTCAATATCAGAATAACTGGTAGGTTCCATTTTCCCTTCACAATACATACATTTTCCATGTGTTGGTTTTCGCAACGCTTCCTTGTTTTCTTCATGTCTGTAATTTCTCTTGGCAAGAGCGTCGGGGTTTGGGCATTCTGGACGTGTCAGGGCTATCATCAAATTTTTCCCAATACCTTTGCGGTAGCGTCTGGAAAATATTTTTCCAGACCAGCGTCCGTTAGTTCCTGCTTCAATTCGGCGAGGGAAATGGCATTCGGCTCACGGTTCATGTACCCAGCCAGGATTTTATCCAAACTTTCTTCCGCCCAAACTGGCATTGGCGTTGGTATGCCCAAATAATCACGCAGAATTTCGTTTTGCGATTTTACCTGGGAAATGCGGTATGGTTCTTCTTTCCCCAAATCGTAAACAAGAATGTCCCGACTTGACATAAGCACAAAGGGCGAATGGGTGGTGACAATAAATTGTACTTTAGGGAACGATTCTATAAAAAACGGTAATATCAAACGTTGTAGCGAGATATGCAAGTGCGAATCGATTTCGTCAATGAATACAACCCCCTCCAAGTCCAAGGGGCTTATGCTAAAATATTCCGTTCGCATAAGCAGGTCGGCATAAACATCGAAAATCGCCTTGTACCCTGCGGAAAGGGTTTGGAAAGTGTATGGCGGTTTTCCATCCTGTTTGATGGAAAATTTACTTTTACTTGAGTCAAAAAGCAATCTGGTACTATCATCTTCAAATAGGCGTTTTAGACTTTTTTCAAAATCTTCAAACCATATATCGATAGTGCGAACAAGCGTCCGATCATCGTCTTCGGTTATTGCAAAGGAACGTCTAGCCCTTAAATTTAAGAGGTGCTGTTCAAGTTTGATCCCGAACTTATGGTTATGCTCCGCTGTTTTGCTTTCTTCAATTTCAGTTTGTAATCCCTTGGCAGTTTTAGCCTCGGCAATGTCCGCAAGTCGCTTGTCTTCGAAATAAAGAAGTACTGCCTGTCGCTCATCATGTTTTGACGAAAACATTACATTTTGCGGGATGGTCGGTTGTATGCCACTTTCAATGTAGTCTATTTCAGTTTGCGTGTGTCCTATATCTTCCGTCAACTGCTTGTACAGTGTTGTTCCTTTAGGGAACGAATCCAAAGCAACCAACTGTTCTTCCAATTCTTGCCTTAACATTGGCAAGTCAGCCTGTTTTTTACTAACAATCAGGAAGACAATTTTCTCATATGCACTTCTAAGAAATGAAGTCTTGCCCGATCCATTCCCTCCAGTAACGATGAGGCTTTTCCCATCCAACGGAATATCAACGGATTTATTTGTATGAGGAATTACACCGGTAATGCGTTCTATGTATCCTGCCATCACACCACCCCCACCCTATCAATCTCACCCATAACCTCGGTCGTCTTGCCCAGCGCAAACACGATTTTCCTGTAATGCCTTATATCCCCTGCCTTCAGCACAGAGCCTTTCCTGTCTTTGAGCCACTTCTGTGCAGGCTGGTATCCACCGATGTAGAATTCCCAGGCTGTTTGGGAAACGCCGTCAAAGCAAAAGCCATCGTTTATGAAAGCCTTACCATCGGAGTATCGGACTTTTTCCACTAGAGCATTTCCAGGGGGAACTGGCTCCACGTTAAGTTTATCAAATTCCAGGCTTTCCAGCAAGTGAAATTCTCGCAGCCTTCCACCCAATGCGGCAAGTTTCCAGAAAGTTTTTTGATCCGCTGGGTACGGTATACGGGGGAAGTCGATTTTTAGGAATTCCCTGTAGGTTTCTCGATACGCAGGGGAATGGAGAACGGCGTAGATATAGTCAAAGAGATCGAGCGGACAAAATGTATTCTCAACCAGTTGCTCGGGAGTGAAGGAGCTGTCCCTAAAGCCACCGTTTGCCAGTGTGAAACTTTCATCTTTTTCCCGTACAAAAGACAAGCATGATCCTTCCCCCTAGTGTACCACGAAAGCTAAACCCGTGGATACAAATGCCGCAGTCTGATCCTTGCGTCCGCCGTGGTGAACCGCCATCGCACCGTGGCTTTCTCGGCGTTCCGCTGCGCCACCCATGACCGTACCTCCGCGGCCATCCCCTCCATCGACGGGATGCGTCGGTCGAGGCACTGGCGGCTCAATGCGCTTATCTCGATCTCCGCCATGTTCAGCCACGACCCGTGCTTGGGCGTGTGATGAATCTCGAACCGCCCGCAAAGGCGGCGCGCCTCCGCGGGCTCGAACGCCGCGTACAGCGAGCACAGCGAGTGGGTGTTAAGGTTGTCCATCACAAGCACGATCTTCTCCGCGTCCGGATAGTGGGTGTCGGACAGGTCGCGCAGGCAGTGGGCGAAGTCCACCGCGGTGCGCCGCTCGGTCACCTTCACCTCACGCCGTTGCCCGAGTGGCTCGAACATCGTGAACAGGTTGGCGACGCCGTTGCGCGTGTACTCGTAGTCGTACAGGGCCGGCTGCCCGGGCAGGACGGGGCGGGGCTCGCGCTTCTCCCCGATCAGCTGGCGGTTGGTCTCGTCAAGGCAGACCACGGGGCGCTTTTCGTCGTACGGGCGCGTGTAGACCTCAAGGACGTCCTCCATTTTCTGGACGTACTCCGCGGACGGTTCGGCTACGCACCACCGCTTCTGTAGCCATGGCTTAATCGCGTTTTTTTTAGAAGGTCACCTATCCCGTGGTCAGAGATGCTGTCCAGTATCCCAAGCTCCACAGTCTTCTGGGCCAGAAGCTTCAGCGTCCATCTGCTCCTGCCCTCCGGAGGCCGGCTGCACGTCAGGGCGATTATCCGCGCCTCAGCCTCCCCGTCTATCTTGATCCATGGCGGGGTCTCCCGCTTCTTCCGCTCCAGCGCCGCGTCGAAGCCCTGCTCGACGAAGCGCTTGCGCAGTTTGCCAACGGCCTGCTCCCGGCAGCCGTAGGCCGCGCCTACCCTCGCGTCCGTCCAGTGTTCGTTTTCGGGAATCTCGTCCAGGGCCAGCAGTATCTGGGCGTGGCGTATCCTGTGGCCGGACGTGTTGCCTTTTTTGACCAGATGCCGCAGGAACTCGCGCTCCTCCTCGGTCAGCGTCACCTTGTATTTGATGTTCGGTTTGAGCATGTGCCCCTCCTGCCTTTGATTATGGCGGGAAGTTCAGAAATATTCAACGCTTTTGGGGTTCATGCTGCACTAGTTGAACATCCAGTCTATGGAATACCCTTTGTCGCTGTCTTTCATGATTTTCCACCACTGCCTACCAAATAGCCAGTGTCAGAACCGCCTTTTTTAATCTTACCATCATTCCCTTATGGAAAGATCGGTGGAACTGCCGCCTTTAAAAATTTGCCCGTTTCTTGCGAAATAGCCAGTGTCAAGACCACTTTTCATGATCATTTTCGTGTCCCCGTTACCAATAGAAAAACATGTGCTCCCCATAATTACTCTCCGCTATCGTGTTTTAAGCCTACCGGCTGTTAAAATCTTCCCTGCCCAACGGACAGTTAAGGGATGTTCCCATGATGTCCAAATCGGCTAACTATCCCAGCCACCCGCCCTGCCCGAATTCAGTTGTACTGATGGGCCTACGGTAGTTTCCCTGCTCCTATTAGAACCAGCAAAAACAGCATGACCCCTGCGGGCTAATACGCCATCACCGTCCCTTACCACATTGCCGTTGCTAGGATCGTTCCCATAACCTGTAATGGTTCCGCCTCTTTTCTCAAAAACACCTCTTCCAAAATCACCACCAACTCTAACCCCGCCACCAGCAGTTGCCGCTGTATTGCTTGAAATAGTTCCACCGTGCATAGTAAAATTACCCCATTGTACAAGTACACCACCGCCATCTTCGTGAGCAGTATTATCTGTGATGATACCGCCACGCATGTTAAAGGTACCAGCACCACCAATTGTACCAGTATTAACCCCACCACCACCTGTATTTGCTGTATTGTTAGAGATAGCTCCGTTGGTCATGGTAAAGTTGCCACCTGTATTCAGGAGAACCCCGCCACCACGACTTGCTACATTGCTAGAGATAGTTCCACCGTTCATTTCAAAGGTACCACGATTCGACACAAGCACACCACCACCAGTATTGCCAGTAATGATCGAACCAGTATTCATTCTAAATATTCCTCCCTCTACGGAAACTAGCCTGCGATTATTTTGACCGTGACCTTGAAGGGTAATGTTGTTGTCCAGAATCAGAGTCACGTCACGTCGTACTGTAAACATCGTACCGTTGGATCCAAGCCTGATAGTTCGATTTTCGTCAACACCCCGAAGAACTATGGTGATGTTGATAGCGCCTCTAAACTCAAACCTATGGGGAGCAATGGTTTCATCGTTCCTCACCTCAAGGATATAGGTGCCGTGACTGTTCGCACTCCTTTGCAACCAGGCCAGCTTCTCTGAAAGGCTATCGCCTGGGACAACAGTACCTACTATGGGCGGAGGGGGTGGCGGCGGAGCCTGTTGTGCCGGAACTTGTGCCGCCCGTTGTCCAGGAACCTGTGCTGTTTGCTGTGTGGGAACCTGTCCCGCCCGTTGCGCTGGGGCTTGTGCCGTTCGTGCCCCGGCACCCATAAGCGCACCTATCGTAGCAACCGTACCGATGTTCTGGTTGTACTGTCCCTGCAACCGTGCGGTCTCCACTTCAAGCGCACGGATTGTCAAGCGGTAATGTCCACCCAGCGAACTAATCCTTCCCGACACGATCATCTGTGCACCCAGAAAACGGCCCACGCTAAGGGCCGTTTCGTCATCAACCTCCCCCGATAGTTGCAGGTTCTGTTCCACACGGATAACATCCAACTGGTGCCTGTCCACAACGGTGAAAACCCGATCGTTTACTGCATTCGCAAGCAATTCGTCGATGATAAAATCGGAAAGCTGCTCAAAGTCCGACTGGACGTTCATGAAAACGACCATGCTCCCACTGGGAATGGTATCGTTTAGATAATCCGACACGCTGCGAAGCGCCCTGCTCAACTCGTCCAACCCTGACGCTGGTGCCACGGGAGCGGGATCTGACGCACAGGCGATAAATGCCAGTGCGGATGCCATCAATGCGGCAAGTGCTACGGCGCAAAGGCTTTTTCCCTGCGTCCCGAAAAATTTGAATTTGGTTTTCATAAAAACTCCTTTTGCGATTAACCAAGCTAGCCTTGTGTGATGACAGACCATATCCCCATTCGTCGAGGTACCCATCTCCTACAAGTGCAAAGACCCAGCTTTCATATCAATGCTGTATCCTTACGGCAAATTATATCATTACCTGTGAGAGAATGTCAATCGCATTTTTTCATAATTTCCAATAGGCATTATATTGCGTTTTTATGGTATTTATTTCATTCATCTCATGGCAAATGATTTCTTTCGCTCCAGGATATTTGCCAATGAATTCGCCCAAGGGTAAGATTAAACATTCTCCCAAAGGGAAGGCCATGACCGAACAGGAATTGAGGGACATTGTAAGCAGTAATATCAAGCGGTACCGCCAAAGCCGCAACCTCTCTCAGGCAGATTTGGCCGAAAAATTGGACATATCGATAACTTTTTTGTGCAATATTGAAAACGGCAACCGCTGGATGTCTCTTCCTACCATGGTCAAGTTTGTCTCGGTTTTTAACATCGAACCTTATGAGCTACTCAAACGGGAAAATACAATACCTCCCAACGCATCCCTTGTCGCAAACAGGTGCCTTGACGAGGCAACTACGGCCGTAACTGAGGCTCTCGACAAGGTTCGAAGCTACTATAGCAACCAGGCTGAAGGCTTGTGCGAGGATTGAGTCACCTGGGTATCCTGAAACTTCCAGCAATAGAAAAAAGAGACTTTTTACACTTTGAGAAGTGGAAGATGCCACAGAAAGAATGATAACCCATACCGACTGTCATTCTGTTCCGTTCTAGGGAATCACCCCCTAATTACCCCCTCAGCCCACCGCATCCTCGCCCCAGTGCCCAAACTTCCTCAGCTTGTGGTTGCGCCGTCGCACAAGAACCTCAGGCTTCTTGGCGCAAAGATCGTCAAAATCCTTGACAAGTATTTCCTTTAGCGTCTTGGCCATGCCAGCAGGATCGGTGTGGGCACCATTGACAGGTTCAGGAATAACGCTGCTTATCATCTTGAAGGCACGAAGATCGCCGGAAGTTATGCGGAGCATCGCCGCCGCCTCTTTCGCCTTGGACGCATCCCTCAAAAGTATCGAGGCGCAGCCTTCCGGGCTTATAACCGAGCAAATAGCGTTTTCCAGCATATGGATCTTGTCCCCAACGCAAATGCCCAATGCACCGCCGGAACCGCCCTCGCCAATGATGACGCAGACTATCGGCGTTAGAAGCTGGGAAAAATCCCTTAGATTGCGGGCAATCGCCTCGGCCACGCCCCTTTCCTCGGATCCAATGCCGGGGTAGGCGCCAGACGTGTCCACAAAGGTAACGATGGGACGGCGGAATTTTTCCGCGGCCTTGGCAAGACGCAGGGCCTTTCGGTAGCCTTCGGGGTTGGCCATGCCGTGGTTGCGCCAGACGTTTTCCCTCAGCGTCCGACCCTTCTGCTGCGCAATGACCGTCACGGGGCGAGATCCCAGAAAGCCGACACCGCCCACGATGGCCGGATCGTCGGCAAAAGCACGGTCGCCGTGAAGCTCGATGAAATTGTCAAAAATGCGGTCGATGTAGTCCAGGGAATAGGGCCTTTCCGGGTGCCGGGCAAGCTCCACCTGTTTCCAGACACCTTCGACCTTTGACTGGGAACGAACCTTTTCCGCAAGCTGGGCGATTTCGTCCCGTGCGTCAAGGCCCGACGTCTCTATCAGTTTTTTCAGTTCCTCGATTTTTTCCTCGATACCGATCATGACTGGCTCCTGTGTAGGTCAATAAGCGCACCGATAGTACGCCGCTGTTCCGAGCGTGGGACAATCACGTCCACGAAACCCTTTTCCAGCAGGAACTCCGCCCGTTGGAACCCTTTCGGAAGGGTCTGCCGAATCGTACCCTCGATTACACGGGGGCCTGCGAAGCCGACCAGGGCACCAGGCTCGGCCATGGTTATGTCCCCCAGCATTGCGTACGAGGCGGTAACCCCCCCGGTGGTGGGGTCGCATAACATGACAAAATACGGCACCCTGGCCTTCTCCATTTCGGCAACCGCACTGGCCGTCTTCGCCATCTGCATAAGCGAAAACATCCCTTCCTGCATCCTAGCACCACCGGAAGTAGTGAAGATCAGCACCGGCGTCTTTTCCCGTGCCCCCTTAAGAAGCGCACGGCTTACCTTTTCGCCCACGACCGACCCCATGGAGCCGCCCATGAACTGAAATGACATAAGCCCAAGAATCAAAGGCCTTCCCTCGACGGTGCAGGTTCCGGTTACGACCGCCTCATTCTTGCCGGACTTGGCTTCCGCCTCGGCAAGCTTTTCCGCATAACCCGAAAGCTCGATGGGGTTTCGGGAACGGATACCCCCGGAAAACTCGCTAAAGCTCCCCTCATCGGCAAGATAGGCGATGCGTTCCTCCGGCTCCATCCTGTAATGCCAGCTACAGCCGGGGCAGGTCTTGAACGCGGCCTTTACCGCCGCATTATCGTAGGGAATGCCGCATCCGGGACAGGCCGCGGCTTCGCTTTTATCCTTCATTTTCGATTTCCTTTTCCACTTCCCCGTACCAGGACGTGCCGAATATGCCCTTCACGAAAACGGGGTGATTGATGATCCTGCGCTGCCTGCCGATGTTGGTCTTGATCCCCTCGACAACCAGTTCACGCAAAGCACGATCCATCTTTGCCAGGGCGTGTTTCCTGTCCGTGCCGTGCACGATAAGCTTGGCGACCATCGAATCGTAGAACGGGGGGACATTGCAGCCGTTGTACAGGAACGAGTCGAAGCGCACCCCAGGCCCCCCGGGGACTTCCAGGCGATTGACCTTCCCGGATGTATGGGCGTTGATACGGCACTCGATGGACCAGCCCCTAAAGCTGATTGCATTCGGGTCGATTTCCATGCGCCCCTCGGTGCAGGCGAGTATCTGCTGACGGATAATGTCCGTGTCGGTAACGAACTCGGTTACCGGGTGCTCCACCTGAACACGGGCATTTACTTCCATAAAGTAGAACGCCCCGTTCTCCACTAGAAACTCGATGGTTCCTGCGCCACGGTACTTCAGCTCCCGGAAAAGGGATGTCGCACCGGCCGCCATCGCCGACCGCATCTCTTCCGTAACCTCCGGCGAGGGGCTTTCCTCGATAAGCTTCTGGTGATGCTTCTGCACAGTGCAGTCCCTTTCGCCAAGGATCGCAACGTTTCCGTTCCCATCGGCGAGTATCTGCAACTCGACGTGACGGGGATTTTCCAGATACTTCTCTATAAAGACAGTCCCGTCGGCGAAGTTGGACTCAGCCTCCCGACTGGCTATGCCGATGTTTTCGGCCAGTTCCTCGGCGTTGCGTACTATGCGCATCCCCTTGCCGCCACCGCCAGCCGCCGCCTTGATGATCACCGGGAAACCGAGCCGTTTCGCCGCCTCGATCACCCCAGTGTCCCCCTCGGAGGCTGCCTTTGCGTCAACCGCACCGGTTCCGGGCGTAACCGGAAGGCCGTACTTCTCGGCCGTCTTACGGGCCTGAACCTTGTCCCCCAGAAGCTCTATAACCTCGGGGTCGGGGCCGATAAAAATAAGGCCCTGTTCCTTTACCAGCCTGGCAAAACCGGCATTCTCCGAAAGGAACCCCACCCCGGGGTGGATCGCCTCGCAGTTGGCGTGCAAAGCCGCCATCACGATGTTTTCCTTTACCAGATAGCTCTTGGCGGAAGGAGGCGGCCCAATGCAGACCGCCTGATCCGCCAGCTTGACATGAAGGTTGTCCTCGTCGGCGGAGGAATAAACCGCCACGGTTTCAATGCCCATCTCCCGACAGGTGCGGATAACCCGAACGGCTATCTCCCCACGGTTGGCGATGAGTATGCGTTTGACCGGAACCTTGTCCGGCCGGTGAGTTACCGCAGACACAGCTTTCGTTTCTCCCCTAGGTTCGCTTTATTTCAAAGAGAGCCTGGCCGTATTCGACCAATTGCCCGTTTGAAGCCAGAACGGAAACAATCTCGCAGTCGAATTCCGCCTCGAGGTTGTTCATCATCTTCATCGCCTCGAGGATGCACAGCTTGTCCCCGGCCTTGACCTTGGAACCCGACTTGACGAAGGGCGGCGCATCGGGGCTTGGGGCGCTGTAGAAAGTACCCACCAGCGGGCTGTCTATGGTCTCGTTCCCACTGGGAGCGGCCGGTACGCCAAGATGCACCTGGGGGGCCGCCTGCGCCGTAGCCTGTATCGGTGCCTGTGGCGAGCGATTGGCCGCATCGTGCACGGCGGCGGCGCCCACCGCAGCCGCAAGAGCCGGATCGCTGTGACTACCCTGCACAGGGTGGACCTGCACAGACCGATTAAAGGCTGCATCCTTACGTAACACCATATGGAAATTACCTTCGGAAATATCGATTTCCGCGATGCTCGAATTGTTGAAAGTCTCGATTATGGACAGGACGTGTTTCTCATTCATAATAGACCGATTATAGCCGGAACTGACAAAAAAGTACAGCCTGTCATGATAGTAAAATATGGCAAACGCATAAATGCCCAGTTTCCCGGGTGCGGGAAACAATGAGGCCGATGGCAATTTTGAAGCCCACACCGCCCCCGCCGTTCTTCGAATGCTTTGAGCCAAACTTTCCCAACAGTGCCTAGAACCTAGTCTTTACCCGCTCGGCGAGCCCTGTGCCGTTGCTGAAACTAATGGCGGCACCGTCGTCCAGGACGACCTTGCCGGCAAAGCTTCCGTAAAGCTGGCGGCGGGAAAATGAATGGAACAAAATCCTCCTGCGATCCATCATTTCCTGCCTTGGGGTAAAGGTCATATCAAGGCGGTTGTCGTTGCTGGTAAAGTGCCAGGGGGAAAGCCAGTCCGCGGCCGGAATGTGAAACGTTATCTGATCCAGCTTGTGGAGCCGCCCGTCCACGAAAAAGGCGTTTCCAGTGCCGTCGGAAGTGTCCTCCGAACCATGCCCGACGCTAAAGCCAATCTGCCGCCCCTCGGCCAGGCCACAGGCGGCGGCCCAGTAGCGTGTGTCGGCATTTGGCCGCACGCCACGGTTCCAGTCGAAAATTCCCCACGAGTTTCCCTTGGTAAAGACGATCTCGGTAGTGCCGAACTGGACGACCCCCTCAACGGTGTACCAGGGCGAGCAACGGGAATACTGGAAGGCGTTCCCGTCGTTCCGCCAGGGCAGGTTGCACACAAGGGACTCCGCGCGGAAACCAGCCGCCACAGGTTCGCTAAGCACCAGCTCGCCCCTCACGCTGCGGATGTTCCCCGACTTTGGAACATCCGCCCTGATTATCCTGACACCACCATCCATAAGGACAAAGTCCAGCGCCGCCTTTTTTCGGCGGTAACGTACCGCGCCGCCCTGGCTTCCAGGGGGCATCCCGTACAGGCCCAAAGGCAGGAGCGTCTGAAATGCCTGCAGCGAGCATTTTTTTTCCCTTCTGGACACCACGGCTATCCCCATGTACCCCAGGTAGCCGTCGTCCCGAACCTCGAAAATAACCGTGTGGGTGGAGTTGAAGACGATGTAACGGTCAGATTCGGAAATCCTCCGCCTTGGAGCCCATACCATCGCGGGATCGTAGAAAAAGCCAGGCTGCCTGGACCAACCAAAGTTCCGAGGTTTTCCCGTATCGTCCACTACCGACAGTGCGGAATGCACCTCATTCTGCGACACGCCACCCCCTTTCAGGGCGGGTGCCCGCTCTTCGCCGGGATCTTGCCTGGCATCTCTTTAGCATGCTATACATTAACATGGATTTCTTAGGAATGAAAGTCCTGGTCATGGGACTTGGGCTGCACGGGGGGGGGCTGGAATCCGCCCGTTATTTGTACAGGCAGGGGGCGGAGCTTAGCGTCACCGATCTCCGGGACGAAAACACCCTCGCCCCTTCCATAGAGCAGCTCCAGGCGGAGCAGGCCGGCAAGCCTGGGCGGCCGATCCGCTACGTTCTTGGCAGGCACGAGATCGACGACTTCACTAAAGCCGACATGGTGATAAAAAACCCAGGGGTGCGGCCCGATTCCCCCTATCTTAAGGCGGCGAAGCGCATCGAAACCGACATCTCCCTTTTCCTGAACGCCGCCCCGGCACGAATTACAGCGGTGACCGGCTCGAAGGGCAAGTCCTGCACGACTTCCGCCCTGCACTGGGTGTTGGCACGGGCCTACGAAAACGCCCCGGCACCTACAGGTACCGTACCCCAAAGGGCATACCTGGGCGGCAACATCACCGTCTCCCCCCTCGCTTTCCTCGACGATCTCAGGGAAACCGACGACGTGGTACTGGAACTGTCAAGCTGGCAGTTGGGGGATTTGAGGGGCCGAATGAAAACGCGGGGAGGTGCCGGCATCCCCCTGCTCAAACCCAGGGCGGCGGTGCTTACCACGATCCTGCCGGATCACCAGGATTTCTACGGGGCGATGGAACCCTACGTCGCCGACAAGCGTGTAATATATGAAGGGCAGGGGTCGGACGACGTGATGGTCGCCTGGGACGACGACTGGGGAAGAAGCTTCCTTGAGGGAAGCCGGGCCGTCGGCCTGACCTGCTCCACCTCCCCCCTGCCCGACGGCACAAGCGGCGGCTGGCTGGAGGACCCCGAAGGCCCGGCTTTCGCGAGGCTTTACGGCGAATTTGGCCAAAGGGCTTTCGATGGAAGCCTGAGAGAACTGGTTCCGGCGCGGCCCTTTGTCCCCGGGTACCACCAGAAACGGAACCTTCTTGCCGCGGGCCTTGCCCTGCTCGGCCTTGGCCTTGCGCCGGAAACCGTAAGGGAGCAGCTTGAATCCTTCCCCGGCATAGAGCACAGGATGGAACTGTTCCACAAGGCCGGGGGCATAGACTTCTACAACGACACCGCGGCCACCATACCCGAGGCTGCTGCTGCTGCGCTGGAAACCCTGGGCGGCGACGGGCGGGTGGTTTTGGTCACCGGCGGCACGGACAAAAACCTGGACTTTTCCCCCCTGGCAAAGGCGGCCTGGAAGGCGAAGGCCATCGTCCTTTTGGCCGGCAGCGGCAGCGAGAAACTCCGCCCCATGCTCGATGAAGCCGGAACCGCCTACCTCGGCCCCTTCGATTCGGCGGATGCGGCGGCGGCGGCGGCGCTGGAAGCCGCATCCCCTGGAGACAGGGTGGCACTTTCGCCGGGCTGCGCCTCCTTCGGGATGTTCCTGAACGAATTCGACCGCGGCCGCAAATGGAAGGACGCGGTCAGGCGGATAACTTAGGCCACGCTGGCGGTCCCATTGGAACTGGAAATGCTACGGGAACGCTCCCGGATTATCCGGTTGGTGCGTTCCTTTTTTGACGCGAAGGGCTACCTCGAACTCGACACTCCACTGCTCTCGCCGGATCTAATCCCCGAATCCTGCCTGGAGGTCTTCGAAACCAGCCGAATCCTCCCCTCGGGTGCCGCCAAGCCCTACTGGCTCGTCCCCTCGCCGGAAATATGGATGAAAAAGATCATCGCAAAACACGGGCTCAGCGTTTACCAGGTCTGCAAGTGCTTCCGCAACGGGGAATCCTCGGGGTTCCTGCACAGCCCCGAGTTCACCATGCTGGAGTACTACACCATGGAGGCGGGCTACCTGGACTCGCTGGAACTTACCGAGGAACTGTTCGCGTTCCTTTCCGCAGGGAACGGGGAACCGGTCCCCGGCCTTTGCCCCCCCTTCGAGAAGCTTACCGTGGCGGAGGCCTTCGCCCGTCATGCCGGCTTCGACCTTTTCGACGCGGTGGGCAAAAGGGGGGGGCTGGAAGCGGAGGCCCGTAGGCTGGGGCTTGATCCCCAGCCCGGTACCGAAACCACCGTGCTGTACGATTTGATCTTTATCCATGCCGTGGAGCCTGAACTCAGGCGGGATCGGCCCGTCGCCCTGCTTGACTACCCGGCATTTGTCCCCTGCCTGGCACGGCAAGGCACGGACGGCAGAACCATGGAACGCTGGGAGCTGTACTACAAGGGAATAGAACTCGCAAACTGCTTTTCCGAGGAAACCGATGCGGGGCGTGTACGGGATTTCTTCGAGGCCGAGGCCAGGGCGAAGGAAAAACAGGCATTGGTGCGCCATAGGGTTGACCAGGGCTATTGGAAGCATTTTCGGGGTGACGGGCCTTTCCCCCGCTGTTCCGGCGTGGCGATGGGCCTTGACCGCCTTGTCATGGCATTCTGCGGACGTTCCACAATCGACGATGTTTTGCCCTTTCCAATGAATTAGGAATTTTTTTTGGAAAACGCCAAATTTGCGCTAAAGTTCCACGGTGGACACGCCGATAATAGAGACAGGAAGCTTGTAGCCCCGTGGGAATTCCGCGGTTACCGCGGTGGATACGGCTGTACCGAACAAAGGCAAGGATGCCTTTGCAGAATATTCAAGGAGGATCTATATGATCATCAATCACAACCTGAGCGCAATGTTTGCCGACAGGTCCCTAAGGGTCACCCAGGGTGCCATCAACAGAGACATGGAAAGACTTTCGTCCGGCCTGCGGATCAACCGCGCCGGCGATGACGCTTCCGGGCTGGCCGTATCCGAAAAAATGCGGGCGCAGATCCGTGGCCTTAACCAGGCCTCGGCCAACGCCTCCAACGGTATCTCCTTCATCCAGACCGCCGAAGGTTTCCTCCAGGGGACCACGGACGTTCTGCAGCGCATCAGGGAACTCGCAGTGCAGGCCGCCAACGGCATCTACACGGCGGAAGACCGGATGTACATCCAAGTCGAGGTTTCCCAGTTGGTGGCCGAAATCGACCGCATCGCAAGCCACGCACAGTTCAACGGCATGAACATGCTCACCGGGCGTTTCGCAAGGCCTGCGGGCGAAGGTACCCCCAGCGCTTCCATGTGGCTCCATGTCGGTGCGAACATCGACCAGAGAATACAGCTTTTCATCGGCACCATGACCGCCGCAGGGCTTGGCGTACGCGATGCCGGCGACGGCTCCTTCGTAAGCCTGGAAACCGCCGAAGGCGCCAACCGCGCCATAGCCACCATTGACGCCGCCCTGACGCTTGTCAACAAGCAGCGCGCTGACCTCGGTGCCTACCAGAACAGGCTCGAGCACGCCGTGCGCAGCATAGACGTCGGCGCCGAAAACCTCCAGGCCTCCGAGTCGAGGATTAGGGACACCAACATGGCCAGCCAGATGGTCAGCTATGTACGGAACCAGATCCTTACCCAGGCCGGTATGGCAATGCTTGCGCAGGCCAACCAAAGGGGCACTGCGGTATTGCAAATCTTGCAGTAGTATGGTATTATATAACGTATGGGGGAACACTGAAGGGCGAAAGCCCCGTAGGGCTCCTCCATACGGCAGCCGCCTGGTTCCCAGGCGGCTGATACCAGCAATTTTTAGGGATCACCGTGTTCCTAAAAAAAGCAGCGATCTTTGAAAAAAACCCTTCGTTGACGCGTGGGGCGACGCAAAACGTTCATTCAAAGGCAAGCAAGCGGCGGTTTACCGTTTTGTTTGCCTAGCCATTGGATGGATGTTTCGCTTCGTACAACGGTATTTTAGGGGTGGCGGCGCGAAACCGTCCCTAAAAACGTTCCTGCGGCGCGATCCCAGCATGGAAGCTGGGCTAAGTCAACCTATGGAGGGTTATTATGGTAATTAACCACAATCTGAGCGCAATGTTTGCCGATCGTCAGCTTGGTTTAGTACAACTGGGCCTTAACAGAAGCATGGAGCATCTTAGTTCCGGTCAGCGGATCAACCGCGCCAGGGACGATGCTTCCGGGCTTGCAGTATCCGAACAAATGCGGAGCCAGATTCGGGGCCTTAACCAGGCCGAGCGCAACATCCACAACGGCGTAAACT
>Ga0209755_10004408_pt1 | contig 16693 bp, 13 predicted proteins | sample TergutCo191P1_FD_187301 | JGI IMG/M metagenome (GOLD analysis project Ga0209755, IMG submission 187301) | Cornitermes sp. P1 segment gut microbial communities from Petit-Saut dam, French Guiana - Co191P1 (SPAdes) (version 2) | ecosystem: Host-associated > Arthropoda: Insects > Digestive system... | reverse complement strand
CTACGATTTGATAAAGCCGAAAGCAATGAAACGTAAATCTTAGGAAGGAGGAGCGGTATGGGTAATGCAGATGTAATAATGCAATTCTGTGAAGCGGCTAACGAGCCTGTGACGGCAAGGCAGATTATTGATGTTTGCTTTCCCGGCAAGCCACAGCCATATATAAATGCTACAATTAACACGCTTATTCAAAACAAAAAACTCATTCGCAATGACTCGGTAAGGCCGTATACCATCCGGCTTCCTATGGATGGCGAGGATATACCAGAGCCAAAAGACTATTCAAAAGGTAGTCGAAATACATACGGCTCTTCATGGAACATTACTGATGAAATTCCAGTGACTGCGATTTCGGAAGAATCATTGGAAGAGGCTGCTCGGCGTGTGAACTGTGACCCGAGATATGGCGAAGAGGCTATGATAATTTGCAACTGCTTCCGCAAGTTCCCCCAAAATAATGACGGCGATATAATCGCAATGAAAATAGCCTTGATTGACATGACCAACTCCACCAACCTCAACAAACACTTGAGCAAGATTTATTTGACAAGGCTGATCGAAAAAATTATAAATTGTGAGTTTGATAAACGTGTCGCTGTAGGCGATGCTACTTTAATCAGCGAATTGGCACGAAACGAGATTAATCTGTTTTCGTTCTTCAGCAAGTATTGCCTCTACCACAACTATTACGTCTATGAGCGAGATGACTTCGCTATTTTTGACGGCGTAATGCAGAACCATGTAGGGGTGTTTATCTCTCACTACGAATATAAGGGTAAGCTGTACAGGAGTTCACATATCCACAACTGCATCGAGAAAATGCGCACAACCTATGATTACGAAGGCTACCTAAAGCTGATTGATACGATACTGGAGAATAATAACATACGACGAAAAGGCAAGCGCAGGAAATTCGATTGGCTTGTTTGGTACGATAATAGATAGTGAACCTTTAGTGAACCTTTTTACGATTTGCCTGAACCTTAAAACGATTGTCCGAACCTTTCTACGATTTGCTAAACCTTTTAACGATTACCCGATTAAGCCACAAGGGGGTGTGCAAAAACCATGACAGCAACAGTTGAAGCACTGTGGACGGCAGAGCTGACCACGAATTTCAGACAAAGAAATAGGCTCTCCCGATTGACCGGCAATCGCAGAAAGCCCTTATATCAAGCGGTTTACGCCACTCCTGTAAGACGAAGAACGGCAAGAACCGCCGCCTTAAATTGTATCAATCTCGGTAAGATAATAGACCCTGCTTGCGGTTCGGGTGGTATGTTTGTACAAGCGGCGCATTATATCGCACATCACGCCGCAAAAGGTAACGACATCAACCTCCGCGCTTATGGCGTGGAAAAGACCGCCGCGACTGTAAAACTCGCCAAAATGAACCTTGTTTTGAACAACGTGCGCGGAAGTATAACCGAAGCAAACTCATATTATCGCGACCCTTACGATTGTTTTGGCAGGTTTAACTATGTTATGGCAAATCCGCCGTTTAACGTGGATGAAGTTGAACTCGACCAAGTGAAGCCGCAACCACGCTTTAATACATTTGGCGTTCCGCAGAACAAGACGAAAAAGGCTAAAGGCGACGCGAAAGAAACTGTACCCAACGGAAATTATCTTTGGATTAACCTGTTCGCAACGTCGCTTAATGAAAACGGACGCGCCGCGCTTGTTATGGCTAACTCTGCATCTGACGCCGGACACAGTGAAAAGGATATTCGCATCAAACTCATTGAAAGCGGCGTTATCAGTCAAATGGTTACATTGCCGACAAATATGTTTACAAGCGTAACCCTGCCCGCAACACTGTGGTTCTTCGACCGCGCTAAAATACGCGAGGGCGAAATCCTTTTTATTGATGCTCGAAACATTTTTACGCAGATAACCCGTGCGCACCGTAAATTCTCTGACGAGCAAATAAAGAATCTTGCGATTATATCGCGGCTTTATGAGGGTAAAACAGAAGAATATACGGCGTTGCTTGACGAATACCGCACCGCACTTGTTAATGCGCCGGAAACCTCTGACGATGAAGATATACCACCAAAAGCCTACTGGCAGGAGCAGCTTGATTGGCTCACTTCCCGTTTCCCTGACGGTAAATATGTTGATGTTATCGGCTTGTGTAAAGCGGCGAAACTCGACGGCGAGGACGGCATAAAAGACCAAGATTATTCGCTCAATCCGGGGCGTTATGTCGGCGTAGTCATTGAGGACGACGGCATGACTGAAGATGAGTTCAAAGCGGAAATGTACTCGCTCAATGCGGAGCTTACTGTGCTTAATGCAGAAGCGCAGACTCTTGAAAAAAAGATTGCGGCAAATTTAGCAACATTGTTGGGCGATAGAATGGAGGGTAAAAACTGATGAGCGAATTACAAAACAAAAACACTTCGTTTGAGGAAATCATCAATATAATCGACCGTTCTCGCGAGAGAGTGTTTCGTTCTATAAATCGCGAACTGATTGGGATGTACTTGGAAATCGGGCGGTATATCAGCGAGAAAGTTAAAACCGATAAATGGGGGAAATCCGTAGTTAAGGAATTTTCGGACTATATTAAAAACCATTATGAGGGAATAAAAGGGTTTTCGTCGCAAAATATTTGGCGTATGAAGCAGTTTTACGAAACCTACGCGGGGAATGAAAAACTCTCACCACTGGTGAGAGAAATTGGCTGGACAAATAACCTCACTATTTTATCTCGCGCAAGAAGTGATGAAGAGCGGGAGTTTTACTTGATTTTATGCTCAAAGAATCTTTATTCCAAACGCGAACTTGAACGTCAAATCAACAGCGCGTTATTTGAGCGCACTATGCTTTCAGCCGAGCAAAATCAACTAATTATAGAGAAAAGTCCCGGATTGTTAGCCTTGCGCGACAGTTATGTGCTTGAATTTCTCAATATTCCCGAACGGCACAAAGAAAAAGAACTACGAAAAGCTATTATAGCCAACCTTCGCGATTTTATTCTCGAGTTTGGCAAGGATTTTACGCTTGTCGGCGAGGAATATCGCGTCCAAGTAGGGAACAAAGACTTCAAAATTGATTTGCTCATGTATAACCGCGATTTATCGTGCCTTGTTGCAATCGAATTGAAAGTCACCGATTTTATGCCGGAACATCTCGGACAGCTTGAATTTTACCTTGAAGCTCTTGACCGTGATGTTCGCAAGCCGAATGAAAATCCAAGCGTTGGGCTGATTCTCTGCGCCGGAAAAGACGCTGAAGTTGTAGAGTATGCGCTTTCACGCAGTATGTCGCCCACGTTAATCGCCGAATATCAAACACACCTGCCACAAAAAGCGTTACTGGCAAACAAACTCCGTGAACTCCGCGAACTGGCGGAAGAAGAAGGTTTGTCAGATAGCGAAGACGAAGGCGAGGGCGATGTATGAGCGATTGGAGCGAAAAGCGATTAGGGGAAATGATTGCGGTAAATCCCCCTGTTAAGCTCGTTAAGGGCGTAGTATATCCTTTTATAGACATTGATAAGGTCGATAAACAAAGCAAAATAGTTTCCAATGTTGAAGAACGCCTTTTTGACGGGCAGGGTGGAAGTCGTTTTCAAGCGGGGGATACCGTTTTTTCGAGAATAACACCCTGCCTTGAAAATAGAAAAATAGCGCAAGTTAACCTCAACGGCGCAGTCACAGGGTTTGGCTCAACAGAGTTTTTTGTATTCAGAAATAAAGAAGGATTAACGGATTCAAAATTTGTTTACTATTTTATTTCAAGCGATTGGGTGGTGCTTCCTGCAATCAATAGCATGACTGGCGCGAGTGGTCGTCAACGAGCTGATAGAGGCTTCGTTGAAAAATTGAAATTAAAATTTCCAGACCTCCCAACCCAAACCCGCATTGCCGATATCCTCGCCGCATACGATGATGCAATCGAAAACAACAACCGCCGTATTGCCCTGCTCGAAAAAGCGGCGCGGGAACTTTACCACGAGTGGTTCATTCGTATGCGTTTTCCGGGGCATGAGAATGTGAAGATGGTGAATGGTTTGCCGGAGGGGTGGGAAGCTGTTCGTTTTGGAACACTTGTTGAAATCATAGACGGTGACAGAGGTGTGAATTATCCGAAGCAGGATGAATTTTTCAACGAGGGGTACTGTCTATTCCTTAATGCGGGAAATGTGACAAAAAGTGGCTTTAATTTTGAAAACAACGCTTTCATAACCGAAAACAAAGACGGTTTGTTACGTAAAGGTAAATTGGTTCGCAATGATATTATCCTTACAACACGCGGAACAGTTGGAAATGTTGCATATTACAGTAAACATATTCCGTATGGTGTAATGAGAATTAACTCTGGAATGGTTATTTTACGAGATTCAGGCGAAGTTTCGCCAGAGTTTCTATATATTATGTTACGGAACGATGCCATTCAAAAGATGATTGATTTGTTTTCATCTGGTTCAGCGCAACCACAATTACCCATTAAGGATATGCGGAAGCTGAAAATAATAAAGCCAACCGAAGAAATTTTGTTGCGTTTTACTGAAATTACTCGTGAAATGTTAGACCAAGCGGCATTATTACAAACCCAATCCCAAAACCTCGCTCGTCAGCGGGATTTGTTGTTGCCGCGATTGATGAGCGGGAAGATGGAGGTAATTAATTGATGGAAAAGAAATATACTGTATTTATTAGCTCAACATATACAGATTTAAAAGAGGAACGTCAAAAAGTGCTTGATGTTGTTTTACAATCTGATTGCATTCCCGTTGGAATGGAGTATTTTCCCGCTGCTGATGATGAGCAGTTTGAAATTATCAAAAAATTGATTGATGATTGTGATTTTTATGTACTGCTTATTGGTGGCAGATATGGTTCAGTGAACCCCTCAACAAAGATTAGCTATACAGAAATGGAATATGATTATGCTGTGTCAAAGTCAATTCCTATCCTTGTTTTTGAACGCAAAAATATTGACGAATTAGCTGATAACAGGAGAGATGTAGACTTAGCTGCACTTAATGCATTTAAGGAAAAATCAAGAGGAAGTCGCATGGCAAAAATGTGGGAATCACATGATGAGTTGGTTGCAGGGGTTATAATTGCAATAAATAATGCAAAGAAAACATACGATAGACCTGGTTGGACAAGAGGCGTGCAGTTTGATAACACAGAATTGCTCTCTCAAATAAACCAACTACGAATTGAAAAAGAAACACTCAAGAAAGACAACGAACTATTAAAATCTCAAATTAACAGTGATGATGAAATTGCTTTTTATGGTGAAAAAGTAAACTTACACTTCACCGAATGTCATTATATATGGACATCAGATACTGTAACGAGAAAATATGAAAAAATATACACATTGGATGATATTTTCAAAATTATTTCACTTCGATTGATGTCGCCAGCGAGTAGTAATGACTTATTCAAGGCATTTGAGGCACTTGAACCTGGTTTTTATGTTGATGAACAACCTATATTAGAAATTCGCGCTCAATTTTACGCATTGGGATTAGTAGATATAACTACGGATAAAAAAGGGCAAGAAACAACTGTGCTAACTGAAAAAGGAAAAGCCGAAATGCAAAAATTAAATGTGAGGAAAAAAGGTTAAACAGAGGTGTAACCCGTGGCAAAAATCATCACCGAGGACATGATAGAACAAGCCGCCATTGAACTGCTTGTCAACGAATTTGCGCCGCATTACACGCGGCTTGATTGCTATACCGAAAAACCCGAAACCTTGACCGATAGCACAGGACGGAGCGAAAAGAAGCAAGTCGTTCTCCCTGCTGTCCTTTTCGACAAACTCCGTGAGCTTAACCCTGATATTCCCGAAGAAACAGTAAAAATCACGGTAGACGAGCTGTGCCGAAACGCCCACGGCGACCCTTTGGAGGATAATTTTAACCGTTACCAAAAAATTCGCAACGGAATCCCGGTTGAGTATAAAAAAGACGGGCGAAAAGTGCCCGGGAAGTTATCCTTAATTAACTGGAAAACACCCGAAAGCAACAGCTTTATTGTTGCGTCGCAGATGTGGATACGCGGCAAAGTCCATTGGCGCAGACCCGATTTAATTATTTTCATCAACGGCTTGCCGCTTGTATTTATTGAGCTTAAAAACTCGAATATAAACGTCAAAAATGCTTTTGACAAGAATCTAACTGATTATCGAAGCGATATTCCATTCTTGTTCAATTATAATCAAATATGTGTCCTATCAAACGGCATGGAAACCCGGCTCGGCAGTTTCGCGGCGGGGTACGAGCATTTCTTTGAGTGGTTGAAATTAACTGACGAAAAAGAGAACCCTAACCGCAAGGCGATAAAAGACGATTGTGTCAGCCTTGAATATTTCCTGCGTGGGTTATGCGAACCTACCACTTTACTTGATTATATCGAAAACTTTGTGTTGTTCGACCAACGCAGGGGCGGAATTATCAAAAGCAAAATCATCGCCAAAAACCATCAATATCTTGGCGTGAATAATGCGTTCCATGCCTTTGAAAATCGTGACGAGCTACACGGTAAACTCGGCGTGTTCTGGCATACACAAGGGAGCGGCAAAAGCTATTCTATGGTTATGCTTGCGCGAAAAATCAAACATAAATGTTCCGGGAACTTTACGTTTCTGATAGTCACTGACCGCGACGATTTAGACGGTCAGATTTATAAAACATTCCTTCGCTCCGGGTTCATGACGGCAGAAGAAAAGGTGCAACCCGCAAATAGCACTAAACTCCGTGAGGAGTTAGCGACTAACAAAGGTATACTGTTTACGCTGATTCATAAATTCCGTTATGACAAAGGCAAAAAATACCCTGTGCTGCACGACGGCAAGGATAAGGAAATAATCGTTTTCGTAGATGAAGCGCACAGGACGCAATACAAAGACTTGGCTGAAAATATGCGAAATGGTTTGCCTAACGCTCACTTTATAGCGTTTACGGGTACTCCGCTACTCGGCAGTAAGCGGCTCACCCATTCATGGTTCGGGGATTACGTGAGCGAATATAATTTTGCAGAATCCATCAAAGACAACGCTACCGTACCGCTTTATTATGTTAAGCGTGTGCCGGAGGTTGAACTTCAAAATGACTTTCTCGAAAGCGATTTCGCTGAGATATTGGAAGATGAGAACCTTACCGAAGCTGAGCAGAAACGGCTTGAAAATTACTACTCGCAGGAGCTTGAAGTAATCAAGCGCGATGACCGTCTTGATGCGGTAGCACAGCATATCGTCTATCATTTCCCGCGCCGTGGCTTTCTCGGCAAGGGTATGGCAATTGCCGTGGATAAGTTCACCGCGGTTAAGCTGTACGACAAGGTATCTTTTTACTGGCGGGAAGAAATTAAAAAACTGAACGCCGCCATCACCAAAACGAAAGATGAAGCGGAAAAGCTCAAGTTAAAAGAAGTTGTGAGTTATATGCGTAAATTCGATATGGCTGTTGTAATCAGCGAAGAAGCCGACGAGGAAGAAAAATTCAAAAAAGAGGGTCTGGCTATAAAACCTCACCGTGACCGCATGAACAAAATCGACAAGCACGGCGCGGACATAGAGGACAATTTCAAAGACCCGGAACACCCGCTATCACTCGTCTTTGTTTGCGCCATGTGGCTGACCGGATTTGACGCTAAATCGGTTTCGACGATGTATCTCGATAAGCCGATGAAGGGGCATACGCTGATGCAGACTATCGCCCGCGCCAACCGCGTTTTCCCCGGGAAAGAAAACAGCATTATCGTCGATTTTCTTGACGTGTTCAAATACTTGAAACGCGCACTTGCTGACTACGCTTCCGACGATGACGGCGCAACGCCTGTAAAGAACATTGAACTCCTGCTCGCACAGCTAAACGAAGCGATTGAAATTACGTTGGCGTTCTGCGTTAAGCAGGGCATTGACCTCAACAAGGTTATTACTGAAAGCAACGTCTTTCATAACTTATCATTGTTTGCGGATTACGCAAACATAATTGTGAGCAACGATGAAATCCGCAACGAGTTTAAGGTACTTGCCAACACGGTAGATAGCTTGTATGAATCCCTGCGACCGGATATTTTCAAGATGGATTTTGACCCGCGGAAAAAAGATGCGATTTTATATCTGCGCGGCGTGGTTGAGGGTAAAATTCGTCCTGACAAATTGGAAGCGGCAAAGGAGCGTATAAACGAATTGCTCGACCAGAGTGTTATGGTCGCGGAGGAAGCGCGAACATATACCATCAATGAAAGCGGCAAAGAGATTGATATTTCCAAAATGGATGTTGACGAACTCCGGGAAATGTTCAAGCGCGCGCGGAACAAGAACCTTGAAATCGTTAATCTTCGTGGGCATATCGAAAAGAAAATTGAGCAGATGCTCCGTAAAAATGTCACTCGCTCCGACTTCTCCGAACGCTTCAGAAAAATCATTGACGAATACAACGCCGGGGGTTCCCAAACCGACGACTTCTATGAAAAGATTTTGAAATTCATGGAGGAACTCCGCGCCGAAGAAGAACGTCACATCAAGGAAGAAATGACCGAGGAAGAACTTGAGCTTTTCGATTTGCTCCGTAAAGATAAACTTACCAAGAATGAGGAAAAGCGCGTCAAACTTGCGGCAAAGGAATTATACTCGACGTTGATTGCGCGTAAGAGTGAATTGTTTGTTGTTGGCTGGCAAAACGACGCAAAACCAAAAGAGCGCGTTCGTTCAGCTATCCGTACTTGCTTAGATAACGCTTTGCCGGATAGTTATGACCGTGATATTTTTGCGACAAAACTTGATAAAATATATAAGCATATCGTTGACCAAGCGACGATGGGTTATGCGTGGGTAGCGTAATGATAGCTCAAACCGTTATACGCCGATTTCGCGATTGCGTTTATATCAAGCAGGTGGTCGTGCAGTCATAGTCGATAAATCGGCATGACTTTCGCCCCGGCTTGTTGGTGGCATCCGCCCCCAGTCCCCCGGCGGAAGAATGGTCTTTCGCCCATTCTTCCTTGAAGCCTCGCTGCGCTCGTCTGCTGTCGGCTATCGCCGCAATAAACGCGCCACGCTTTGTGAAAATATTCCGTATAGCCACACATCATTTTTTTGCGCCGGTATCGTCATCTGGCATCGCGGTTATGTGTCCTCTGCGGGTGCGCCCGCTCACCGAACAGGATTATATCCGCGTTTTTGCGGTAATTAATACATTCGTAGAATATAAACGATTTGAGGACATTAAGCGTATCCGCGACGATGGCGGTGAATATTGGTTTGCGCGCGAGCTTGCGCTTGTGCTTGATTATACAGAGTGGCGAAATTTTACAAAAGTCATTAACAAAGCAATGATAGCCTGTAATAACAGTGGGCATGATGTTGTTTACGATTTTGTTGAGGTCAACAAAATCGTGGACGCGGGAGCAACATCAAAGCCTGTGAATGATTATGAGCTTTCTCGTTATGCCTGCTATTTGATTGTGCAAAACGGCGACCCCCGCAAAGAAGTTATTGCGCTTGGTCAGACCTATTTTGCCATTCAGACATATCGGCAAGAAATCGCAGACAGGTTCAATCAATTAGACGAGGATAGCAGGCGGCTTGTCGTTCGCGGCGATATAAAGCAATGGAATCAACTTCTTGCAGAAGCCGCCCGCGATGCGGGCGTGATTACCAATGAAGAATTTGCCCTCTTTCAAAACGCAGAGCTAAGAAAAAACCGTTGATGTTGGATGAATAATTGCATTAATGATATACCACGCCCGCTATTGATTGCAAGCGGGACAAACACACTCAAATATGTATGGAGCAAAGATTCACAGACTGAAGCACAAGAAAGTCTCATCCTTTTGAGGAGAGACTTTCTTCATTTGCTGACACTCTTTTTTACAGCATATGTCTTCTGATATGTTTTGTCAACGGTGTTTGAAGTCAAGAGTAAAAATTTCTACTTGACTACTTGCGCGTTTGCGAATATACTTATATTATCATTCTGTGTCGAATATAACGGAGGCTTACGATGGACGGATACATAACAGTCAATGAAGTGGCAAAACGATGGAATGTATCGGTACGTCAAGTTCAACTGCTTTGCCAAGGTGGAAAAATTGAGGGCGCGTCAAGATTTGGCAATGCTTGGGCAATACCGGAAAACGCCCCAAAGCCTACACGCACAGGGAAACTGAAGCCCGGACGCAAGCCAAAAGAAATAACTGCGGAGGAATTGTTGTGAGCAATTTGAATGCGAAGGAGTACAAGCGATTCGAGGACATAAAACACGTTCATGATGATGGCGGCGAATACTGGCTTGCCCGCGAGCTTTGCGTCACGTTGGACTATACCGAATGGCGCAATTTTTCAAAAGTGATGGATAAAGCGAGGCTTGCCTGTCAAAACAGTGGATTTGATATTGATGACCATTTTGTTGAGGTCAGCAAAATGGTTGAGATGCCATCTAAACCTCGAACAAATAAAGAGAAAATAGGTTTTGTTGACGTCAACAAAACCAAAAACATTATCGACTACGAGCTTTCCCGCTATGCCTGTTATCTCATCGTTCAAAACGGCGACCCGCGAAAAGAGGTTATAGCGCACGGACAGACTTATTTTGCCATACAGACACGCCGCCAGGAAGTCGCGGATTATTTCAATCAACTTGATGAGGACAATAAGCGCCTCGTGGTGCGCGGGGATATAAAACAGTGGAATCAAATGCTTGCTGAAGCTGCCCGCAATGCCGGATTGATTTCAAATGAAGATTATGCGGTTTTCCAAAACGCCGGATATAAGGGCTTGTATGGCGGTCTTGATCTTGAGGATATTCATAAGCGGAAAGGTCTTGAGAAAAATGACAAAATTCTTGATTTTATGGGCAGCGAGGAACTCGCAGCAAATCTGTTCAGAATCACGCAAACAGAGAGCAAATTGAAACGCGAGAATGTCCAAGGAGCGCGGGATGCGACCGCCACGCATTATACTGTTGGAAGTAAAGTCCGGCAGACCATTAAGGATTTAGGTGGTACTATGCCGGAGGACTTGCCAACACCGGAAAAAAGCATTTCCCAAGTGGAACGTGAACAAATCGCGGAGCTGAAAATAAAAGCCAAGAAAAAACCGCTGATGCTGGACGAATAACCTTTTTGCGCTTGCAATTATTTTTTTCGATTAGAACTTCTAATAGCTTCTGCTTATCAGAACCACAAACGGAGGGGGAAGCGTGAGTGAACTGCTAAAAAAAGCGAGATGACCGAGGATGACATCAAACTGCGATATATTACTCCCGCTGCGGATTCCCGCATGAGGAAGAAGAAATACTGCCACCGCATGAACTGATACAGCAGTATCAAGAGAAGCGGGCGAGCCTGAACGCCGACATAGACCGCATACTCGCGGAGATAGAAAACATTTTGGGGGTTGAGGCATGAAGGCGCAGCAGCTTAAAAACTCTGTCCTGCAATTAGCCGTTCAAGGTAAGCTCGTTCCACAAGACCCGAATGATGAGCCGGCTTCGGTTCTGCTTGAACGCATCCGTGCGGAAAAACAACGCCTTGTTAGTGATGGCAAAATCAAGAAAGACAAGAATGAATCGGTCATTTGCCGCGTCCCGAAAGACGGCGGAAGTGATACTAATAATTTGCCCTATGCCTTTCACGAACGGACGGCTGACGGAACGGTACGGGATATTACCGACGAACTGCCTTTTGACGTGCCGGAAACGTGGGGGTGGGTGCGGTTGGGAGAAGCTTGTTCGTCAATCAGCGATGGCGACCACCAACCACCGCACAAATTGCACACGGAATACCTTTTCTCGTTATTTCCAATGTATAACAGGGATTCATTGATTGGAGCAGCACTCGTTATGTGCCGGAAGATTACTACGACAACATTCAAGCACAGCGGAAAGCAGATATTGATGATATTCTTTTCACGGTCACAGGTTCATACGGGATACCACTACTCGTAAAAGATGCTCGGCATTTTTGTTTTCAGAGGCATATTGCTTTGCTAAAACCTTTATTGGTGAACCGGTTATTTCTGTTGCAAGTATTACAATCTCCATGTGTAAAAACGCAGTGTGATGAAAAGGCTACAGGAACAGCGCAGAAAACAGTTTCTCTTGGAACATTACGCAATCTTATCGTTCCGTTCCCACCCCTCGCCGAACAACACCGCATAGTTGGACACATTGAGCAAATGCTCCCGTACATCGCTGATTATGACACCGCCGAGCAAAAACTAACCGCCCTAAACGCCACTTCCCCCCGACGCATTAAAGAAATCAATCCTCCAAGCCGCAATGCAGGGAAAACTCGTCGAACAAGACCCACACGACGAACCCGCCAGCGTTCTTTTAGAGCGCATCCGTGCCGAGCGGGAGCAGCTTACCCGCGAGGGAAAAATCAAACGGAACAAGAGCGAATCTGTCATTTTCAGAAGGGATAATTCCTATTATGAGATTCGGGGCGGCGCTGAGGTCTGCATCGACGACGAGTTGCCGTTTGATATTCCTGAGAATTGGGCATGGGCGCGAATATGGTTGATATTTAATCTGCATGCCGGAAGATTTGTTCAGGCACAGGATATTCATACCGAAAGTGAAGGTAGATTCCCTTGCTATGGCGGAAATGGGCTACGTGGGTATGTTGACAATTACAACCGCGATGGCTCATACCAACTTATAGGACGACAAGGGGCATTATGTGGAAACATCAATTTCGCTGATGGGCAGTTTTATGCTACAGAACACGCCATCGTCGTTGAGTACTTCTGTGATGTCAATGTTCATTGGATGGGTTATTTCCTCACGGCACTTAACCTCAATCAATATTCGACTGCGACAGCACAACCCGGTCTTGCGGTGGCTACTGTCAATGAGGTGCTCTTTCCGCTACCGCCGATTTCAGAGCTACATCGAATAGTCGAGCGAATTGAAAAGTTGGTGTCGCATATAGGAAAGTATAGAGAGTGAGTGACTACATGAACGCCCAAGAAGTATTGCAACAGATACGGGAATGGTTTATTAACAACAAAACATGGCTATTTAGCGGTGTGGGTGTTGCCATAATTAGCGCAATTGTTGGAATTGTTGTCAACCGCAAGAAACACACCAAGCAACAACCAAAAATTGAGAACAGCATCACAATTAACGATAACAAGGAAGCGCCAATTAGTTTTAATGGAGCAAATTTCGGCGTAATTACTAACAAGGAGCAAGATGATAAACATAAAAAAGCTGATTGAATCATTATTTCCAGACAAAAAACCAGTTGAGCAATATCAGCATCAGAGTACGGTTCCTACACCAGAGGGTATTGCAAGTATCTCAAATAGTGTCACTGTGAACAATGGCGACGCATCTTTTCCAAATGCCAATTTTGGTATTCAACAGAATTATTATGTGACTATAGAACAACCCGATGCAAGCCGAACTATTGCTTCTTCTATTGTTACTGCAAAGCTTGATTCAATACAGGCGTTAGCTGAAAAATGCAAATTCACAGATGCCCTTACTGGGTATAAGGAACTTTTGGAAGATTATAATTTAATGGCTACAGTCGATAAAAGTGTGCAATCCCGTGTTTTGCTTGGTATGATTTCATCCTACATATGCTTGTCAGATTTTAAGAATGCAGAAAAATATTTACAACACCTCAAAAGAGACAAATTGCCGCTAAACGAAAAAGGGTACTCAATAATCATTTCGTATTATTTAAACCAAAGAAGCATCGCTTTTTACAAAGAAGCCGAAGGGTTCGCCACAGAGTCTATATCCGAATTTCCTGATAGCGTTATTAGCATATGCCAATATGCGCTTGTCAAGACAATTATAGATGCCGATTTTGACGGTAAACAGTATTTAGATGCAAATATTCACTCGATTGATAAGGATGAAGATAAAAAGCGCTATTATGAAACACTTTGCAATATTTTTATTACAAAACGGGATTCAAATAGAGTAATTGCCACTTATAAAGAACTTGATGTGAGACCGACATTGCCGCTTCACTCACAGTACATTTGCGCTCTGTATATAAACTCTATCTACGCAAACGGCAAGGAGTATGTAGGGCGTTCTGATATTGATTTTTCCAAGCTGTATGCTGTTTGGCAAGCAATACAAGAAATCGAGAAAAGCTTGACAGACGATGAAACACATCATTTTCGTCATTTAATTGCCGATGTGTATTTGAACTGTATTATTCTCTTAGATAAAGAAACCAACCGGATTACGCAGGATTTGTTATTTCACGCTCAAGAAGAAACTAAGGAGAGTTTCAGTTTTTGGTTAAGTGTCGCTAATGATTTCGGGATTGATTCATGTGTCAACCTTCCCAGAAACGAAAAAGTTGCTTATATTGACAGCTTACTTGAGCAGAAAAAATTTACCGAGGCGTATGGCTATTTGTGGCCTGCGATTAAAACTGATGAAGAACTCAAAAGGCTTTTTAAGTATCTTCTGTTAAACATTTGCATTGAAATAAGAGATGAAATACCAGGGTGTTTTGTCGAATGCCTTAGTTATTTTAAGCAAAGCGGAACTTTTGACGATTACATGAAATTGATTGAGTGCGCTTATATATATCATGCAGAATCGAAGCAACGTTCTTTACAGGAAATGGATGTGCTATATGAAAAATCCCAAGACCCTAAAGTGATATTGGAATTGACACGGTTTGCGTTCAAAGTGGGTGAAGTCAGTTTCGCATCCGATAAACTAACAGACATCGAACTAAACAAGCCATTTATTATTGATATTGAGCCGAGCGACTATTATGGACAGTGTTTTCGATTATTCGCAAATCCAAACCAAGGCGGAGAGATAGTAGCTCTTTTGGAAAAAATGGGGAATCGTCAAGTTGACCCCAAGCTCAGGCTCAGAATGGATGCTGCCAAAGCAAATTTTCTCGGAGATTTACCAACAGTAGCAAGCGCAAATTACCAGTTATATGAGCTTACAGAAAGCATCAGTTATTTATATCGCTCTTTTGAACTATATTTACTGCTGTTTGACTTCACTCAGCTAAAAAATATGCTTGAGGTGCTTTCACGTGCTAAATACGCAGATGACATAAACATCAATATCCTACACGCACACTACTATACTTTAATTGGGGATACCGAAAAAGCGCTTAATGCGGCAACAAAGGCTAAGGATTTATCTGTAGATTTCCCAATGTCGCCAGCGCATCAACTGTATTGGTCGCTTTGTTTAAGGAGCGGTAATATTGCTGAAATCAAGTATATCTCTGAATATGCGGCGAAATACCCACAGCACACACAATGGGTACGCAGTATAAAAGCACTTGAAAAAGATGCTACAGGCAAGGAAACTCTAACCCCTGAGATTCTTCACCTCTTTGAACAACTGCGTGACGACTACTCCAATATTATGCAAATGTACAAGGAGAATTACGCGCTTGGAATTTCTCTTGTTAAGGACAAAATGAAATGGAGACTTAGTGACATATCTCATCGAATCAATATGCTAAAAGTATTTACTGGAGATATTGAGTATTTTCGTCTTGATAGGCAGAAGGAAATTGACCGGATAGCATTGGAGCCATTATGCCTTTATTACATCGAATTGTTAGGGGTTTTGCCGTTACTAAAAAAGTGCGAAAAAGTATATATTGACTATAATACAATAGCTTTGCTTTCGAATGATTTACTTGTTAATGAAGATGAGCATATTAGAGAAATATTTCGATTCATCAAAACGGCAAGCAACATAGCCTTCGCATTTCCATCTCCCTCAGAGGTAGAATCTATATCCCGCTTTTATGAAGAAAAGACAGAAACTGGTGCTTTGTCTTGCTTGCTAAACGCTTTTGCTATAGCTCACGATAATGAAGTTCCACTTGTCTATATGGACATGATAGCCCAACCTTTATCCAAGGTCATAAATGCAGATACGATTTCGCTGTTTGCCTTTATAAAATCAGCACATTCACGAGGTTGGCTATCAGATTGCGAGCTTGGTAATGTGATATTGAAAATGTCAGAATTCGGGTTCAATTTCTTGAATATTGATGGCGCAGATCTCTATTATTCATTATTAGTCAAAGGCTTCGATATTGGCGAATCTTTTTTAAAGCTAATTGAAATACCTCCATCCGCTGATGCCGCGTCTTATGTATCTGTTTTTATTGGGTTGTTGCAATGTCTGCGTGAGTATAGCAATCATGATATTATTGAAAAAGTTGTCATCGCCTTAATCGAAACGCTTGACCGGCGTCATGGGAGAACACGCGATAATTATGGTAGAATTAGAGAAACTATAGGCACTGCTGCCGGTGAGCGGGTTTTACAAGTACGGGTAGCCTGCGAGCTAGGGATTTCATCCGTAAGCGCATGTCTATTTGACTTTAAGTCGCGTGAAGAAATCAGCGATATGATAGCTCGAATAGCAACTCGAATCCCGAAAGAAAAACAACCAACTATTCTGAATAAAGCGAATGAGATGTATTCTACATATTTATGCGGAAACCGTTAATATTGTTTTTGCGATTCTGTTTGTAGCAAGCAGGGGGTCATGCAGTCATAGCCGATAAATCGGTATGACTTTCGCCCCGGCTTGTTGGTGGCATCCGCCCCCAGTCCCCCGGTGGAAGAATGGTCTTTCGCCCATTCTTCCTTGAAGCCTCGCTGCGCTCGTCTGCTGTCGGCTATCGCCGCAATAAACGCGCCACGCTTTGTGAAAATATTCCGTATAGCCACACATCATTTTTTTGCG
>Ga0209755_10004407_pt1 | contig 16693 bp, 15 predicted proteins | sample TergutCo191P1_FD_187301 | JGI IMG/M metagenome (GOLD analysis project Ga0209755, IMG submission 187301) | Cornitermes sp. P1 segment gut microbial communities from Petit-Saut dam, French Guiana - Co191P1 (SPAdes) (version 2) | ecosystem: Host-associated > Arthropoda: Insects > Digestive system... | reverse complement strand
ACTTTCGCGATTGGATAACCTGTCGCCTTGCTCGCAAGCGCCGAAGACCGCGAAACGCGCGGATTAACTTCGATGACAGCGTATTCAAAACTGTTAGGCTCCAGCGCTAATTGCACGTTGCATCCGCCCTCGACACCTAACGCTTTAATAATATCGAGAGAAGCTGTCCTCAGCATTTGGTATTCTTTGTCCGCAAGCGTAACGCACGGCGCGATTACGATACTGTCGCCTGTGTGAATGCCGACAGGATCGAAGTTTTCCATTGAACAAATCGTAATTACATTTCCGGCGCGATCGCGCATCACTTCAAATTCGATTTCTTTCCATCCGGCAATCGATTTTTCAACAAGAATTTGATTAATCGGAGAAAGCGCGAGACCGTTAGACGCAATTTCGCGGAGTTTTTCTTCGTTCGCCGCGCTGCCGCCGCCTGAACCGCCCAATGTGAACGCGGGGCGTACAATCACAGGATAGCCGATCTCACCCGCGAACTTTACCGCTGTTTCAACATCCGTAGCAATTACGGAAGGAACACACGGCTGCCCAATGCTTTGCATTGTTTCTTTGAAAATTTTTCTGTCTTCTGCTTTATCGATTGTTTCGGGAGACGATCCGAGAAGGCGGACTTTATGTTTTTCGAGGAAACCGCACCGCGCAAGCTGCATGCAGAGAGTAAGACCCGTCTGTCCGCCAAGCCCCGATAAAATACTGTCGGGATTTTCCTTCTCGATAATTCGTTTTACTGTTGTTAGCGTCAGCGGCTCAATGTAAATTTTATCGGCGATGTTGTTATCTGTCATTATTGTCGCGGGATTTGAATTAACAAGAACAATTTCAATTCCGTCTTCACGTAACACACGGCAAGCTTGAGTTCCGGCATAATCAAATTCGGCGGCTTGTCCGATTACAATCGGACCGGAGCCAATCACTAAAACTTTTTTTATTTTTTTATTAAGCGGCATACTATTTTTTCTCCTCAATAGGAGAAGATGCAATTTGTTTATCTATTCTCTCCAAAAATCTTTCAAATAAAAAACTTGTGTCTAACGGACCGCCTCTCGCTTCAGGATGAAATTGCACGGAAAACGAAACGCCGTAATCCAATCCTTCGCAGCTTCCGTCGTTAACATTCACAAACGAACTGTCAGGCGCAATAACTTCGTAGCCGTGATTTTGACTCGTGATATACACGCTGCCGGTTTTTGTATCTTTAACAGGCTGATTCGCTCCGCGGTGACCGAATTTTAATTTTTTTGTTTTGTATCCGTTCGCGAGAGCAAGAAGCTGATGCCCCATGCAAATTCCAAAAATCGGAATGTTAGTTTTCATAAGTTCGCATAACGTTCCGATAATCGCCTTGTTGCCGCTGTCGGCAGGATCGCCGGGACCGTTACTCAACATTATACCGTGCGGTTTTATTTTTAAAATTTCATCAGCGGAAGCGTTATACGGAAACGCCCAGACTTTGCAGTTTCTGTCTAAAAACGCGTTCGTAATTCCCTGCTTCGCGCCGAAATCCATGAGCGCGATTCTCCTGACTGTCCGCGAATTATCGGATTTACTTTTATCAATTGTGCTTGAAGAAGCCGCGGCGGCAATGCTGACTGCGGCGATTGGATTTACTACAAAATATTTTTTTATTTCCTCGCGATCAGCGTCTGTCGGAGGCGACGCTTTTATTTTTCCGTTCATCACTCCGTTTTCACGGATCATTTTTGTAAGAGCGCGCGTATCAATACCGCACAAACCAATGATCCCCCGCTCTTTTAAAAATGTATCAAGATCATCTTTGCTTCTGAAATTAGACGGAGTTTTGCACGGATATTTCGTAATGTAGGCTTTCACGCCGATATTAACATTCTCAAAATCTTCGGGGATGACACCGTAATTTCCTATCAATGGAAAAGTTTGTAAAACAATCTGCCCGCAGTAACTTGGATCTGTAAGCGTTTCAAGATAGCCCGTCATTCCGGTAGTAAAAACAATTTCACCGGTAACTTCGCCTTGCGCGCCGAAATATTCGCCCTCAAATACCTTGCCGTTCTCCAAAATTAAGTAAGCTTTCATTTCTCCCTCATATGGTGAACGTCTTTGTTCATCTTTACTATTATGAAGAAAATAAAGAGTGATGTCTAGTAGTGTCGGTCGCCATTTATTGTTATAATCTAAATATGGAACTTGGTATTAGCTCATGGTATGGGTATAATTTTTCATACGAAAAAAGAATCAAATTAATAAAAGATGCCGGATTTCAATCTGTGATGATGTGGTGGGGAGAAGATTCCGATGATGAAAACGCGTCAAGAGAACAAAAACCGGACATAGTCAGAAAATGCGATTTAAAAATTGAGAACATGCATTTCTCATTTGACAAAATAGATTCGATATGGAAAGACAATCTTGACGGAGAAGAACTCATCAAAAAATACTTATCATTTATTGATGATTGCAAATCGCATGAAATTTCCGCGGCAGTAATGCACGTAACAGGCGGAGAATATCCGCCTCCTTTCGGTCAGTTAGGGCTCAACAGATTTAAACGCATTATCGAAAAAGCTGAAAAAAACGGCGTCACAATAGCGCTCGAAAATGTATGGAGACTCGATTATCTCGATTTTCTTTTTGATAACATAAAATCAGAAAAGTTAAAATTTTGCTATGACTCAGGGCATGAAAACTGTTTCACTCCGGGCGTTGATTGTCTTGCGAAATACGGCAGCAGGCTTGCCGCTTTACATCTTCACGATAACATCGGAAAAAACGACCAACAAAGAAACGATCTGCATATGCTTCCTTTCAGCGGCACAGTGAACTGGAATCGAATAATGAAAGAATTAATCGAATTAAACTATCAAGGAACATTATCTTTTGAAGTTGACGCACAATACAGCAATGTGATAAATCAATACACCGCTGAAACATTTTTACTCGAAGCAAGAATGAGAGCCGAGAAACTTTTGAATATCTAACAAGACATCTTCTTAGGGTTAGATTAATTGTGAGGCAATGTGACATCTTTAAACAAACCCTTAAAATTGCTATACTCATCCCATGAACAACAACCCAATCACTGCGTACTTAAACGCAGTTTCACCTGACAAAATAAATACGAATCTGCTCGCTTACCTTTGCAGTCTGACAGAGATTTCAAAAGTTGCCCCGGAAATTGCGTCTTCTATTGTGAAGGAGCTGGAGAGCCAGCGAAAAAGAATCAAACTGATCGCGAGCGAAAATTACTGCTCTATGGCGGTGCAGCTTGCGATGGGCAATCTGCTCACCGATAAATACGCCGAAGGTATGCCTAACCATCGGTTTTACGCGGGCAACGAAAATGTTGACGCTATCGAAACAATGGCAGCCGAAGAAGCGTGTAAACTCTTCGGGGCGCAGTACGCGAATGTTCAGGCGCATTGCGGCGCGGACGCGAACTTGCTTGCCTATTGGGCAATTCTCAGTACGCGCATCGAAAATCCCGCGCTTGAAAAATGGGGCGAGACAAATCTTTACAAGCTCAGCAAGGCGCAGTGGGATGAACTTCGCGCCGCTTTTGGAAATCAACGCCTCCTCGGTCTTGATTACTATTCGGGCGGACACCTCACTCACGGTTACCGCCACAACATAACAGGGCGCATGTTTGATATATACAGTTACTCGGTTTCAAACGCGACAGGTCAGCTTGATTATGACGAGATAGAAAAACAGGCGATGGAAGTGCGCCCGTTTATTTTGCTCGCCGGATATTCAGCCTATCCGCGCAAGATCAATTTTAAAAGGATGAGGGAGATTGCCGACAAGGTTGGAGCTGTCTTCATGGTTGACATGGCGCACTTCGCCGGTCTTGTCGCGGGAAAAGTTTTTACAGGCGAATACGATCCCGTTCCGTGGGCGCATGTTGTAACAACCACCACGCATAAAACCCTCCGCGGTCCGCGCGCGGGGCTCGTTCTGAGTACAAGCGAATTCGCAGAAGCACTCGACAAAGGATGTCCGCTTACAATGGGCGGTCCTCTTCCGCATGTGATAGCGTCAAAAGCCGTCGCTTTCCGCGAAGCCGCCGCTCCTGAATTCCGCCAATACGCCCAGCGCATCGTTGATAATTGCAAAGCCCTTGCCGCCTCCTGCACGGAAAACGGTCTTGAAGTGCTGACAGGCGGCACCGACAATCACCTGATACTTGTCAATGTTCACAAAGCGGGGCTCACAGGCAGACAGGCTGAGAGCGCTCTTCACGAATGTCACATAACGCTGAACCGCAACAGCCTCCCCAATGATCCCAACGGTCCGTGGTACACATCCGGCATCAGAGTCGGAACCGCTGCCGTTACAACTCTCGGCATGGGCGAAGCGGAAATGAAAGAAGTCGGCGCGATTCTCGCGGCGGTTATTAAAGGAACGACTCAGGATAAAGACAAAAAAGATCCGTCAAAGAACAGCAAGGCAAAATATATATTGAATGAAAATGTGAAAAACGATGTTCAATCACGCATCAAAAAATTGATGGAAAAATATCCTGTGTATCCTGAGCTGGATTTGGAGATGTTGAAAAAATCGTTTGAAATAAAGTAAAACACCGAAACTACTTTTTCTTTTCCAGCTTCTCTCTTGTAAATGTCTCAAACATATTGAATAAAATAGGATCGAGTTTTAAATGTTTATCGATAAATTCTTCGCGCATCATGACAAGAGCTTCCTCGGGTTCCATAGGTTTTCTGTAAACACGGTGAGGATCTGTCAAACTGTCATACACGTCAATTATTTCAAGAACTTTCGCGGGGAAATAGGCGAGCGCCTGATAATCTAAAATCGGTTCTAATTCATACGTGATGCAATAATCCTGTTTTGCGCTCGGGTTGGCTTTTTTATACTGCTGAAGATAAAAACGGAAATATCCGTAACCTGCAGAATCGCCGTAATATTCATGATGATAACCTGTGATCAAGCTAGCCTCGATTGGATAATTTGTTTTAGTCATAATCTGCTTGTAGCCGAGTTTGACGTGATCGACAACCAGTTTGCGATCGAAAGCCGCTTCGCCTTCATGATATTCAATCGCGTTTGCTTTTCCGATATCGTGAACTAAAAAACCGACTGCCCACTTAAAATACAATTCGGGAGTTATCGCCCTCATGCCGCCGAAAAAAACCCGTTCCAGATTTATATCATCAATATGAACATGAGGTATCAATGAATGATACAGTTTCCTGAACTTTGTCGGAAACGCAATTCTCAATTTTTGAATGGCGCTGGATGTAGAAACCAAATTATTATAATAGTTAAGAAACGCGATTCCGTTAAGGTAAACGCGCGTCATATGCTGTACAATCGTACCGTTTGATTTTTCAACAAGGGCGTTCATCAGCTCGTTACTGAAAACATCTTCGGATAAAAGCTGAGCTGACGTTTTAATCATTTCGGTTGTGGAGTCCACAATATTCTGGGTAAACCTTTTAGCCTCGTCATCAGCAAAATTAAGAGCTTCTTCAATTGCCGCGTGATTGATCATAGCGGCCTCTTTGGTCGAATCCACAAGAGCCTCGGTTACCTCTACTTCGTCCTTGTGTTTTTTTGAGAGAAGGTCATCCAGGCGTTGTTTTTCACGGTCAATACATTCAATTCTTTTAGCGGGAGTCATATCGGCGTAATAACCATACTCTTTCCCGAGACCGTCAAGTTTAATTGGCTGGGACGGAGTTTCTTTTTGAGCTGTTACTGTATCGGACTTAGTTTGCGCATTATTCTTTGCGTCTTCCCATGCCGCTCTCTTAACAGCGGATTTTTCCTTAATTTTTTCAATGCTATCGGCGGAAAGAAAATACTCCCAGCTCCCGCCTTGTACCTGCCAGAAACCGTCTTTATTGTCATTAAGAACTTTAAACGGCATCAGCCTCTTTTTTTGAGCTGCCTTGTTAATACATACAATCGGAATCTCTTCGCTAATAATAATATCTATAAAATTCTTATTTCCGCCTCCCCCATTTGGGAGCGTTAAAACTTTAGATAAAGGATAAACAGTCTCTTTTACTTGCATACCAGAGAATTATAAAGTACATATATGAGTCCCGCAAGTAATTTTTTTTTAAAATATTTATGACTAAATTTTAACAGTTTTATGTATAACTCTGCCTTTTTTTACCTGTTTTTTGACTTGGTCTCGGCAGTTTTATACCATTTTATTGGCGTTTGTAAAAGAAATATGCTATACTTTATAATAAGACGTAAGAAAACTACTAAAAATGGTAATTTTAAGGATGGTTTACTATGAGATTATTAACCAGATCTGACTTTGATGGTCTTGCTTGCGGCGCATTGCTGCAATATCTCGGATTGATCGATGAATGGAAATTTGTCCACCCAAAAGACATCCAGGATGGCTTAGTAGAAGCCAATGATAACGATGTTTTAGCCAATATCCCCTATATTGAGGGCTGTAAGCTCTGGTTTGATCATCATTCAAGCGAATCCGAAAGACTGGGCAACAGCGCATATTTTGAGGGCGTCTCGAAACCTGCTCCAAGCTGCGCGCGCGTCATTTATGATTACTACGGCGGAGACGCCAAATTGGGTAAATTCGCCGAAATGATACATTACGTTGACAAAGTCGATTCCGGCGACCTCGCATCTGATGAAATTCTGAACCCAAAAGGCTGGATTCTCTTGGGATTTATGATGGACCCCCGGACAGGCTTGGGACGTTTTAGGAATTTTACTATCAGCAATTTTGATTTAATGATGATTCTTGCAAAAGCCTGCGCCGAAAAAACCATTTACGAAATTTTAGAAATGCCTGATGTCAAAGAAAGACTGAACTTTTATTATAAACAGACGGAACTGTTCAAGGAGATGGTGAAAACCCACACAAAAATAGACGGCAATGTAATTTTTGTCGATCTAAGGGATGTAGAAACAATTTATGCCGGAAACAGATTCGTTATTTACACACTCTATCCAAAACAGAATATTTCGGTCTGGGTTGTGGACGGAAAAAACAAAATCAATGTCGCAATTACAGTCGGTCACAGTATTTTAAACCGAACCTGCAATTCTGATGTCGGCTCGCTCATGTTAAATTACGGCGGCGGCGGACACAAACAAGTAGGAACCTGCCAAGTTGCCTACAATGACGCAGATAAAGTCATCGCGGAAGTAATAGAGAAGCTTAAAGATTAATTGTACAGCTCGCTGTCCAGTCTGCCGGCAAACCATTTCAGGATCGCTTCCGCGCGGCTGCTGAAAGAGCCCGTGATTCGTTCTTTCATACCGGGAAACAATGCTGCGTTCACCATAGAAACGGCATAAATCAATATTGAATCGCCGCAATCGGTAACAGCAAAAATCGATTTAAGATTGCCTCTCCCGATAACGCGGAAAATTCCAACGCTTAATGCGGTTACGTTTTCCTGAGTAAAAATCAAAATGTCTCCTGAAGCCGTATAATCATAGCGATAAATATTATCTCCGAAGGTAAGATCTTTTTGACGCGCAAACAGAGATGTTGATACCGGCTGTGTAAATACGGGATCGGGAAGAGGTCTCTTTGTCCAAGGATCATCTATAACGACAGAGGATTCGTAAAAGGTTCGCAGTTCTTTGCGGCTCGCGGAATAGTATTGAACGCCGGACAATGTACTGATAGCAAGAGTTTGATTAAATACTCCGGTTCTTTGCTCTTCGTTCCAGCTTCTGCTTCCCGAAAAATATTTTACGGGTTTTTTATACAAATAAAGCGTTTCAACAATTATATTAGGATTAAACGAATTTTTCGCGGCGGTAATAACCTGATCAAGGGTATCATTCCGCGGCGATATATCGACAGAGGTATCTCCAAAATGCGTTTTTATAATCATTTCACCGGCATTCAGCGTTTCAAAATGACCGGAAGAAACGATATTCTCAAGCGGTACCGAAAAACCCTGAAAGGCAGAGGTTAAAATTAAAAGAAATAGCAATAAATACTTCACTTAAAAACCCATTTCCCCTTTTACGAACTCTTTAATCCGCGGTAATAAACGCGCACCTGCTTATATAAACCATCTCCCTCGCTTTTGGTTTCAACATCACCGATGTCATTTAATGTGGTATGGATTAACCATCTGTCGAAAGGATTCATCGGTTCAAGCAAAATTGATCCGCGCGTTTCGCGGACTTTTTCAGCGACATTGTAAGCAAGGCGCACAAGGGATTCTTCGCGGCGAATACGGTAATTTTCTGTGTCGAGAATTACGCGTACATTTTCTTTTCCCAGCCTGCCTGCGTAAATATTTAAAAGTAATTGAATGGCGTCTAAATTTTTACCTTTTTTTCCAATTAATATCGACGAGTGAGGCGATTCGATTTTTATACCAAGTTTATGTTTTTCACGGAATAAAACCACAACCTTGCCGGAATATCCCATGCGTTCTATCATACCTGCGGTAAACTCTACCATTTTTTGCTCAAATTCATTTTGAGGCACAGGCTCACCGTAAACCGCTTCTCGTTTTTGAGATCTGTCAGCGCCGTCTCTCTCGTAATTCATGTCGCTCATAGCCATGCCGGGAGTTCCGGTATGAACGCGTATCCGCACATAACCTTTTTTAAACAATCCGTTTTTTTGTGTTTCCAGAATCTCAACATCAAAATCATCTTTCGCAAGTCCCAGTTCTTCAGCCGCTCTGTCAATCGCTTCCTTTTCTGTACGGCCTTCAAATTCGAATTCCATATATTTCTCCTAAAACTTTTTTTAGATTTACCCTTCAACCTTCAGGTCAAAAGCAATCCTATTTTTTCTTTTTCTTCGGCGGAAGAACAGGTTCTGTCTTTTCCTTGTCTTTTTCCAGCGCCGCCTGCGCCGCTTTTTTCGCGATAATAAATTTATTAATAATTACCTGCTGCGCCAAAGTCAGAAGGTTTGAGAAAATCCAATATACTAACAAGCCGGAAGGCATATTATAAAGAACGAAGAAGAAAACAATCGGCATGACGTATAACATCATTTTCATTTGCGTATTTGACTGTTGTCCCGGCATTTGTGTAACTTTACCGTACAATAACTGCGATGCAACATAGATAAAAGGCAGTCCGCGTAATGCAGTCCACCCGAAAATCGGCACTCTAAAACCTTCGGAGAAATTCACAATTGCTTCAGGGGCTGAAAGATCGGGAATCCAGCCGGGAATAAACATTGCGCCGCGCAGATCAAAATGATTGTTAAATAAACCGTACATGGCGATAAAAATAGGAAGCTGAAGCAGCATGGGAAGGCATCCTGAAATCGGATTATATCCTTCCTGCTGATAAAATTTTCCCATCTCCACCTGTAATTTTTTGGGATCACTCTTGTATTTTTCCTGCAGCTCTTTCATTTTGGGCGCAAGCGCCTGCATGCGTAAAGTCGCTTCGGACCCTTTTTTTGTCAGCGGGAAGAAAAGTATTTTTATCAGCAATGTTAAAAGAATGATAGCGACGCCGTAATTTCTGACAATGCCGTAGAACATTACAAGCAGCCATTTAAGAACAACTTCAAGCGGCGCTAACATTCCGCGCGAACTTGATACTTCGTCAATCTTTGCTTCCTTTAATCCAAATCCGTTATTTCCGGTATTGTAATGCTTCAGCACATCCTGCGATCTAGGACCCAAATAGAAACGGTATTTATCTTCAATGTAGGAAGTGTTCGCGGAAGAACGGAAAATATTTAACCTTGAAGCTGTTTGCTGCATTCCGGGTTCGGCTTTGTTTGAAAAATTCATTTTATATTCAACAAGAGGAAGCGATATCAATGTAAAATATTTTCCGGTAATCGCAGCCCATGAAGGATTGGTGTCGATCAAATCGTTTACCTTTGCGTTTTTACGTTTGCCGTTTACAAACGTAAAAAATTGACGGTACTCATGATTGTTGTCGAGTTTATCAAACCTCGGACCGATCTGCGGACCGAACGACAACACATACGCGTTTCCGGAAAAATCAAAACGGTTTTTTGATGATCTGCCGTCAGAAGATCTGCCGTCCAGAGTGATTATTAATTCAAACATATAATCTTTAGGTTTAAATTCATATCGTTTTGTAAATCTAAATCTTTCTTCGATGCCGTAATTTTGGGAGACAAAATCGCGGCTGAACTGCACAATATATTCCGATATGCGTTCAATACTAAAATTTTCCGAAACAGGAGCGGCGTCAATATCTCCGAAAATAACGGAGAAAGCGCGCGAGGCTTGAGCCGATGTTGTATTGTTACCTGTAAAAATCATTTCAACATTTTCATTTTTATCTTTATGATCTTTCAGTTTCCACGAGATGATATCGCCGCCGGTATTGGTAAGCGTAACGATTAGAAGTTCTGTTTCAATCGTCACATTTTCCTGAGGGACAACACGCTGCGCGTCTGCGTTATCTCTTTCATTCAACAAATCCGATACAATACCGCTTTGCGGAATCGCCGAACCTTGCTGCTGCGAAGGCTGCTCTTGCCGCGAAATTTGCGGTTCTGCAAAAGAAGTTCCCTGCTGCGAACGCTGTTCCTGCTGCGCGGCTTCCCTTAAATATTCATTTCCTGCATCGGCAGATACTGCGGACTCCGTTTTCGTCTCAACAGAAGGCGGCTTAGGCGGGTAAAGAATCCCCTGAATCACAAAAGAAGCAATCAACACAAGCGATGAAAGCACAATAGCCAAAACAGTATTTTTTTCCATTATATTTCCTTAGTTTAGATTTAAATTTGCACCTAACGCCAATTCCGGCGCCCGATGTTCCGCGCATGCTTCATGCGTATCCGGAACCGGATCGTAACCGCCCGTGTGAAACGGATGACAGCGCAGTATTCGTTTTACAGCCATAAAAAGACCGCGGACAGCTCCGTGTTTATGAACAGCTTCGTAACCATACGCGGAACAGCTTGGATAATATCTGCAGCACGGCGGAAAATGAGGAGAAATCGCGTATTGATAAAATTTGATTAATAACAGCAATATATACTTCATTTTAATAAACCGGCTTTTTGAAAAAGAGATTCGAGCTGCTCTTGTCTGCTCCGCAGATGCACTCCGTCTGTTTCAGGGTAAACCAACAGGATCAAATCATATCCGTTTTTAAAGTCAGGCTTCATCAGCCTGAACGCTTCACGCCCAAGACGTTTAGCGCGGTTTCTGGATACCGCAGTTTTAAACCCCTTTCCTTTGGTTAACGTAAAACAAATACGGTTAAACGGTAAATCGTTTTTCAGTACAAAAAGCTTAGCGCCTGGACAATTGTAACGCTTACCCTTGCCAAAAACCTCTTTGATCTCAGTCCTTCCCTTTAAATGCTCTTCCCGTCTGAAACGCCTCAATACAATGTGACTAATACGGCTTTTTCTCGTCAGAAACAGAAAGTTTTATCCTGCCTTTTGCCCTGCGGCGTTTTAAAATAAGCCGCCCGCCCTTTGTTTTCATACGGGCTCGGAACCCAAATTTGCGGTTTCTTTTAACCTTACTGGGCTGATAAGTACGTTTCATGATCATCTCCTATATGTACGCATCCGCACAGCGCGCAGGACGCGATAATTTCACTACCTTGTCTCAGTTTAGGGTATTGAGGGAAAATGATCAATAGGTTAAACTGAGACACCGGGGTAACAAATGAACCAGTTAATAAAAGAAAAAATCATGCCTTTGTCCTTGACGGCATTCATAATATTGCTTGATCAGATTACAAAATCGATAATCGCCAATAATTATCCAATTGGACGCCATAATATTATTACGGATGTTTTTGAAAACGGATTTTTACAGATCATCCATGTGCGGAATCCGGCAATTGCTTTCAGCCTTGGAAATAACCTTCCCGATTTTATAAAACCGATTGCCTTTGTTATTCTTCCCATTTTGGTTTTAGGCTTTCTCGTCTGGTACTTTTTCAAATCAAATGACTTTACGCCTGTTCAGCGCTGGGCGGTTGCAGGCATAATCGGCGGAGGCATTGGAAACATAATCGATCGAATTTTCAGACCAGACGGAGTTGTGGATTTTATCGATGTTAAATTTTACGGGATATTCGGTATGGAACGCTGGCCTACGTTTAATTTTGCCGATTCATCGGTAGTGGTATGCTGTATACTTTTATTTATTACGCTTGTTGTTTCATTAAAGAAAACAAGCAAGGAAACCGGAAATGAATAAAAGGGCAAATACCATTCTCTTTATTCTCGGAGCGACGGTCTTCAATGTTCTTACCACAATAATAAGCATGGTGATTCTTTTTCTTTTATACATCAATTTCGTAATGATGCTGATACCGGAAAGCGGACGCTCATGGGGTTTTGTAGTTATTTTTTTGGCGGCTCTTGTGATCTCGTTTGTAGCTTACAAATTCGCGCTGAATTATTTCATGAAAAAAATCGATGTCGAAAAATATTTCGATCCGCTCTACATAAAGAAATTTAAAAAATCCGAAAATTGATTACTCTTACAATCCGGTCGGCGCGTCGATAAACTCCGCGTTAATACCGAGTTCCGCAATGCAATGCTGCATAACGGCTTGAACGCCCCGCACTTCCGTGTTGTAATGACCGCCCGCAATCATATTTAGTTTCGCTTCGAGACATTCATGGTAAACAAAGTGACCGCTCTCGCCTGTAATAAACAGGTCTATGCCTTCTTGTATCGCGTCACGCGAATTTTCAGGCGCTCCCCCTGAAACAACCGCGGCGGTTTTACATTCTTTTTTACCGAACGGAAAAACGCCCGCAGGCGGTCTATTCATAAAACTGATTTTCTTTACGGCTTCTTCAACCGTAACAGGAGAAGGGAAAGTTCCCTTGTAACCGATTTTTTTTCCGTGATAAACGCCGAACGGCTCAATATTCTGTAAACCTAAAAGATCCGCCATAACAGCGTTATTCCCGAATTGACGATGCTGATCAAGCGGAAGATGCACCGCGTACAAACAAATGTTATGATCAAGCAGAAACTTTATCCGCTGTCTTAAATTTTTTTCTATCCTCAAAGGGGTTCCCCAAAAAAGCCCGTGATGAACAAAGAGCATCCCTGCGTTAATTGCCGCGGCATGTTCTAAAGTTTCCATACAAGCGTCAACTGCGAACGCGATTTTTTTTACGTCAGATCCGTCATTATCAACCTGAATTCCGTTCAATGAAGAATCGTCCGCAAAGCCCGTAAAATCCAAAAAGCCCCGGAAAAAGGCGTCAAGTTCTGATGTGGTTAGTTCTCTGCTCATGGAATGATTATAGCAAAAAAAAAGGTGACAGTCACGCTGTCACCTTTTTAAACCTTAACAGATTTTATTAATCGCCGAATCTACCGCTTGCTATCAGCAAAGACGCAAGGACCATAAGATGGATAGCGAGTCTTTGTAATCCATCCCAGCCAAAGCCGCCGCCAATCCAGTAGATAATACCTACAACAACGTACACTGCCCAGATAATCGCGACAATGAGTACCAATGTGGGTAAGAAGGAAATATTTGATATTTTGAGCATATTCAAAATAATACAAATACCTGCGACAAGCGCAATAATACCAGCTATTACAATAAAAATACCGGCATTGTTTCCAAAGAACTTGGTTAAAATGATATAAAAATCACCACTCCTGTCCTTAACGATTCCAAAATAACCATTCACGATCAAATACAACGCAACCGAAATCTTCCACAGAAATTGTCCTATTGCCATAAAATACTCCTTAACAAATCTTCCTGACGTTTTAATATGTACAGTTCAACGAACTGTCAGCACAGCGAACCTGAGGCTCAACGAGCCTGAAGTTCAATAAGCCTATAGGTTCAACGAACCTGAGGCTCAGCAAGTCTTTAGAAAATTCTACCCTAGGTTATACAGGAACGCAAGCATTTTTTTAATAAAACATTTTATGTTATTTTTTTAAAGAAAAAAGCGATTTTACGGAAAAAACGGCTAAATATCGATTTCCGGTTTATAATCAGCGCTTAGTTTGTCATATTCCCCGGCATAGAACTCATCAAGATATGAATGTCCCTTAATAAACCTGTCCGGATCCATAATAGCGTAATATGCCTGGGCAGCCATTTGTTCATGATCGAACGGCAGATAGCTGTTCATCCAGCTTTCCCCAAAAGGGCTCCAAATAGTGACATGATCTATATATTTTTTATATTTATCAAACATTTTAAAAAAGAGCGCATACTGATACCCAAGGCAATCCGCCTGTTTTTGATTCATTACAGCAGGCGCAAGCGCTTGTCCGCCGGGAGCATAGCTTGGCTGCCTCAAATCAAATTCAGAGAAACAAATACTGTTAAGCAAACCATCATCGATCAAGGAAGCAAACAAAGCCACAGATATTTGATTTTTACTTACTGCAGAAGCATTTACAATTTCATGTCCTTGAATACCTAAACATTCAATAAGGTTCCTGCCGTCATAAAGCGGATCGGTTTTCCATACAGTGTTTAATTCTTTAATCATGTTATAGGCAACTTTTGCCTTAGACATAATTGTAACTTCATAATCGTTAAAAACCAAAATGGGCGGTTTTTCCGTCACATATGAATCGATGTTTCCGTTATTGTCATGACCATCCATTTTCATGTATTCGGGAACAACGTCGGGATCATTGTAAAAGGTCTTGTATCTTTCCGCCATCTGCGCATTAGGCACCGCAATATGAGCATACTTAAAAAGCAGATAAACATAATGCTGCTTTAGATCGCCGAAATCATTATCCGTCATCGCCATAAGCCATGAAATGTGCCTTAACGCCAGATCCCAATTACCCGGATCTTCTTTAATAATGATACTGTGACGGCTTTCATGAAGTTCTACGTTCAGTACATCAAACGAATGGAACGGAATTATTCCGCGCTCTTCGCTTGACCCGTATCTTTTATCTGTAGTCATCAAGTGGCGCATAACGCATAAGACATGATCAAAATAAATACGGCGCGCTGTATTCTTGTCAACTTTTTTATAAGGTCCGACGGAATTTGTGCTGCCAATATAAAACAGTCCGTCACGGCTCCACTGCATGGAAGAAATATTTTCGGGAATAATCTGCCTCATCCAAAAAGGAGATTGATTGATCCACGCTAAACAATGCCCATGAAGCTCATTCCCTCCGTTGTTTTTGAAATCTCTTATGTACAGATAATCATCCGTAGGGAACAGCCACTCAGGTCCTTCGTTTGACGGTTTAAAAACAAAATCGGGATATTTAGCAATAAGCCAAGCCGGGGGACGTTCATGCATCTCGGGCTTTAAATTATTTTCGTCGGTATGAATTTCATAATGATATAATCTGATTTGATCGAGTTCGGCTCGTCCTTTTCCGGAAACGCCAATAAGAAAACTTCCGTTTTTTTCATTGTACTTGCTTCTAATCGGCGTAACATCGGAATATTTATTAGCATTGACAACATCAGGAATCGGCACTCCGTTAGGATCGGCTTGAGTTATGCGAATATTGCCGATCATTAGTTTACCGCCGTCAATCTTAACGCCTGTTTCAGTATGCAGATCGATATTCAAGTATTCCCATATTCCGCTTTGTACGGGAGTTACAGCATAAATAGTTCTCTTGTACCATGTTTCGCCGTTATGAAAACCAATTCTGTCGGCATCAACATTTGCATTAGATACCATATCGGTAAAACGAATATAAGCCTGAGTTTTATCTCTCCCGGCATAACCTGCATGTCCCTGAAAACCTTCGCCGCCGGAAGTAGTCGACCAAATTTCAAACCTCATATACTTGCTGACAGAACTTGCCGGAAAGTAAAAATCAAACTCAACAAAAGTCTGATCATTCAAAGTCAAAGAAGGATTGATGGGCGCCCTCATACCGACTCCGCCGAATGATTTTCCGGCAACAGCAGGATCAAAATAGATTGTAAGCTGAATTAAACTGCCGTTATCAAACGGATTATCGGTAAGCTCAAATCCGCTCGCCCCGTTAGGAAGCACGCGCCCGTCATTAGTCCGCCATGATCTCCAAACAGAAAAATTACTTCCAATATCAAAACGATAGACCGGAATCCTTTGAATTCCATCTCCCGGATCTTCGCGGAAATAGGGATCGCTGACGGCAGCTTGTACTTTATCTTTTTTGGGGAACATCCGCGATAATTATATCACAATATTAACTAATTTGTCAGGGATGGCAACAACCTTTTTGACCGCCTGCCCTTCTAACCACTTTTGAACACCCGGCAAAGATAAAGCGGTTTTTTCAAGCTCTTCTTTTGAAGTCCCGGCAGACACGACAAACTTCTCACGAATTTTTCCGTTCACCTGAACCACAATATTTACCTGATCATCGCGCGTTAACGCGTCGTCGTAAGAAGGCCATTTGCATTTAGAAACAGACTCTTTCCTGCCAAGTTTTTCCCACAGTTCTTCGCCAAGATGGGGAGCATACACGCTCATCATAATCACAAGAGGCTCCCATAAATCGCGCGCAACCGTTCCGCCCTCATGCGCATCTAAAGAAGCGTGCAGTTTCGCGAGTTCATTTGAGTAAATCATCATCTGACTGATTGCCGTATTAAAGTTGAGGCTGGCAGTATCATCGGTTACTTTTTTGATGGTTTTATGGAGAAGTTTTTTCAATTGTTCAAAGGACTGGTGACTGTTCTCTGCTCCCTGCTCCCTGCTCTCTGTTCCTTGTTCTCCGAACCGAAGGTTCGAGTTCCCAATCATCCACAGTCTTTCCAAAAACCTTAACACGCCGATTAACCCTGA